>Ga0209427_10004231_pt1 | contig 16614 bp, 13 predicted proteins | sample DeeMarSWOR136_30_FD_187465 | JGI IMG/M metagenome (GOLD analysis project Ga0209427, IMG submission 187465) | Marine sediment microbial communities from White Oak River estuary, North Carolina - WOR-1-36_30 (SPAdes) (version 2) | ecosystem: Environmental > Aquatic > Marine > Intertidal zone >...
AATGGGGTTGGCAACCACCTTCGTTCTGGTCTGTTCCAACGTGGTGATTTCGCTGCTGAGGAAGTTCATTCCCCCCCGGGTGAGGATACCCTCGTTCATCGTGGTCATCGCCTCCTTCGTCACCATCGTGGATCTGGTGATGGCCGGGTTCTTCTTTCAACTCCATAAGACCTTGGGTCTCTTCATCCCCCTCATTGTGGTCAACTGTATCATCCTGGGGAGGGCCGAGGCCTTTGCCTCAAAACATCCCGTTATGGATTGCGTAGCGGACGGATTGGGGATGGGATTGGGCTTTACGCTGTCGCTTCTGGTATTGGGCTCCATCCGGGAGGTTTTGGGCAACGGAACCCTCTTTAATGTGCCCGCGTTTGGGCCGGGGTATTTTCCCTTTCTGGTCATGATCCTTCCCCCCGGTGCCTTCATCACCCTGGGCTTTCTCCTGGCGTTGATGAATCGGTTGGCCGCCCAAAAACCGTCTTAGGATCTGGCCGGAAAAGCGATTGACATGAGGGGAGTAGCTATGTTAAAAATTTAACAAGCTCCTTGAGGTTCCCATCGGTTCGCCGTATCGACGGAAAGAGCGATCGAAGGCCTCCTTGAATCAACCTCGAGCACAATTCATTTTTCAACTGATGGGAGGGGAAAAGCACGAATCCGAGCTACGGATGAGACCGAGAGGACTGGTCCGACGGATTGTGAGGGAAAGGAGGGTCCAGGTGTTTAAGATAATCGAGAAGAGGGAGATGGCGGAGAGGACGGTGTGCGAGTTCACCATCGAGGCTCCGGATATTGCCAAAAAGGCCAACCCAGGCCAATTCGTGGTGATTCGGGCCAATGAGACGGGGGAGAGGATTCCCCTCACCATGGCGGGAACGGACCCGGATGCGGGAACCATCACCATCATCTTTCAGGTGGTGGGAAAGACTACTGCGCTGTTGAGGAGTTTGGGGGAGGGGGACGAGATCGTGGACATCATTGGCCCCCTGGGGGTACCCACCCACGTGGAGAAGCTGGGGACGGTCATCTGCGTGGGTGGAGGAACAGGGGTTGCCGTCATGTATCCCATCACCAAGGCGTACAAGGATGCGGGCAACCATGTGATCGCCATCATTGGTGCCCGGACGAAGGACCTGTTGATCCTTGAAGAGGAGATGAAGGCGGCCTCCCACGATCTTCGCGTTACCACCGACGATGGGAGCTACGGGCATCACGGTTTCGTCACCGATGTGTTGAAGCAGATCCTGGATGAACGGGATGATGTCGCGTTGGTGGTGGGAATTGGCCCCGTTCCCATGATGAAATTTCTGTGCAAAATGACCAAGGAATATGACGTCAAAACGGTGGTCAGCCTCAACCCGATTATGGTCGATGCCACGGGAATGTGCGGGGCCTGCAGGGTCAGCGTCGGAGGGAGGACCCGCTTTTGTTGCGTGGAAGGGCCGGAATTCGACGGTCACCAGGTGGATTTCGATGAATTGGTGAAGAGGCAGAGGGCCTACCTCACCGAGGAGAAGACATCTATGGATCGATTCACGGCGCAGAATCCTGAATAGGGTATGGTTCGATTTCGGAGGGACACATGGCCGAGGAAAAAGCGAGAGGAAAGAGGGAGAAGGTTCCGCGGCAGAAGATGCCGCAGCAAAAGCCCGAGGACAGGGTGAAGAATTTCAACGAGGTCCCCTTTGGGTATACACCGGAGCAGGCGCGGTTGGAGGCCGGCCGTTGCCTTCAGTGCAAGAAGCCGAAATGCATCGATGGGTGTCCGGTGGAAATCGATATCCCCGCCTTTATCCAGCTGATTTACGACGGGGATTTCGTCGGTGCTGCCCGAAAACTGAAGGAGCAGAATAGCCTTCCCGCCATATGTGGCAGGGTATGCCCCCAGGAGGATCAGTGCGAGGTGGTTTGTATCTTGGGGAAAAAGGACGAGCCCGTGGCCGTTGGAAGGCTCGAACGGTTCGCCGCCGATTGGGAGCGGGCTCAGGGAGAGGTCGAGATTCCCCCCGGGGACGCACCCACTGGGAAGAGGGTTGCAGTAGTCGGATCGGGTCCCGCTGGCCTCACCGTGGCTGGGGATCTCATCAAGAAAGGCCATGAGGTGACCGTCTTCGAGGCCCTCCATAAGACCGGCGGGGTACTGGTCTATGGTATCCCCGAATTCCGGCTTCCCAAGGCCATCGTCCAGGCGGAGGTGGACTGGCTGGCAAACTTGGGGGTGGAAATCAAGGTGGACTATGTCATCGGGAGGATTAAGGCCATAGAGGAGCTCTTCAAGGAGGGCTATGATGCCGTCTTCTTGGGCATAGGAGCCGGTTTGCCGTTATTCATGGGGATTCCCGGGGAGAACTTCTGCGGCATCTATTCGGCCAACGAATATCTGACCCGGTCCAATTTGATGAAGGCATACCTCTTTCCGGAATACGATACCCCCATAGCCAGGGGAAAGAACGTGGCTGTTTTCGGAGCCGGGAACGTATCCATGGATTCGGCTCGAACGGCCCTCCGGTTGGGGGCGGAGAAGGTGAGGATCGTTTACCGACGTTCACGGGTGGAGATGCCGGCCAGGATCGAGGAGATCGAGCGTGCCGAAGAGGAGGGGGTGGAATTCCACCTCTTGACCACTCCGACCCGTTTTTTCGGGGATGACAATGGCTGGGTGACGGGAATGGAGTGTATCCGGATGGAACTGGGCGAACCCGACGAATCGGGGAGGCGGAGGCCCATTCCCATCAAGGGATCGGAGTTCAGCATGGACTGTGATTTGGCTGTGGTGGCCATTGGGGCGGGTGCCAATCCGCTCCTTCCCACCACAACGCCCGGCCTGGAGCTCAACAAGCGCGGATATATTGTGGCAGATCCAGAGGTGGGAAAAACCACCAAGAGGGGTGTCTGGGCCGGCGGGGACATCGTTACCGGGTCCGCCACGGTGATTTCGGCCATGGGCGCCGGCAGGAAGGCGGCCAATTCCATCCATGAGTACCTGATGGAGGGACAGAAAAGCTGGCCATAGTATTCCAAGGGCGGGAGGATGATCAAAAACGGGAGGTAACATCCTCCCGTTTTTTTCGGGAAGTGGGGCATCATCCAGGTTTAAACTGTTCATTCTTTGGCGGAAACTATGAAAAAAGGTTAGGGTAGCGGAGGAAGTATTAACAGTTCTTATGTTCATAATATATTAAAATTATTATACTTTTTTACTAGCGGGGTGTTGGCATAAAAAATGCACTTTCAAGCGCGTTATCTTCACCTAAGTGAGGTGAGAAGGATAGTGAGAGAACACGAAGAGGACCGGGTGTTGACCACCGAGGAGTCCTGTCAATACCTGAGAATTACCAAGCCGACCTTTTTTAAATACATTCGTTGCGGTCGCATCAAGGCGACCAAGGCGGGCAAGGGTTGGAGGGTCTTGAAATCCGAATTGATCCGCTTCCTCAATGGGGAAAGTAGAGCGTAAGGGGTTAAGAAGCGGAAATTCCGTCGCTTCGTTTTTTGTTCGATCTATCTTGCATCTACAATTCGCATCTCGAAAGGGCATCATCGTTGATGCCCTTTTCGTTTATGGTTTGACCCACGTGTTCATCGATTACCAAGGACAGCGATGGCCTTCTACCTCCCAATTTTCGACCCATTTGTTCCCTGATCCTTAGTGTTTGAAAGAAAATTGGCCCAGCTCTTGCGAAGTTTATAGACTCCCCCCTTTTTTCACTTCACTTCCGGTCCGTCCTACAACTAATCTGATTTTTCGGTCAAACAATTGTTGAAAATATGAGAAAATAGGCGATATTCAAAGGAAATCTAAGATTTTAAGAGAATTTTAGATTTGGCAACTTCATACCAATTTTATGAATTGTAACTATTTGAAAGGGTTTGATAAAAAATAGAAAAAATTAGGGGAGAAGAGAACCTGGTATAAATAAGTATACCTATATTTTTATTTCTTCCCAATTCGTGATAAATAGTAAAAAAATGACCGAAAGGCTAAACCACCCGCGAGGGTGGGGCAGAAAGCAACGGATCTTTGAACCTTTCCTCCGGGATCTCCTTGCGCCTTTCATCCGGTCGATACCCTTGAAACAGAATCGGTAGCGAACACAGAATAGATTTCAAAGACAGCCGGGTTGCCTGCCCTGAAGAATCTGCAGGGCCGAAGTCAATGGGTAATTCGGCTTTTTTTGTGTACGTAAAATCAGAATAGGGAGGTAAGGTAAGGGGGAAGGGGTGGTACATACGACGCTTACCTACACAAGGTCATCTTCCCTGTCCCTTCTGGATGGAGCGGCTATGAGCTTAGACTTGAGAACGGACATCAATGGGTAGAGCCTGCCAGTATTTACAATTACCCGAATGACTATTGACTGAAATTCAAGCGAGAAACCCTTTCCGGCCTTACTACAGTGGCAATAATGGCTAAGAAAACTTCGAGATTCTGAAGGAACGTGGACAGTTGGCACAGTAGGTCATTGATATTTCACATGAGCTTCTCACCGAAGAATGGGTGGTTTAGCAATGGCTCTGTCTTCTTGAATGGCTCTTTTGACAAAGCCAAACCATTGGTGAGGGTGGGCGATCCAAATGAATGTGGCGGGAATACTTCCCTGGTTTAAGAAAGGACGGGAGAAAATGAGGACATTACCAATCGTAGTTGCATTAGTGGTAATAGCCGCAGCCGGAATTTGTGGGGGGAATGAAGGGGCTGTTACTCCCACTAATAAGGTCGTCATCGGGGTCTTAGATTTCGAGACGAGTGGACCTTTGGTCTTCGGGTCCCTTGAGTACAAGAAGGCCTTGATGAAGGAATTGAAACGAAATACCCGGGTAAAGCTGGTCGATATCGGTGAATCCTGCAGCCTTTCGGATCTGAAAACACAGGGATATGAACAGGCCGAACAATACAAGATGAATTACCAGCTGGATATGATCCTCCATGTCTACTTGGTCGAATATGGTATCGGCTCCGCCTATAGGGGTTTTCGTTCTCATCTTAGCCTCATCGATCTCTACAGGAAAAAAATCAAAGATGTATCTATCGATGCCTATCACATACCAATTGAGCTCGGGTTCAGGGGGGGTTCTAAAAAGCTCCTGGTCAGTGGGGATCTCAACCGGGCATTGAGAGCAAAGAAGGAGGCCTTGGCGAAAAAAGAGATGGCTGTCACCCGGGAGGTTAAAGAGAAGGCCACCGAGATCGAAGGAAAGAAGGAGGTTGTAGGGGAAAAAGAGGTGACCGTCCCCCGGGAGGTTACAAAAAGCCCTGAGGAAATCGAAGTCTTCTTGATCCATAATGGCCCAAAATTGATCGCTGAAGGTGAATACAATCAGGTTCTGGAATTAATAGAGGATCTTCCGGGGAGGAGAAGAAGGCATGTCCAGGTCCAAACCCTGGAGTGTTTTGCCAATTTGAAGGGATGGGTGTGTGACAGAGATAAGGGTTGTAAGTTGAGCTGGTGGAACCTGAGGCAGAAGTTAATCAATTCGGGGGACAATGAGGCGACTCCAATGTTGGTGATCCTTTTGAAAGATGAGGACCCCTATTTACGGGTATATGCGGCAGAGCTTTTGGGCCATATCGGGGATGAAAGGGCCTTGAAGGATTTGAGAGCAGTGGGGGAAGGCGATGAGAATCACAAGGTCAGAAAATACGCCAAACGGGCCTACGAGCAGATATCGGGTGAGGAATTTTAGGGATGTAAGGAAAAGGTGAAAAAAAGCCTGGTGAAGCCATCTCATCCCGTTGAAGGGGTAATCGAGATGTCTGGTACCCTTTACCTTTGGACCAGGCCCCGGACGACGTCCATATTCCTCAGGTCCTCCACGTCGTCCTTTCGGGGGGTCTCCATGATGCCGGGCAGGTGAACCAGGAGGGGATGGTTGACGATGCTGGCGAACCCCTCGAGGCCGATATTCCCCTCTCCGATATGCCAGTGCCGGTCCACATGATTCTTAAAGGGAGACCGCGTATCGTTGAGGTGGACCAGGTGAAGCTTTCCCAACCCGATCTCTTTCCCAAATTCCCCCAGGGTTTTCTCGAGGCCTCGGGGTGTTGATAGGTCGTAGCCCGCCGCGAAGGCGTGGGCAGTGTCGAGACATACCCCCATCCTCCCCCTGTCATCAACCCCGTGGATGATCTTGCGAAGCTGGGAGAACGTATGGCCAACTTCCGTGCCCTGCCCGGCCGTGTTTTCCAGGAGGAGCATCACCGAATTATCCACCGTTTGAAAGGCCTCGTTGATTCCCTTGGCGATTCGGTATATGGCCTCATCCTCGGACAGATTGACCCGGTGTCCCACGTGGATGATGAGATAGGGCGCTCCCAGGCTGGAGGCCCGCCGCAGGTCGGCTTGAAGGGCGTCGAGGGATTTCCGGTAGAGATCCCGGTCCTCGGAGGCCAGGTTAGGAAGGTAGGGCATGTGAACGAAGAGGGGGAAGATGGCTGCACGGGAAAACTCCTCTCGAAACCGGTTCACCTCCTGAGGGTCCAGAGGGGCATAGGCCCAACCCCTGGGGTTCCGGGAGAAGAGCTGGATTGTTTCACATCCCCTCCTTCTGGCGCGTTCGATGACTTTGGAGAAGCCGCCCGCGATGGAGATATGAAAGCCAAAGCGCATCTTTTGGTGTCCGTGGCCAAGGCCGATCCTAATTCGACGTCTCGGAACTTCTACAACTCGCCGAAACCTCAGGTCTTATTCTGTCTCCATGGAGCGATGGAATGCTGGAGTAATGGAGTTAGTGGGGAGTAGAACCGGGAAAACTCACTTGTTTTCGTTTCCGCGCCTTCAGTTTGCGGGGAACAAGTACACCCATTCTTACACCATTCCACTATTCCAGTATTCCAATCGGGAAACCCCTAACGTCATGTGGGGCAGTTCGGACCCAATGATCATCCAGGTAACCAACTGCTGGGATCAAATGGAGCAGATTCGGCAATCCCCGGAAAATTCCGGGCTGGCCTTGATGGGCATATCCTTTGATAACCCGATGTTCAGGACCTGATGTTTCTTGCTGCCGTACCGAAAGATGGTTATTCCCTTACACTTGGTCTCGTATGCCATGAGGTAGGCCCTGGCCACATCCTCGACGGTGGCTTCTTGGGGAAGGTTGATGGTTTTGGATACGGCGTTGTCCGTGTACTTTTGGAAGGCCGCCTGCATTTTGACGTGCCTCTCGGGGGGGATATCCAGGGCCGTGAGGAAGATGCGCTTCACGTGCTCGGGCACCGAGGGCAAGTCCTGGATGGACCCCTTGAGGGCGATGCTCTCCATCAATTCCCCACTGGCGATTCCCTCGGATTGGGCCATGGACTGGAAGAGGTGGTTGACCTCGAGCAGCCTGGTCCCCTCCAGGATTTCCCGATAGAAGGAGATGGCGAACAGGGGTTCAATACCGCTGGAGGTATCGGCGATGATGCTCAGGGTTCCCGTGGGGGCGATGGTGATGAGCGACGCATTTCTCATCCCGCTGTTTCCCTTCTTCTCCCACAGGCTTCCCCTGAAATTGGGGAATGATCCCCGCTGGCCCGCCAGCTCCATGGATTGAGCTATGGCCTCCTTTTGGATAAATGCCATCAGCTGCTCGGCGAGCTCGAGGGCCTCATCGGCCGCGTAGGATATCCCCAGCTGAATCAACATCTCCGCAAATCCCATCACCCCCAGGCCGATCTTGCGATTTCCCTTGGTGATGGATTGTATCTCCGGCACGGGGAAACTGTTGATGTCGATGATATTGTCCAGGAATTGGATTCCCAGGTGGACCGTCCTCTTCAGCTTCTGCCAATCGATGGTTCCATCCCGGACCATTTTGGATAAGTTGACCGACCCCAGATTACAGGACTCGTAGGGAAGCAGGGGCTGTTCCCCGCAGGGATTGGTGCTCTCTATCTCTCCCAGGTGGGGCGTTGGGTTGTGGCGATTGATCTCATCTATGAAGATAAGGCCCGGATCACCGGTCTTCCAGGCGGACTTAACCGCTCGATCGAATACCCGCCTCGCCCTGAGGGTTTTCATGACCTTCCCGGTGCGAGGGTTGATGAGGTCGTATCTCCCATCGGCCTTAACCAACTCCATGAACCGGTCGGTGGCGCTGATGGAGATATTGAAGTTGGTCAAAAAACCTCCCCGCTCCTTGGCCCTGATGAAATCCACGATATCCGGGTGATCGGCCCTGAGGATCCCCATGTTGGCCCCTCGTCGCCTTCCCCCTTGTTTGATGATCTCCGTTGCCTCGTCGAAGACCCGCATGAAGGAGAGGGGTCCCGATGCAATTCCACCCGTCGATTTGACCACGTCATCCCGGGGCCTCAACCGGGAGAAGGAGAACCCGGTTCCCCCTCCCGATTGATGGATCATCGCCATGTTCTTCACCGCGTCGAAGATATCCCGTATGCTATCGCCAACGGGGAGGACGAAACAGGCCGAGAGTTGTCCGATCTCCGTTCCCGCATTCATCAGGGTGGGGGAATTGGGGAGGAACTCGAGGTCGGCCATGAGATGGAAGAACGCCTGTTCCAACGCCTTTACGTTTGCCCCCTTATCATAAAGCAGGTCGGCTTCGGCGACGGCCTTGGCGACCCGGTGAAACATCTCCCGGGGACTTTCGACAATTTGCCCCTTCTCGTCCTTGAGGAGATATCTCCGCTCCAGGACCTTTCCCGCATTGTCAGATAGGGGGATGTCGTCGGCTTCGGGAGGTTTAACCCCCATGGCAAGGCACCCGTTCACGTTAAGGGTATCGTGGGATTGAAAGCACACATCCGTAGCGGTTAGAATGTAATTAAAGGGAATTTCATCGGGACTGTCAAGCCAGCCCGAAGCGAAATGTGGTTTTCTTCGACGCGAGGGATGGCCGGAAGGTTGTGCTTTTTTCTTGACAAAGAGCGCTCAATTAATAGTAAAGTTGGGGTGATATAATTCGGTATTCACGCTAAGGTATGGCGAGGCAAGCCTCACCCTCGGCCCAAGCCTTCGGGTTCTCATCTCAAATCCAAGCGTCACAGTTAAAGCATAGGCTATGTTTCTCTCCATTGCACTCTCTGTTGCTCTCGCCATTTTTGGGATCGGTCTGGTCTATAAGATATCAGCCTGGTTCCGATACACGGTGGGTATCGATGCCCAGGGGATCCCCCCCTCAGCAAGGGTTTCGGCGGCCTTAAGGGGAATCCTCCTGACGGCGTTCGGCGCCGAAATCCTTACCCTGTTGAGGGTGTTTTTCCTCGATGTGATCCTCCAGATACGGGTATTGAGGGAGGATGCCCTCCGGTGGCTCATGCACATATGTATCTACGGCGGCTTTATGCTGCTACTGCTGATGCATGCCCTGGATGGCCTCGTAACCTCTCGCCTGTTCCCAGACTACTTTTCGACCCTCAACCCGTTTATGTTTCTGAGGGATCTTTTCGGTGCCCTGGTAATCGTGGGATTGGCCATCGCGCTTTACCGGAGATTCATCTTAAAGGTGCCCCGCCTGATGAGCAATGCCATGGATCATTACGCCATCATCATCGTGGCCGTCATCATGATCTCAGGGATTGTGCTGGAGGGGACGAAGATCGCGTCTTACTCCAGTTACCGGGAAATGGTTGAGGAGTACTCCGGCCTCGAGGATGAGGGGGAGCTCAGATCCCTGGAGGCCTATTGGGTGGAAAAGTACGGGGTGGTCTCCCCCAACCTGACGGGGCCGTTCGATGCGGAGACCCTGGAGCAAGGAAGGGAATTCCACGAAATGAGCTGCGGGGAGTGCCATTCGCGTCCGCAGTGGGCATTTACCGGGTATGGGGTGACCAGGATCATGGGGTCCGCGGCCTTGTGGTTCGATAGGGCTGGTATGCCCGCCATCCTCTGGTATATCCACATCCTTGCGTGCCTCGTTGGTCTGGCATACCTTCCCTTCAGCAAGATGTTCCACATCGTTGCTAGCCCCGTAAGCCTGTTGGTCAATGCCGTCATGGATAAGGAGAAGTCGGCCCCGGCCAATATAGCCACCAGACAAGCCATGGAGCTGGATGCCTGTACCCATTGCGGCACCTGCACCCTGCGGTGCTCCGTCGGGATTGCCTTTGAGGAGATTCACAACGTGAACATCTTGCCGTCGGAAAAGATAGCCTCCCTGAAGGCGCTGGCCGCAGACCAGCAACTGAGCGAACGAGAGCTGAGAATTATTCAAGAGGGGGTCTATCTCTGCACCAACTGCTATCGGTGTACCGTTGCGTGCCCCGTTGGAATCAACCTGCAGGATCTGTGGTTCACCGTGAGGGAGGCCCTGCTGCAAAAGGGTTATCCCGAGTTTCTCGTTCTCTCGCCCCTCTCGTTTTACCGCGGATTGATGAGGGAGGATCTGGTCAACGCGGATTATAGTCGGCCCTTGACCCGGGCCAGGGAGGCCATCGTCGCCCACTGCGATTTGATGAAGAGCCGGGATAAGGCCCTGCCGTTAACACCGACCGATAGGGGATTCCAGGGTGGGCTCAGCCTCTCAGCCCAGGCGAATACCTTCTCGGTCTGCTTCGGATGTGAAACCTGCACAACCGTATGTCCAGTGGTGGGCAATTACGACAACCCCAAGGAGGTCCTGGGGTTGCTTCCCCATCAGATCATGCATGCGTGTGGATTGGGTGTGAGGGATCTCGCCTATGGCTCAAATATGTTGTGGGATTGTATTACCTGTTACCAGTGTCAAGAACAGTGCCCCCAGGGCGTCTGCGTCACCGATGTGCTCTACGAGCTGAAGAACCTGGCGATTAACAACGTCAAGGAGAAGTTGTCTCAGTAGACGGGAAAAGGTCATGAACTTTGCGCTGTTTCTCGGCTGCACCATTCCGGCGCGGCTGAGCCAATACGAATCCTCATCAAGGGCGGTTTTGGGAAAACTGGGCGTGGGATTGTACGATATCGAGGAGTTCAACTGTTGTGGATACCCCTTGAGAAACCTGAGCTTTAAGACCTTTGTCCTCTCCTCGGCGAGAAATCTGGCCCTGGCCCAAAAGGAGGACCTGAACGTGATGGCCCTGTGCAAGTGTTGTTACGGCAGCCTGAGGAAAGTGGACCATCTCATGAAGGAGAATGCGCCTTTACGGGAGGAGATTAATACCACCCTGGAGAGAGAAGGCCTGAGATATGAGGGGGGTATCGAGGTGAGGCACCTTCTCTCCGTGCTTTATCACCAGGTGGGCATCGAATCGATACGGGAAAAGATGGAGAGGGCCTATGAGGGGCTCAAGATTGCCACCCATTACGGATGCCACGTGCTCCGCCCGAGCCAGGTGGTTCAATTCGATGATCCGGTGGCCCCGTCCATATTCGACCAGCTGGTTGAAGTCACCGGGGCGGAGAGCGTCGATTGGGCGACGAAACTGGAATGTTGCGGTGCCCCGGCCTGGGGTATAAACGATGATCTCTCCATGGATTTAACCCAAAAAAAGCTAAAGGACGGGAGACAATCCGGTGCTGATTACCTCTGTGCTGCATGCCCCTACTGCCACATCCAGTTCGATACGGTTCAAGGGGCGATTCTCTCCCAGAGGGGTACGGACCATCGACTCCCCTCTATTCTCTATCCGCAGCTCCTCGGGCTGGCCATGGACATCGATGGGGAAGTCCTGGGATTGGAGATGAACCAGGTGCCCATCGACGGTATAGGGGGGTTTTTGTCAAATGAGCGTTCAGCGGTCAGCAATCAGCTATCAGCAGGATCGGAGGAAACGGACAGTGGGTAGGCGCGATGGGCTAAGTAATGAAAGATTTTAAAGAATTAAAAGTTTGGGAGAAAGCTCATCAACTGACCCTGGAGGTCTACAAGGCTACGCAAACATTTCCACGAGATGAATTGTATGGTTTAACAAGCCAAATCAGACGGTCGTGTGCTTCTATCCCGGCAAACATTGCGGAGGGGTGTGGGAGAAGTGGAGATACTGAGCTTGCCCGTTTCCTTCAGATTGCAATGGGTTCAGCAAGTGAGCTTGAATATCACATCCTGCTCGCTCGGGATCTCGGGATACTCGAGGCTTTAGCTCATGAACGTCTCACAAATGATGTTGTTGAGGTGAAACGGATGCTGGCATCACTCATCAAGAAACTGAGTGCTGAACGCTGATGGCTGAAGGCTTGTTTTCATGGGAGAAGAGATGACACAAGATCGAATCGGCTCAGCGATGGTGGTGGGAGGAGGGATTGCCGGAATGCAGACCGCCCTGGATCTGGCCAATTCCGGCTACTACGTGTATCTGGTGGAACAGTCCTCCTCCATAGGGGGCGTCATGTCCCAGTTGGACAAGACCTTCCCCACCAACGACTGTTCCATGTGAATCCTCTCGCCGAAACTGGTCGAGGTCGGCCGGCATCTCAATATCGAGCTCCTGACCCTTTCGGAGGTGGAGAGCGTCTCCGGGGAAGAGGGAAATTTCGAAATCACCGTTACCCAGCATCCCCGGTACGTAGACGTTGAGAAATGCATCGCCTGCGGTCTGTGTGCCGAGAAGTGTCCCAAGAAGGTGGACAGCGAGTACGATGCGGGCCTGGGCAAACGGAAGGCGATCCATGTGAAGTACGCTCAGGCCGTGCCCCTCAAGTACGCCATCGATGCCCCAAATTGCATCTACCTCGAGAAGGGTAAGTGCAAGGTATGTGAGAAACTGTGTCCCGCCGAGGCCATCAATTTCGAGGACAAGGCCAGGACATTCACCGTCCAAGTTGGCGCGGTGGTGGTGGCCCCCGGCAGCGACGTCTTCGATCCGGCCATCCACGATATTTACGGTTACAGCCGATCCCCCAACATCGTCACCAGCCTGGAATTTGAGCGAATGCTCTCCGCCTCGGGTCCCTTCGGGGGGCATCTCGTCAGGCCCTCCGATAAGAGGGAGCCGAGCAAAATCGCCTGGCTTCAGTGCGTGGGTTCTCGGGACGTGCACGAGGGGGCTCAGGCCTACTGTTCAGCGGTGTGTTGTACCTACGCCATAAAAGAGGCCATTGTGGCCAAGGAGCACGCGAAGAACTCCCTCGATACGGCCATTTTCTACATCGACATGCGAACCTTCGGGAAGGACTTCGAGAAGTACTATAACCGGGCCGAGGAGGAGGCCCGTGTGCGTTTCATAAAATCGAGGATTAGCAGGATTGATCCGGTGGATGACACGGGGAACCTGCTCATCCGGTATACCGACGAAGCAGGGCGGAGGGTTGAAGAGGACTTCGACATGGTGGTCCTGTCCGTGGGATTCGGCGTCTCCAAGGGAGCGGTGGACCTGGCCACCAGGTTGGGCATTCAACTGGACCCCTATCATTTTGCCTCCACAGGGAGCTTTGATCCCGTTCGGACCTCGAGGCCCGGCATCTTCGCCTGTGGAGCTTTCCAAGGCCCGAAGGACATCCCCTCCTCGGTCATCGAATCCAGCGCCTCCGCGGCGATGGCGGAGGGCATTCTGGCGGAGTCCCGTTGGTCCATGACCCGGACACGGGAGATCCCCGAGGAAATCGATGTGAGCGGCCAACCTCCCAGGATAGGGGTGTTCGTCTGTCGGTGCGGGACCAACATAGCCGCCGTTGTGGACGTCCCGGCCCTTGCCGAATATACCCGAACCCTGCCAGGGGTTGCCTATGTGGAGGAAAACCTCTTCAGCTGTGCCCAGGATACCCAGGAGAAGATGAGCCAGGTCATCAGGGAGCAGCGGCTGAACCGGGTCGTTGTCGCTGCCTGTAGCCCACTGACCCATGAGGCCCTGTTTCAGGAAACCATGGCCAACGCGGGGGTCAACAAGTACCTCTTCGAGATGGCCAACATCCGCAACCAATGCTCATGGGTGCACGGCGGCGATTCGGAGGCGGCCACGGAGAAAGCCAAGGACCTGGTGCGAATGGCCGTGGCCAAAGCCGCGCAACTGGCACCCCTTTCCGAACCCGAGATAACAGTCAACCAGTCTGCCCTGGTAGTCGGTGGTGGCATTTCCGGAATGACCGCCGCCAAGAACCTGGCGGAACAGGGGTACCATACCTATTTGATTGAAAAAGACGATGCCTTGGGAGGCCAGGCCCGAAACATCTACGAGACCTGGCGGGGTGAGGATGTCCAGGAAAACCTGGCCAGGCTCATTGAGGATGTCCAGTCCAACCAGAACATCGACGTATTCCTCGAGGGCGAACTGAAACGGGTGGACGGATTTGTGGGCAATTTCGCATCCACCGTTGAAGTCGATGGAAAGGAGAAGACCCTGGAACACGGCATAGCCATCATCGCAACGGGCGCCTCTGAGCTCAAACCGGATCAATACCTCCATGGGAAGGATCCGCGTGTTCTCACCAGCCTGGAGTTGGACCGGAAATTTATCGACAATGACCCCTCCTTGGAGAAAGCGCGCACGGCTGTTTTCATCCAGTGTGTTGGCTCTCGAATAGAGGAGAGGCCATACTGCTCCAAGGTCTGTTGCACTCACTCCATCGTCAGCGCCCTCAAACTGAGGGAGATCAACCCGGACATGGACATCTTCATCGTCTACCGGGACATGCGCTCCTACGGATTGCGGGAGGACCTGTATCGAGAGGCCCGCACCAAGGGAATCATGTTCACCCGTTACGATTTTGATCGGGAGCTGAAGGTAGCGAACGATGGAGGGGATCTGCAGGTTCGGTTTACCAGCTACGTGCTTGGGCGAGAGGCCGAGATTCGGCCAGACCTGTTGGTTCTGGCCACGGCCATTGTACCTCCCAAGGAAAACCCCGTGGCCAGGTTATTCAAGGTACCGGTCAATGATGACGGATTTTTTGTTGAGGCCCATGTCAAATTGAGGCCCAGTGATTTCGCCACTGACGGGGTGTTCGTCTGCGGGCTCGCTCACTCGCCGAAGCCCATTGATGAGTCAGTAGCCCATGGTCTCGGCGCTGCCTCCCGGGCGGTAACGGTGTTATCCCAGAAGCAGATGTTCGGGAATGCCATCGTGGCCCACATAGATCCGGAGAGCTGTGTGGGCTGCCAGGGGTGCTTGACGGTGTGCCCCTATGAGGCCATCCGCTACCTGGATGACCGGAAAATCTGCGAGGTGAATGCAGCAATTTGTAAGGGGTGTGGGGCCTGTGCCGCAACCTGCCCGTCGGCCAGCGTGCAGCTCGGGGGGTTTACCAGCGTGCAGATCTATTCGCAGATCAAGAAGGCCGTGGGCGCATGACCCAACGGCCGGGGCAAAGGGGTTGGGGATTGGGGAAGACATGAGGACGGACTTTTATGGGGCTTGCCATGTCTGACGATTTCAAGCCGACCATCATCGCGTTCCTGTGCACGTGGTGAGCGTACGCTGCGGCTGACCTGGCTGGGGTCAGTAGAATGCAGTATCCGGCGTCGGTCAGAACCATCAGGGTCATGTGCGCGGGGAGTATATCGCCTCACTACGTGCTGAAAGCCCTGCAGGAAGGGGCGGACGGTATCTTCGTGGCCGGCTGACATCTGGGTGAGTGTCATTACCAGTCTGGTAATGTGATGGCCAACAAGAGGATGACCTTCCTGCAGAAGCTGATGGAATTCTGCGGCATGAACCCCGAGCGGGTCAGGCTGAGGTGGGTCACTTCCGCCGAGGCCTCCGAATTCGTCCACGAGATCTCCCAGTTCGTGGAGGACATCAGGAAAATCGGCCCGAACCCGCTGAAGACGAAGGAGGCTGCCTGAACGGTATGGGTCAGAAGATCAGGGAATACGTCCAAGGGTTACTCTCCGAGGGGAAGATCAAGGGCTTCCTGGGGCTGAGGCAAGAGCACGGTCATGTCATGCCTCACCTCTTCTGCGACCCCGGGGATCTCGAGCATATGTCACTGGGCGACAAGGACGGGCCCGGTGATGCCCGGTATCCCCTGAACCAAATCCTGATACGGGTGGCCGCGGTATATCCCCATGATACCTTTGCCGTTCTCGTACGGGGATGCGATGAACGGGGGCTGAGGGAACTCTTCAAGTGGCAACAGCTGAACGAGGAGCGGGTCATCCCGGTAGGACTCGGTTGCCCGGATGAGCTGGCCAAGGCGTGTGAGTGTGAAAAGCCCTTTCCCGACTGTCTGATCGACGGCCCCCAAGGGGAACGGGCGGACAGCCAAAAGGTGGCTCGTATCGACGGAATGGATCTGGAGGGCCGTTTGGCCTTCTGGTTGGCGGAGTTTGATCGGTGCATCAAGTGCTTTGGGTGCCGCAATGTCTGTCCCATGTGTTTTTGCAACGAGTGCTCTCTCGAGGAAGAGAGCCTCGTCGGCACGGGGGAAATTCCGCCGGATAACCCCGCCTTCCACCTGACGAGAGCCGTGCATATGGTTGGCCGCTGTATCGACTGCGGGCTGTGCGAGGAGGCTTGTCCCGGGGATATTCCCCTGAGAACCCTGTACAAGAAGGTGGCTGAAATCGTGAGGGAGGAGCTCGGGTACCGGACGGGATATACGGTTGAGGAGAAATCACCGTTCAATATCATCGGGGGATCGTGAGTCGATGGAGTTCAAGACAGTTCTGACTACCTGCCCCTACTGCGGATGCGGATGCGGGATCGTTTTGGAGGTTCTCGATGGGAAGCTCGTAGGAGCCCTTCCGTCCAAGACGAGCACGGTAAATGAGGGCAAATTGTGCGTCAAAGGCTGGACGGTCCACGAGTTTGTAACGAGCTCC
>Ga0209427_10004233_pt1 | contig 16610 bp, 15 predicted proteins | sample DeeMarSWOR136_30_FD_187465 | JGI IMG/M metagenome (GOLD analysis project Ga0209427, IMG submission 187465) | Marine sediment microbial communities from White Oak River estuary, North Carolina - WOR-1-36_30 (SPAdes) (version 2) | ecosystem: Environmental > Aquatic > Marine > Intertidal zone >...
CGAGGAGCGACGACTGAGGCGTATGGAGCAATACGCCGCAAGGAGGAGCGATCGAAGGCAACGCCGCCCTTCGGCTTTACTCAGGGCCATGAGCCTGTCGAATGGCAGATGATGCCTTGATGGTGGACCAGGGCCAAGACCCTTCCTTGACCCATCATCCGAAGGAGAGCTGTTTTTCGGAACCATGGGGAAAGGAGAGGCCAAAATGACGGTAGGCCAATTCCGTTGCCTTTCTCCCGCTGGGCCTCCTTATGACGAACCCGATTTTGAGCAGATAGGGCTCCACCATATCCACCAACGTATCCGTTTCCTCTTGCAATGTGGCGGCAATTGCCTCCAACCCCACCGGCCCTCCCTTGTAGTACCGGATGATGGTCTCCAGAAACCGTCGATCCAGATCGGTCAGGCCGATCTCGTCTACCCCCTCCAACTTCAGCGCATCATCAACGACCTTCCTGTAGATCACCCCTTCTGCCCGAACCTGGCAATAGTCCCTCACTCGCTTCAACAGCCTATTGGCGATACGTGGGGTTCCGCGGGAGCGCTTGGCGATCTCATTTGCCCCCTCTTCGTCAATGGAGACCTTCAAGATGGAAGCCGACCGTTTGACTATCTGACACAGCTCTTGGACAGTATAGAACTCCAAGGTCCTCTGTATCCCAAACCGCTCCCTTAGGGCGGCTGAGAGAAGCCCCGATCGGGTGGTCGCCGCCACCAAGGTGAACTGTTCCAGGCGGTACCGATGGCTCCTCGCATGAATCCCCTTATCGAAGATGAAGTCGATGGAGAAATCCTCCATGGCGGGATAGAGAAATTCCTCAACGGGCTTCGGCATCCGATGAGCCTCATCGATAAAGAGGACGTCTCCCCTTTCCAAATGGGTGAGTATGCTGATGAGATCCCCACCCTTCTCGATGGCCGGACCGGAGGAGGTCACGATATTGGCGCCCATCTCCGTTGCGATGATGTGGGCTAACGTCGTCTTGCCAAGCCCCGGAGGGGAATGGAGCAACACGTGATCCAGGGATTCTTCCCTCTTCCTGGCCGCGTGTATCGCGATCTCCAGGGATTCTACGACCCGAGGCTGACCGATGTATTCGGATAGCCTCCTTGGCCTCAAATTCCAGATCAGACCGTCCTCAACCCCAACCCCTGGTTCGCCACGTGCCCCCTCTTCCATCGAACATCCCCCCTATGGGCTCCGGCCTCGATAAACCTCCTCGAATAATTCCTCGGGCGAGGATATGGAAGGATTCCGCTTTATGGCCTCGTCGACCAATTGGTGAGCCTCGCCCACCTTATGTCCCAGGTCCCTTACCAGGACTTCCTCGACCTGTTTGCGAAAATCCTCGGGCTCGGGCGCGAGAGGGATCGCATCCTCCCTCATGAGGGCGAATTTCCCCACCTTGCCCCGGAGTTCGGAAATGATCATCTCGGCCTTCCGCTGTCCGATTCCCCTGAGCCGCATAATCGTGGCGACGTCCCTCTCCTCAATGGCTCTGGCGATCTTGGGAATGGGTAATATCAGGGCCTTTGCAGCAAGGCTTGGCCCGATATCCTTGACCGTAATGAATTTCTCAAAAAACTCCCTCTCTATTTCGAAATTGAACCCGATGAGCAGGGGTTTTGGCTGCTGGGGCGTCTGGTGAAAAGAGATGTAGAGCTCAACCTCATCTTCCCCCGCCTTCTTCTGATTATAGGTCTGCCTCACTACGGTTGGCAGCAACACCTCATAGCCAACCCCGTTGGCCAAAACCACCACCCGGTCATCCTCTTTCTTCAACATAAGGCCCTTGATATACCGTATCATCTACCCCTACCGTCACCACCGAAAGAGACCGCTTCGCGTGAGACCCGTCAAGGCCAATGCCATTGCATCGGAGACATGATCGGATTTGATCACATCCTCAATATGTAAGATCCTTCTGACTGCCCGTTCAATTTGCCCTTTACCCGCCCTCCCGCTTCCCGTGAGCGCGCTCTTCACCTCAGTGGGCTTTACCTCCGATATAGGGACGCCCATACTGTTCGCCGTCAGCCGAATGACACCCCTCACCTCTCCCAATTGCATGGCCGCCATGGGGAATTGCTTCACTACGAAGACGTCTTCCAAAACCATCAAATCAGGGCTCCACCTTCGCAATACCCCCGACAATTCACGATAAATGGTCGAAAGCCGCTCCTCAATGGAATGTCCCGGATCCGTGTTGATATTCCCGGAGTGGCAGACGCGTCCGCCCCTCTCCAGGGGCTCTACAACGGCAAATCCGGTTCTGGCGAGGCCGGGATCAATTCCTATTACCCTCACGATCTGCCTCATAAAGGGTGAAATGCCAGAGTAGTTCCCACCGTCGTCCCCAGTATACAACCAGGGGCCGTGGATTGCAATGCCTTCCCAGTGGCCCTCCATATCCTTCGTGAAAGAACGCGTGAGGGGAAAATTCTCGGTAGGCCTGTAATAGTGAGGAAGATGGATGATGGAATGGAGTTGAAGAGGCTTCCTACAATCTCATGTTCCGAATACTGTCGATGTCCCTCTTGTCTCGATTTGTCGACTCCCTGTTTGCCCCTTGCTTGTATTGAAGTCGCGAAATGATTGTGATGTGCTCGTTGAGCACTCAGTTCTCAGACCCTCAACTGAGCACTTCGGGCGCGGGCTCTATCTCTCAGGCTACCAACCGTTCCATCACCTCGTCCGGGATATCGAAGTTGGCGTATACCCTCTGAATGTCATCGGAATCCTCTAACCCCTCCATCAACTTCAGCATCTGCTCGGCCTCTTTCCCCTGAAGTTGGACGGTGGTCTGAGGAATCATGGTCACCTCCGCAAAGGAGTACTCTAATCCCGCACCTTGGGCAGCCCTCTTGACATCCTCATAGTGGGACGGATCCGTAATCACCTCGAATTCCCTCTCCCGTTCCCTCACGTCCTCCGCTCCTGCATCGAGGGCAACCTCTATCAACCCCTCCTCGTCAACCTTACCCTTATCGAATAGAAGGAGGCCCTTCAAATTGAAGATCCACGAGACACACCCGGTCTCCCCTAAGTTACCGTTATGCCTGGAGAAGCGATATCTAATATCGGCAAGGGTTCTGTTTTTGTTGTCCGTCAGCACCTCGACCATGACTGCCACTCCACCCGGCCCATACCCCTCGTACATCAGCTCCTCATAGTGCACGCCTTCTAACTCCCCCGTCCCCTTTTTGATCGCCCGTTCGATGTTCTCCTTGGGCATGTTCTCCGCCTTGGCGGCGGCAATGGCAACCCTTAGCCTGGGATTTCCCTCTGGATCGCCCCCGCTCAATCTCGCCGCTACCGATATCTCCTTGATCAACTTCGTAAACACCTTTCCTCTCTTGGTATCGGCAGCCCCCTTTTTCCTCTTGATAGTACTCCATTTTGAATGCCCTGACATAGCGCCACCTTACCCCTGGAAATGAAACCCGTAAATCCGAAAACCCATGAAATCTAATAGACTACGTCACGGGGAAAGTCAAGACGAATTTTCCTCTCATCATCTTCTCAAAAGAGCAAAAAGGGGTTGGGCAGCAATCCCTAACCCCTTGAAATCGTCGGTAGATGCAACTGAACGTGAACCACTATATGAAACCTTGAAAACCATTGCCTGACAAGTCTTACAGTGATCTACCTCATCACATCATGTCTTATGCTAAACCTAAGACCTAGGTTTTGCAAGTTTTTACTGAGATTGACGCAGTTCTATGGGCTACCGATAATACAGTTTCCATGGGGCTATTCGGAAAATTCCAACCCAATTTTTCTTGACAAATATATGTTTACCAGTTAAAGAAGTAGGCAACCGAAGGCGCCTCGGGCTTGCTGGCCAGTGGCAAAATGCCCGCGCAATTACGTCTGGAGCCAGCGATAGTATGAGGTGGCTCGGAGTCGGTGGATAGCCGACATTACGTAAAAAGTCTCTTTGACTGAAGAAAGGGGGTGAAAGTAGCAAACGGGTTGTACATTTTGGAAAGGAGGAGGAAAGCCATGAGAACGTTTCATATTCTTTTTGTCATTCTTCTGGCGGTGGGCTGCGTGCTCCTGGGTTCTGAGGATATCTCCCTCGCCATATCGCGAGCGGAGATCCTCAATGTGGCTAAGTATAATGTGATGACTTCTGCCGATCCCCACACGTCCACCTACAATGATATGTCCATGTATATCGACGGGAATATCTTTGAGGGGCTTGTAACCATCTCCAAGGACGATTTCACGAAGGTGGAGCCGGTCTTAGCGACCTCTTGGGAAGTATCACCGGACGGCCTGGCCTACACGTTCAACCTGAGAAAAGGGGTGAAGTTCAGCGACGGGACCCCGTTCAATGGCCAGGCGGTTAAGTTCAATTTCGACCGCCTCTTGGCCTTAAAGAAGGGGGGTTCTTACCTTGGGTTCAAGGTAATCAAGAACGTTGAAGTCCTGGATGAGTATAAGGTCCGATTCACCCTGAAGCAGAATTTCCCATTTCTGGCTGTCACCCGTTACTCCTTTATGGTAAGCCCAAAGGCGGTGAAAGAACACGCCACACCGAAGGATAAATGGGCTCAAAACTGGCTGGCGAATCATTCAGCGGGGACAGCCCCCTACATGATCAAGGATTGGGTTCATGAGGTCAATATCACCCTGGTGCAAAACCCCCATTACTGGAGGGGATGGAGGAAGAACAACTTTAAGGTAATTAACATTCGCTCCATGTACGAGGCTGATGTCCAGAGGATGTTGCTGGAGAAAGGGGACCTGGATATCGCAATGATCATTTCCCGTGATGCTCTCCCAGCGCTGAAAAAGAACCGCGAGATCTGGGCCGCCCAAAACATAACTCCTGCCCCTATGATGCTCCTCTTCAATTTCCTGGTGCCTCCTACTAACGACATCCGCGTGAGAAAGGCCCTTGCTCATGCATGGAATCATGAGGCATATAAGGAGGTAAGGAGAGGGGTTGCACCGAGGGCAGATGGCCCAATTCCGGCGGTCCTGTTGGGGAAGGATTATCGACTGGAAAACCCATATGTATACGACCCCGATAAGGCGAGGGACTTGCTCAAACAGGCGGGCTATCCGAAAGGGGGATTCACCCTCAACGTTCTTAGTCAGAAGGGGGACGAGCAAAAGAGGATGATCTTCGAGGTCTTTCAGTCCGAGGTGGCAAAACTCGGGGTCAAGCTGAATTATCATGAGAAGACCTGGGCCGGGATGACCGAAACCTGTAGGGATCGAACCCTCATGTCGGATCCCAAGAACGCCATGCATATCGTGATCCTGTACAAGAGCATGGATGTGGTCTCCCCGTGGAACTACCTTTACAAGGTGTATTCTTGTGAAACACAGATGAGTAAGCCCACGGGCGTGGTCAATCTCGCTTACTACTGCAACCCAAGGGTAGATGAGATTATCAAACGAGCTCTCGCAACCGTTGACCGCGAGAAGGCCCTTGAGTTATGGAGGCAAGGGAATCAAATTGTCATGGATGACTGTGCGGCAGTCTTCGTGGACAAACAGGTAGAGGACGTGGTCATGCGGGCTAGTGTGAAAGGCTATAATCCGAGGGTCTTCACACCACGGCAATTCTATTACTACGAACTCTATCGGGAGTAAAAGGAGAGAAGGGAATGTAATCTCCCATCCCATGAGCGAGCGGAGTTCATAAGAACACGTGGATCTGTCCGCAAGATCCGTGCTCAGGAGGTGATACAGGTTCTCAACAGTCAGCCTCGTTGAAAGCCGCTATGAAACTTGAACAGGATGGATGCCGGCCTTGTCAGGACACCTTCTATTTCAATGGCCTCTGCGACTTGATAAGGCCGGTTAATCCATGGTAAGGGGACGGGTCAAGGGCTGCTTCCATGGGACATGATGGTTACATAACAACTTCCCGGTAAGCTCGCTCTACCGGAGGGAACCCTCTCTCATCATCGAAAAACCCTTTAGATTGCGGATTGGGGCCGTATCGTTTTTCCCGGCAAAAACACCGGATTGCTACGCACGGTGAAGCCTGTTACGGAGGCGCTCCCCTCTTCACCTTAATGGGCCTTCGACGACCCGTTTTTTCGAGCCTTCAATGACCTGAGGGAATTACCTGTATGCTGATTTATCTCCTTAAACGGCTGAGCTATTTGGTATTTACCATCCTCGGTATGTCCCTCCTCATGTTTGTCATATCCCGCACCCTGCCGGGCGATCCGGCACGGGTGGCTGCCGGGGGTATCGAGGCCTCGGTGGAAATGGTAGAACACGTGGTTAAGGAGTATGGCCTGGATAAACCCCTGCATGTCCAGTACCTCATCTACATGAAACATTTGCTTCACGGGGACCTCGGGAGGTCATTGGTTACCCGGAGGCTGGTGATTGAAGACCTTAAGGCCTTTTATCCTGCAACCTTCGAGCTTACCTTCTATGGGATACTGTTTGCCTGCGTGGTGGGAATACCACTCGGCATCATTTCCGCCATCAAGAAAGGGAAGCTTATCGATCATCTGAGCAGGGTAACATCTCTTTTCATGGTCTCCATGCCCCTTTTTTGGCTTGGACTCATGGCCATTTTCATCTTCTACGCTACACTGGGCTGGTTTCCAGGGAGTGGTCGAACCTCATTTAATCTGGTAAGCAAACCAACCATTACTGGCATACTGACCCTCGATGCCTTGCTCTCGTGGGATTTTCAACTGCTCAAGGATGCCCTCTACCATCTCATCGTGCCCATGGTGGTTCTCAGCAGCGTCTCCCTGGGCATTATCGCTCGGATGACCAGGTCCTGTATGCTTGAGGTTATGCAGGAGAACTACATTATCACTGCCAGGGCAAAAGGTCTCAGGGAGAAGGTTGTGATCATGAAGCATGCGTTGAGAAACGCGGTTATTCCGGTGATAACCGTGGTGGGGCTCCAGTTCGGAATACTGATGGGCGGAGCAGTAATCACGGAAACGGTATTCAGCTGGCCTGGGGTTGGTCGATATGCCATCATCTCCGTGGATAATAAGGATTTCCCAGCGATTATGGGATTTGCCATCACCTTCTCCTTCATCTATGCATTCATCAACGTGATTGTGGATATGCTCTATATCTATGTCAACCCGAAGATCTCACTCTAAGGGAACTGGTGATAAAGAGAGCGGGATGCATTGCGACTTGTTGATAAAGAATGCAAGGGTCGTTAAGCCTGTTGGGATATTCCGGGGCCATATTTTGGTTACCCAGGGGAAGGTGGTTGCTATCAAAGCCTCTGTCACTGATGTTGAAGCCGGGGAGATCGTTGATGTGGAGAATTGCTATGTCCTGCCCGGTGTTATTGATTCCCATGTTCACTTGGGTGGATATACCTCCCAAGACTTTGGCGCCGACTTGCGAAGCGAGACCGCGGCTGCCGTCTCAGGAGGGATAACCACCCTTATGTGCTTCTTGAAGGGAGAGGACTCTTATCTTCACCTGACCAAGACCCGTATCGAAGATGTGGAGAGAAATAGCCTTATCGATGTCGCCTACCACCTAATCATCATGACTGAACAGCAAATAGAGGAAATCCCCCTCTATGTGCGAGAACTGGGAGTTACCTCCTTCAAGTTCTTCAGGGCTCCCGCTGGAGATACGGTCAGCACAATCCAGGGGGTTGATGATGGTCTTCTCTACAGGGCCTTCCACAAGATCTCAGGGGAAGACGGATGTGTCGCGATCATACACGCGGAGAACGTGGAAATCATTAGGGAGGTACGTCGGATATTGAGGGAAGAGGGAAGGCAAGACGCAGCGGCCTGGAGCGAGTCAAGGCCATCTTTGTGTGAAGAGATGAGCGTATCCAGCGGGATTCTTCTCGCGCGCCATACAAAGACCCCCCTCTGCATAGCCCATCTGAGTGGTGCCAGTGGCCTGAAGGCTATTAGCCAGGCAAAAGCCGAAGGCAACCCCGTCTTTGTGGAAACGTGCCCCCACTACCTCTTCTTTACCAAGGATACCCCATTTCAAAGAGGAGCCTATGGGAATGTAAACCCCCCACTAAGGCAGGCCTCTGACCGCGAATCCCTTTGGAACGCAATAAGGCGAGGATACATAGACTATATAGGCTCAGACCACTGCCCTTACACGCTTGAGTCAAAGGGGGAAGATCTTTGGACCGCCAGATCGGGTATTCCCGGAATCAGCCTCCTCCTTCCTGTCCTCTTGAGTGAGGGAGTCAATAAGGGGAGGATAGGCCTGGAAGATGTTGCCAGAATCTGCGCGTACAATCCGGCGAGGATATTCGGTCTCTGGCCTCAAAAAGGGATGGTGGAAATAGGCGTCGACGCCGACCTCGTCGTTGTTGACCTCGAGAGGAATCGCGAGGTCAGGTCAGAAGAACTCCATTCCCACTCAGACTATAGCCCCTATGAGGGGTACAAGCTGAAGGGTTGGCCCATAATCACAATTGTCGCAGGTCGCGTCGTGTATCGAGATGGCTCCAGCCGAGAGGATCAGAGGAGGGGGAGATACCTTTGGAGAACGGGCAAGTCCCGCCATTGAGGTGAGCAGTGGAGAAGTTGCTCGAGGTGAGAAACCTTAAAACCCACTTCTTCCTCAAGACCGGCGTTTTGAAAGCAGTGGACGGAATCGATTTTCACATCGTGGAAGGTGAGACCTTGGGGATCGTAGGGGAATCAGGATGCGGTAAGTCCACGGTGGCCCGATCTATCCTGAGATTAATACCCTCACCCCCCGGCAGGATCGTATCGGGGGAGATTCTCCTCCAGGGGGAGGATATTCTGAAAAAGGGAGAAGATGAGATTAGGGAGATCAGGGGGAACAAGATCTCCATGATCTTTCAGGATCCCACAACCTTTCTCAATCCGGTGTATGCGGCGGGAGACCAAATCGGGGAAGGCATTGTGGCGCATCAGGGGTTTGTCAAGAAATCAGCCTGGAAAAGGGCCATTGGTCTCCTGAGAGACGTTGGCATCCCTTCGCCATCTCGTCAGGCACATTCTTACCCTCACCAATTGAGCGGTGGCATGTGCCAGCGGGTCATGATCGCCATGGCGATTGCCTGCAATCCCAGTCTTCTGATCGCCGACGAGCCCACGACCGCTTTGGATGTGACCATTGAGGCCCAAATTCTGGAATTGCTCAAAGAGATAAGGGAGAGCCAAAACACCTCTATCATTCTCATCACGCATGATCTCGGTATCGTGGCTCGGTTCTGTGATCGGGTGGCGGTTATGTATGCCGGCAAGATCTTGGAAATAGCCGATGTCTTCGACCTCTACAAAAACCCTCATCATCCTTACACGCGGGGTTTATTGAAATCGATTCCGAACCCCGCCGTTGAGACGGAAAAATTAGAGTCCATAAAGGGCCAGCCCCCGGATTTGACAAACCTCCCCGAAGACAGGTGTGTATTTCTCCCTCGTTGTGAAGAAGCATATTCGCCATGCCGCAGCGGGCGACCAGAACTCGTCGAGGTGGGTCCAAGCCACCTTGCCTGCTGTTTCCGGACGAAAAGATGAGGAGCGGAAACCAGGTCCTTATCCAAGCCAAGAATTTGAGGAAGTACTATGAATTGAGAAGATGGACTTCCATCAGATCGAGCAAAGAGGTGGTCAAAGCCGTGGATGGCCTGGACTTCTGTATCAGGAAAAGGGAAACGCTTGGCCTGGTGGGTGAATCGGGATGTGGTAAGTCGACCACAGGACGGCTTCTCTTGGGTCTCGAGGAACCCACTTCAGGCGAAGTCCTCTTCGAGGGAGAGAACATCTGTGGGCATTCCAGAGAGGTCTGGCGGCAGCTTAGACGGGAGATGCAGATCGTCTTCCAAGATCCCTTCTCATCCCTCAACCCACGGATGAGGGTGGGATCCACCATCGAGTGGACCTTGAAGAATTTCGACCTCTACTCCAAGGAGGAAAGAGAGGAGAGGGTAGGGAGGCTGCTCGAAATGGTAGGGCTTGAAGCCCAATTTGCGAATCGCTACCCCCACGAATTTAGTGGAGGACAGCGGCAGCGGATCGGCATTGCGAGAGCCCTGAGCCTCCAGCCCAAGTTTATCGTGGCCGATGAACCCGTCTCCTCCTTAGACGTCTCCATTCAGGCCCAAATCCTCAACCTCCTGAGAGACCTTCAGAAGGAGCTCGGCCTGACCTGTCTTTTCATAACTCACGATTTGCGGATTGTAAAACAGATGAGCGATCGCATCGCGGTAATGTATCTGGGGAAGATTGTGGAGCTAGCGAGAAGCGGCTCCCTTTATCAGAACCCAAAACACCCCTACACCCAAAAGCTCATCGAAGCGGTCCCGTTTCCCGATCCGGAGATCGAGTCGAAGAGGAAAAGGGTGCTGTTGAGCGGAGAGGTGCCGAGTCCGCTGAATCCACCCTCGGGTTGCCGATTCAGGACTCGCTGTGAGAGGGCAGAGCCCATTTGCAGCGAGGAAGACCCCGTTTTGAGAGATAGTGGAGATGATCATTCCGTTGCCTGCCATTTTGTTTGAGGTGGAATGTGCAGGAATTTGACTCCAATTTGAGAAAGCGTGGGATGATGCTCACATCTGGAAGGGCCTATGGGTTCCTGAAAGAGTTCCTCAGCAATCCCCTGGTTGCGATGGCATTCATCGTCATCGTGCTGTTTGTGGTTATGTCAGCAGCTCCCCAGCTTTTCACCCCCCATGATCCATACAAGATGGAACCCGTAGAGAGGCTTAACCCACCCGGCTTAAGGAATCTGCTCGGAACGGATGAGATGGGACGAGACCTCTACACCAGGATTGTGTATGGCGCGAGGCTTACCATCAGTTTTTCCGTGGGCGTGATCCTCATAGCACTGACCATCGGCATCCTCATTGGGGGGATCTCCGGCTATTGCGGCAAGTTTATCGATAGCGTCATCATGCGATCTACTGACCTCTTCTTGGCATTTCCCATGTTCGTGCTGGCCATGGCCATTGTGTCAGCCTTAGGCAGAAGCCTGGTTAACGCAATGTTCGCCCTATCCCTTGTGTGGTGGGCTCAGTACGCCCGGCTCATGCGGGGACAAGTCCTTGTTGCCAAGCAGGAGCTCTATGTCCATGCAGCCCGGGCCACGGGGACCAAAAGCCATGTAATCCTCTTTCGTCATATCTTGCCCAACTGTTTCGCCCCCCTCCTTGTCAAGGCCACCCTGGATATAAGCATGGCCATCCTGCTCTTATCTGCGCTCAGTTTCATCGGGTTAGGGGCAGAACCCCCAATCCCGGAGTGGGGCGCAATTATCACAACAGGGAGAAGGTATTTGATTGGATATTGGTGGTATCCCACCTTCCCAGGCCTGGCTATCTTCCTGGTGAGCATGGCCTTCAACATCATGGGGGATACCCTTGGCGATTTGCTGGATCCCAGGAGAATTCGATAGAAAGGAGTATGATCATGAAGACCAAGATGAGGGGCAAGCACTTCGTGAGCTTGATGGATTACTCTCGGGAGGAGATTGAGACTATCCTGGAAACCGGTTTTGATTTGAAGAGGAAATTGGCCAGGGGTGAACCCCATTCATTGCTCGCGGGCAAGACCCTGGGCATGCTTTTCGCCAACCCTTCCACGCGTACCCGGATCTCGTTCGAAACGGGGATGACACAGCTCGGGGGCCATGCACAGTTCTACGATCCCGAGCATCTGGCCATGCACCACGGTGAGACCTGGGAGGATACCGCCCGGGTGATATCACGGTACGTGGACGGGATCATGTTGAGGGTCTATGCCCTGCCGGGTTACGGTGACGCCCGCAAAATCATGACGGCCTTTGCCAATAGCGCAACTGTTCCCGTGATCAATGGGGTAGATGACCAGGAGCACCCATGCCAGGTGATGGCTGACACCATGACCATTATCGAAAAGCTTGGCCCGGATTACCGAGAGAAAAAAGTGGTACTGGTCTGGGTATGTTCCAAAAGGGGGAGAAGCCCGGGTATCCCTCACGATATGGCCATTGTGGCCGGCTCACTGGGCATGAACCTCACCATAGGCTACCCCGACGAGCGGTATGACTTGGATGAAAAGTATCTGTCTGAGGCGCGAAGCCGTGCAGAGAAATATGGAGGCACCATCGAGATCGCCCATGATTTCAACGAGGCGGCTAGAGACGCTGACATCATCTACGCAAAGGGCTGGGGCGGCCTGCGGATGACGGTTGAGGAAGACCTGTCCTACCGGGAGTCCTTCCGGGATTGGTGCCTCGCCAAAAAGCACTTCGACTTGGCTGCCCGCAATGCCATGTTCATGCACGCCCTTCCCGTGGAGAGAAATCGGGAGGTCACCGAGGAAGTGGTGGATGGGCCCATGTCGATAATCTATGACCAGGCCGAAAACAGGCTCCATGCCCAGAAGGCGGTGATGTCCCTCATTATGGGGTGAAGCCGCCGCAGAGGAGAAAGTGGGATGAGGAAGAACACTCCCGAGTTGAGCGTGTCCTTTATCGGCCATACCCTCAAATCCCCTCTCATCGTGGCATCCGGGGCTCAGACCACGGTAATTGGAAACATTCGGAAGTACGCCCAGTCAATGGCACGGAACGGATGGAGCGGAGTGGTCACCAAGACGGTCAAGCTGGGCAGCTCGTTCTATGTCCGGCCGTATCTATGGACTACGGATCAATACCGCCTCAAGGCCATGCAAAACAGCGGATCTCGCCTTATCCCGTGGGATGAGATGATGGTCGAAAAACTGAAAAGGGATGTGGAGGTTTCCCATCAACACGGCCTCATTATTCTCGGGAGTATCGCAGGATCGACAACCGAGGAATGGCAGGAGTTAGCCGCGGCCATGGAAGAGGCCGGGGTAGACGGAATAGAGCTGGACGTATCCTGCCCGTCTGAGGCCCGCTCTACAACTGAAAAGATGTCCTCATTCTTTGGAAGTGCTGAACAAAGGCACGCTGAGCAGGTGATCTCAGACATCAGAAAAGTGTTTCAAGGACCCATTATTACCAAGCTCTCCTTCCACACGTATGATATTGCTGGCCTGGCACAGGCCTGCGAGAAGGCAGGGGCCTCGGCGTTGTCAGCCATTAACACCATCCAAGGGGTAATTGGTATCGATGTGAACACCGGGATTCCCATTTGTTCAGGTTATCAGAAAAATAGCTATCGCTCAGGGGTTTCGGGCCCAATAATTAAGCCCTTCGGTTTATCCGCCATATCTAAGATCTGCAATGTTACCCATCTCCCCGTTTTAGGTGTAGGAGGCATCGCTGATTGGGAAAGTGCTGTGGAATATATGATGGTGGGCGCCACGGCGGTTCAAGTTTGCACAGCTGCCATGTGGCACGGGTTCAAACTGGGCCGGACTATTTTAAGGGGAATAGAGAAATTCATGCGCCGACAGGGTCACCAATCCCTCGGGGAATTGAGAGGCATCTCCCTCCGATATTTCACGTCGGCAGTCCCTATGCCCCAGCCCGTCAAAGCGTGTATCGATCCGCAAAGATGTAACAAATGCGGTCTGTGTCTCATCGCCTGCCGAGACGGGGCCTGGAATGCTATCACGAAGGGAAAGGCCTTATTCAAAGTCGATCACGATCTCTGTGACGGATGTGGTTTGTGCGTTCAAGTATGCCCGGAACAGGCCATACGACTCGAAGCTTCAGTGGTTTAGAACCCCATTTGCCTCTTCATCGATGGTGACCAGGGGGGATTGAGCACCTAATAAAAAAGGGGGCGGCGCACCCCCCAATCATTGGTGGACCGAACTGCATGGAAACCGGCGATCCCGTACCTCAAACCACGGCTTTCCCTCACTGCACCCATTCCGCAGGAGCTCCCGCGCTTGCCGCCGCCTGGGGAATCTTTATTTCTAACACCTCCCTCCTTCTTTCCATCTCAACCTTGAGCGACTCCTTCTCGTTTCTGTACCCGATCCTCTGGGCAGTGGAAACGGCGTTGCCCCAGTCCTTATGGGCCTCTCTGTATTCCCTCAGCAGCCGATGAGAATCATTCCCTGTTCGCGTCAATCTTTTCCTGGCCTCATTTCTCCACGTCACCCAAAAATTTTCTTCCCGGCCAAACCGATCTTTTGGTTCCTCCATTGTCCCCGCCAACACGCTTGGCCAACAATTTAACAATGTCCCCTTCTAAACCCGAGGAGAGGCCAAGTGGGGAACAGAGGATGGAGCTTCGCAACATCTTGAAGGCCCATCCGGCCAAATGGATGATATGGGAAGGAGAACCCATGAGCGAATCGGTTGAGAGGGTGAAAAGTATGGGGCTCAAGAGCCTTGTTTTCGATCCATGCGGGAATGTGCCGGATCAAGTCAAATCTCAAAATCCAAATGATTCAATGGCCAAACATCTCGGTATGGCCAAGACAAGTTGTGGATTTTGGGCTTTGACACTGATTGAGCATTTGGGCTCTGGCACTTGAAATTGAGCTTCTCGTATTGTTATGGTTCAAAGATTATTGGCTACGCAATAACGTGCAAGGTATGAGTTTAGAATGTCAAATGTCAAAATCCCAATGACAAATCAAATCCAAATGATTCAATGTCCAAAACCTCCGACCATGTCAAGACAGGTTTTGGATTTTGGGCTTTGACATTCATTGGACATTTGACCCTTGGCATGTGAAATTAGATGTCTTGGATGGTCAGGAGGTGAATCGAGATGAACCGGGGGGAACGGCAGAAAATACAAAAGGTGTCGCGGTACGCGTGGTGAAGAACTCAGCTCCTCTCGTTTTAACCATCGTGGAGAAGAAGGAACACACTGATAAGGGCTATTGTTCGGCTTTTCATACTATTGCATTCTTAGGCACACCTTGAACCCTTTGTCATGGAGGATAAGGAATGGGATCACCCGGGTCGTTCAGGCATATGAGTTTGGAATCTCTTCTTCGCCTGGCGCGTGTTGCCAGTTTTCGGGCGGTTGCGATGGGTGGAATGCTCTTGTGCTATCTCTTCCTCCTTTCCGCCTGTGCTCACTACCCTGTGAACCCCAAACTGGAATACTTCGACGCGGCTATTCACGGCAAACCGCCTGCAATCCTCTCTCCAGAGCGTTCCGAGGACCTGTTCCTGGTGCTTGCTTTTTCCGGTGGGGGAACCCGAGCAGCAGCACTGGCCTATGGCGTCCTTGAGGCCCTGGCAAAAATTGACATCCCCGGCCCTGCAAACGCCGTTCATTCGCCCGCCAGCACTGGCGCGCACGCGCTTTTAGATGAAATCGATGTGATCTCCTCTGTTTCGGGCGGCAGTTTCACTGCGGCGTACTATGGACTCTACGGTGAGCGCATCTTCGAGGACTTCATGGACCACTTTTTGACCCGGAATATCAATCGCGCGCTGCTGTTCCGCGTGCTCTCGCCCATCAACTGGTTTCGGCTCGCGTCCCCGCGCTTCGGCAGGAGCGAGTTGGCTGCAGAATATTATGACCAAATCCTCTTTGATGGTGCCACCTTCGCCAATTTCGGTGCGCACAACAGTCCCTTCATCCAAATACAAGCCACGGACATCGTTGATGGATTCTATTTCGGGTTTACCCCCTACCAGTTTGGTCTGCTCTGTTCAGACCTTGCCGCTTTCCCCGTCTCCCGGGCGGTGGCCGCCTCTGCGGCCTTTCCAGGCGCGTTTACCACAATTATATTACGCAATTATGCCGGACTGTGTGGTGTGAAAGAGGAGCCCTGGGTCACCCAAGCCCTCGAGCAACGCGATGTCACCAGTCGCACCTTCCACACCGCCACCCAGGTGCGCGGCTACCTTCATCCGGAAACCAAACCCTTTATCTTTCTGATAGATGGGGGCATTGCCGACAATCTCGGCATACGAGGGCCCCTGGAATTGGTCGCCGCGCGTGGTGGTGTAAGAAAGGCGTTGGAATACCTGGGACTCCAGCAGACGCGGCGTATGGCGGTTATCGTTGTCAACGCGCAAACGAAAAAGACGTACGAATGGGGTTTCCTTGGCAAAATACCGGGGTTAGGGGGAGTCCTTGGGGCGTCTTCTTCCGTAATGATTAACAGGTACACCTATGAAACAGTGGAACTCCTGCGCAGATATTTCCGGGAATGGTCGACGGAAGACCAGCCGCCAGGAACAAGCATTGCGCCCATTGATTTCTACATCATCGAGGTGGGATTCAACGCCCTTCACGACGAGGAGGAACGACACTACTTCTCCAATATCCCCACCACGTTGTCTCTTCCAGAAGAGACCGTGAATCAGTTGCGGGAAGTAGCGGGCCGCATTTTGTACGCCTCAGAGCCCTTTCGCAAACTGGTCCGCGATCTCGGGGGGCAGATACCGATAGCAGATTCCGAACCTATCGAGGGGACTGAGGGTCGTGTCAGTATCCCTCAATCAGCTGAACTTTTGCAGCGGTGACTAAAGCCACGGGACAGCAGTAGCCTCAAGCCAACGTGGCGAGGAGCCAGTGTGAATGGGTTGAGATTTAGGTTTCGAGAATGCATGGTTCCGTTTTCAGGAATCATAACGTTAACGGAAGGCGGTGGGAGAGCCAAGGTAGAAACCACGGATATAACCACTACGACACCCTTGGGCCAGGAATTAATGGATCTTCAGAAGGCATACGAACAGGGTATCATCACCGAAGAAGAGTACAAAGAGGCCAAGGAAAAAATCATAAAGCGGAGGACAAAAAAATAAAACCAGA
>Ga0209427_10004234_pt1 | contig 16610 bp, 13 predicted proteins | sample DeeMarSWOR136_30_FD_187465 | JGI IMG/M metagenome (GOLD analysis project Ga0209427, IMG submission 187465) | Marine sediment microbial communities from White Oak River estuary, North Carolina - WOR-1-36_30 (SPAdes) (version 2) | ecosystem: Environmental > Aquatic > Marine > Intertidal zone >...
CCCGTCCTGGAACAACCATCCACGATTGCCGAGTCTATCAATGCACGGGGGAATTGATCAAAGAATCCCTTCAATAGCCATACAACGAGGGGATAGCTCAGATAAATCAAGTATAATATGACAGCAAGCCGGGTGTTGAGCAAATGGAGTTTCATCAACACCAAATAGTAGGGCAGCAGCAAGGCCAGTGGCGGTATGGTGCGCGTGAACAGAAAGAGCGCGAGAACCATGTTACTTCCCTTGTACCGATATTGGCTGAGAGCATAACCGGTAAAGGTACCCGCAACGACGATGATGAAGGTGGCGAGGAGGCACATGAAGAGCGAATTCTTCAGGTACGTGGGGATCGGCGCTTTATACCAGGCCTCGTACATGGTCTCCAAGGTGAATTTCTCCGGAAAATAGGTGGGCGGGTATCTGAAGGTTTCGGAATGTGTCTTAAAGGCCGAAAGCCCCATCCAGATAAACGGCGATATCATGAAGAGAGTAATCACGCCTAAAACCACATACGGGGTGGCCGGATGATCCACGATTTTGAGGAAAGCCCTTCTCATTTTCCTTTTTTCACCCCTTCTTGAGCGTGTAGTAAATGAAGAAAGCACCAATCCCAAAGGTGAGGATAATCAATATCACGCTGATGCTGGCTGCTACACCGTAATTCAAGAATTCGTACATATAATCGAAGAGGTAGGCCCCGAGAACGTACGTACACTTTCCAATTCCCCCCCCAGGTGTCATGGAATAGATGACGTCAATGCTTCTGAAGGAGAACATAAGCGTTATCAGCGTCCCTATGAGTATGGGGCGGCTGGCAAGGGGGAGGGAAAGATACCGAAGGGTATGGAAGGAGTCGGCTCCATCCACCTTGGCTGCTTCGTATAAGTTCGGCGGGATGGATTGTAACCCTGCCAAGGTAATGATCGTGAGGAAGGGAATGCGTCTCCAGGCATCCGCTATGATTACCCCAGCCATGGCCGTGCTCGAATCTTTAAAAATATTTAATGGTTCGCTCATCAGCCTTAATTTCATGAGGAGATCACCAATGGGTCCAAAGGATGGGTGAAACATCCAAGCCCAGAGGAAGCCCGAGAGAATGAGAGGTACTGCCCATGGCATGACAACCAGCGATCTGAAAAAGGCTGAGCCCCTCACGATCCGGTTTAAACAAACCGCTAGGGTCACGCTGGTAAGAAGCGTCAAACCCGTGGAACCGAAGGAGAATGTAAAGGTACGCGCCAAAACCAAGGGAAGAGCGGAATCTTTTAAAGCTGTTTTATAATTGCCCAATCCAATAGGAACGACGGGAGACATGTTGTCGTATCGAAGAAAGCTTATCACAAAGACAATGGAAAAGGGAATGAGAACCCAGAGAAGCAAAATCACCAATCCAGGAACAGAAAGTACCATACCATACCCGGAATCGCGTAGTTTCATTTGCAGAGCGCTCCTGCTTCTTCGTTTGGAAAATCCCTGAACCGAGCTTCAAAGAGTTCGTCTCGAGCCTCTTTGAGATGAACTACGAAACTCACCGATTGCTACGGTCTCTTGGAGGATATAGTTCCCTACCTCAAATGCCCTAAAGCGGGATTCTCGTAATAGGGAAAACCCTTGCACAAAGAGACGAGGCGAGCCGAAGAATCCCTTATCATCCGCGGTTCCCCCCCTCCCTCAAACGCTTCGCTGGATGTCTCGCTTCCCCTTTTGGGGGAGGTTAGTTCTCCCCCTCTAACCTCCCCCATTTCCATTTACCGGCCTTAATGCGTAAACTTCTTGATTTTGGACAGGGCTTCCGACAGCGCTTTGTCGGAATCCATTTTCTTTGTGCCAGCCTTTCCGAGGTATTCCGAGAGAATATCTGAAACGTAGGTTGCCCCGGGCGGCAGTGCCTCTATACGAGCGGTCTTAGCCGAGGCCGCCCTCACCTCGGGGATGGTTGTTCCCATCTTCTTTGGCTCCGCGGTCTTGATCTTCTTGGCCACCTCTTTGGCAAGCTCCCAGTCCACCTTATCCACAATATTTGGATCTTCATACACGGCGGGCAAGAATGAATCATTCCCCTCCACCAGGAGCTCGTACATGCACGCTTCCTTACTCCTTAAGTAGTCGAGGAAGATCATGGCGGCTGCTTTGTGCTTATCATCCGCGAAGTTGTTGATTACGTATTCATCATAGTTTATGTAGCCGATGCGGTTTGAATCCGGCTGCTTGGCATCCCATTTCGGTGGTGCGGTTGCGGCCCAATCCTTGGCCACTTCCGGAAACTCGGCGAACTTCACGGCATAAACCGAATATCCAAGCATCATAGCCGCCTTTCCCATGCCGAATACCTTTTGGTAATCATTCCACGAGTACCCTAAACACGCCACATCGGCTATGTCCTCATTTATCATCCCTATCAGGTAGTTCCAGGAGTTTCGGAACTCGGGTGTGTCCAAATCGATTTTTCCCTCTTTCAACGTCCGTCCACCTTGAGAATACGTGAGGGCACTCAGCATGGCGATGTGAATATGCCCGGCTTTGGTGGCGCCGAAGGTGAAACCGTAGTAGTCTTTCCCGAGATTTGCCTTTGCCCAATCCCTGCATTTTTTCGAAGCTTCGTAAACCTCTTCCCAGGTCTCCGGAATCTTGGTAACACCCGCTTTCTTTAGCCAGGATGGCCTGTAGTAGAGGACATACCATTGAACGACGTTCACCCCACCATAATAATGGCCACCCCAATTTATGCAGTCTACGAGGCCGGGAGAGTACAGCTTCTGTACCTCAGGAGGCCACAGCTCATCGATGGGATGAGCCCAGCCGGCAGCTGCGACGTGGGCATATTCTATCTCAGCGCGAATAAAGCCAATATGGACGCTCGGGTCTTTCGATGTGACCACGGAGAGGAACTTGGGAAAGGTGTAGGCACTTCCCAATGGGAGCGCCTTCACCCGAATCCCGGTCTTTTTCTCGAAGAGCTCCATGTTGATGGCCGTGGCAATATCGTGCTCCAACCCGCCGCTGTTAAAAAAGGCGATTTCCTTGACCCCCTTTGTGGCTTTTTCCCACCCTTTGGGAAGTATGTACTCGTCTGCCAGCAGCCTCTCTGTCATGGGTTTCGGTTTGTTCCAGTTGATATACTTGTACGCTTCCTTCCCCTGTGCTGGGAAGGTAAATCCGAGTGCCAGAACAACTGTTAGGGCAACAACTAGAGCTACTGCATTCTTTGCTTTCATTGCCTATCCCTCCTTTCTCTTAACACCTGAGCCCATCTGAACTTCCCGATTTTCCACCTCCTTTCGGCCCAATCTGTTTCCCTCTTCCATAAGGGTCAGCTCCAAGCTATAAGAATAGAAGCTATCTGTCAAGTAATTTTTAACTTTTCTTATGGAGGGAATTCCTTGAGATCAATGGAGAACTAGAAAAGGGAGCTCTGGCGCACATTTATCACATATTCGAATCAAGATGGTAGCTGCCCTAATCGCAAGACTGCAGCACTGCAACACCGCAACACTGAAATCTTTCAGCAGCGAAGAGCAACCTTTTCAGAGACCTCCCCTTTTTTTCTTGACAGATATTCTCTCGTCACCCTACAATGGGCTGCGACGTTGAGGTATTTACCTTCCGCTAACCTGTAAATCCCTGGAGAAGTACTGTATCATTAAAGAACCAAGACCTGTGGCAAGGCTCATGGGGAGCACCGGATGAACAAACCATGACGCGGTAACGGATAAAAGAAACCTCCCCCAAAACCGTATCAGAAATGAAAATTGGAAAGGAGCCAATACGATGAAAAAAATTGGATTTGTCGGAGTGGGCATAATGGGTAAACCCATGGCCAAAAACCTTATTGATGCTGGGTATAAGCTCGTAGTGTATGATATCGTCGAGAAAGCCTTAAATGAAGTTGTAGAACACGGAGCAGAGAGGGGTGCTTCGCCAAAAAATGTAGCGGAAAACAGTGATATTATTATTACTATGCTTCCCAACTCTCCAGATGTAAGGAAAGTCGTACTTGGAGAAAATGGTGTCATCGCAGGCGTGAGAAAAGGGCAAATTCTCATCGATATGAGCTCCATCGCTCCCCTCGTTTCACGGGAGGTGGCCAAAGAACTCACGAAAAAGGGAGTGGAAATGCTGGATGCTCCGGTGAGTGGAGGACAGGAAAAAGCAGAGGCCGGTACCCTCGCTATCATGGTAGGCGGGAAGAAAGAGATATTCGAGGAATGCAAGGAGATTCTGGACGTAATGGGCGGAAGCGTTACTTTAGTAGGGGATATCGGTGCCGGACAAACTACAAAGCTGGCGAATCAGATCATCGTCGCCGTCAATATAGCCGCTGTAGCTGAGGCCCTGATCATGGGGAAAAAGGCGGGTGTGGATCCCGAAGCGATTTTCAATGCTATCAGGGGAGGTCTTGCTGGCAGCCAGTGCCTGGAGGATAAGGCACCAAGGATGTTCGAAGGGAGATATGATCCTGGATTCAGGATTAGACTGCATGTCAAAGATCTTACCAATGTCTTGGAAACCAGCAGGGAACTCCATACAGCTATGCCGCTGACTTCCCAGGTTATGGAAATGATGCAGGTGCTCGTAGCTGAGGGTCATGACGATGCGGATCATGGTGGGCTAGCACTGTACTATGAAAAGCTGAATGGCCTCTCTTTGAAAAGATAAACAGGTAAACAGTATAAAACCTGGTAAAAGAAGAAGGTATCCATGAGGAGAGAGGAGGAACGATGATGGAACTGAAGGGAAAAAGAGTAGTCATTCTTGCCGAGGAGATGTACAACGAATTCGAATTCTGGTACCCCTACTACCGGCTTAAAGAAGCCGGGGCAGATGTCACGGTGGTGGGCTCGGGAAGCTCCGAAACCTACAAGGCTAAGTCGGGACTTCAGGTGGATGTCGACGTCAACGCTGACAAGATTTCCGCAGCCGATTACGACGGCATCGTCATACCAGGTGGATACGCACCGGATCAAATGCGCCGCTATCCATCCATGGTGGGGCTGGTGAAGGATCTTTTCGAGTCGGGGAAAGTGGTGGCAGCCATCTGTCATGCGGGCTGGATGCTGGCCTCGGCAGAAATCGTTCAGGGCAAAACCGTAACATGTTTTTTCGCCATTAAAGATGACCTGATCCATGCAGGGGCAAACTATGTTGATCAAGAGGTCGTTGTCGACGGGAACCTGATCACCAGCAGGAAGCCCGACGATCTGCCCGCTTTTATGAGGGCAGTGATTGCAGGTCTTCAAGGCAGTTCTTGATAAGCGTCATTCCGGAAAAGTCCTTACCATGCTTCGGAACGAAGTGGAAATATCTCTTGCAGCCGAAAAGCACACGTGGTCGATTTTTTCTTATGGGAAAGGGGGCTATCAACCCGCCAGTTCCGAAGCGTTGGGATCCTCAATCTCAAAAATGGCGGAAAAGGCTCAGCGCGGCTCCATCCATTGGCATTGAATGTGATTGATCGGTGCTGAAATACGGTCAGGGAATAGCAATCTCTGGAGCCTTGGAAGGGGAGTTTCTCCATGAGGTTAAGGGATAAAGTTGCTATTGTCACCGGCTCGACCCGTGGGATTGGAGAGCAATTTGTTCGTCATGGCCTGGTGACCGCACGGGCAATGATTGATCTCTAAGGAAAGACGAGAATTCGCTAAGGCCCAGTAATAAGGGACTATCCTCGCCCTGACAAGTTAATGTAATACCTAAGATATAGAGTATAACTATCCATTATTGCAGGTTAATTGAGTTTCGTAATATCATAGCATCGGTTGCCTGATCACATTTCATTCATGGTAGGGTCTATTCTGAAACGGGCGTAATCTTCCTTCGTCATCAAATTCAAGCTGTAAGGGTTTTCCGTCCACAATTACGCCTTTTTTTTTCCTGAGTTCGGGCAACAGAGCCTCTGTGGCCCAGAATTTCTCCAGGTGGAGGGTATTTACGATTCGAGCCATCTGGACGTGGTCCGGATCCACAACATGGGATAGAGCTGTCTCGATGACGGCCCTATCGTTCTCCAGGGCGATGGGAAATCGCACACCGCGCCAGATTCCCGAGGTAACAGCATTGGTATAGGATGGCTTGAGATCTACCTTGTCCAGCACCTTGCGGGTAGTGAGGTCCACCATGCCTATTCCCATGGCATTGCCCTCCGAATGAGGGGTTAGGTCCAGCACGATGAGGGTTCGATAATCGGGCTCCCTGGGACCCCCTTCCCTTCTCCAAAATCCAATGACATTGGGATCAATACCCGCCCCACTTATATTTTTACCCATTTCATCCACGATGAGAATGTCAAGGTCCTCCAAGGGAATCTTTGGCAATAGTCTTCGAGCAGTTCTCAGAAGTTCCGTGTCGACCTCGACGAATTCTTCAGGGAGGGCCAACTTTACCACATGGACCTGTTCCAGGGCATTCTCCACAATCGCCAAGCCACAGAGGACCGGGGCCTTCTCGAGAATAATTCGTGCCGCGGGAACGATGGTGGTGGCCAAACCGAACCTGTGCATACTCAAAGCCCCTTTATGCTTGCCACAGCCCACAGTGAGTACTTTGCATAAACCTGATTCGACTTCACCCCGCAGTAGTGTGTGTGGTTTAACCCGATTAATCACAACTATATGATCGGCCTCAAGGGCATCCTTTGAGACGAATACTTCCGCCCCAGAATCCAATCGACCCACCGAAATCACATCCGTGGTGGAAATGATGGGTGCCCCCGCTGAAGACTCGGTAATGCCAAGGTGGTTGAGCAATTTTGTCTGTCCTTCGGCAGTGGCCCCGCCATGGGAGCCCATAGCCGGGAAGATGAAGGGTTTTAGTGCCATGTCTCGAAGACATTCCACCACTGTGGCCACAATGGTTCTGAGGTTGTGTATGCCCCTGGATCCCACGGCGACAGCTACCCTTTGGCCCGACTGAACATTTTTCGCAATATTGAGGCGAGAGAATTCTCGGTGAATTGCTCCGGGGACATCTTGAATGGATGTTTTATCAAACCGCTGTCGAATACGATACAGAGGGGGGTAATTCATTTTCTTGTCTCCTTGAGGGAAAGAGTAGTAGCTAACGCAGGGTTAGATCTCTCGGATCTGCAGTATAACTGATCCCTCCTCACGCCCATGAAACGGTGAAGCACATTACGTGGGATCTCACGCAGACTATCCATACCATATACGAAACATGAACATTCCAGTTGTCGGGTTTCCAAGGAATGCCAAAGACCACAACCGTTTCGTTCAGGATGATTAAGAGACAATACCAGAAGTTACGAGAAAAGACAAAAAATCATGAAAGGCCAGTTGATGTAAGAGTCACAAATCGTTAACTGGGGGAAACCATATTGGTTCCCTTTCCTCCCCTCCTCTCTCGTTGATCAGCTCATCCATCCACCCAGGGCCCATAATTCCCAACGTTTGATTACGCATCCATAACACCTGAGTAGATGTCTTATGGGAACTTGCTCAATGCCTTCAGGTGTATTGCTGAAAGCGATTAAAGAAACCTCATCCTATAAACGGTAAATAACGGTCACTTTAGAAAGGAACAGTCTTGGACAGGAATTCTGGAGACGGCGGAACGGTATTTTCGGGAAGGCTAATGATCCTAAAACAGGAATGGAATTATTCTTTAGCCCCCAAGATAAAGGCGCTTTACGTGCTCATTGTGCATTATCTCCTCGCCCGTGCCCTCGAACCGCTTTTTTCCCAGTTCCAGGACAATAGCATGATGGGATATTGATAATGCCCTCTTTGCATTTTGCTCAACGCTGAGAATGGTAGTACCGTCAGCGTTAATGTCATTAATCTTTTCAAAAACTAATTCGGTTGCCTTCGGTGCTAAGCCTAAAGACGGCTCATCTATCTTATTTTTTTCCACCACCTCCTTCCTCAGAATTCCCGTAGTAACTTTCCATAACCATGGATCGGTTCCACACATCCGATGGTCCGGAGTGAAGTCCAGAAAGTCGCCTGATTGCTCGTTACCACAGGTTTCTTGCAGTCTTCTTCCAGTCGTTCTATGATGTCGAACGTACGGTAATTTGTACAACTGATAAAAATTGCATCCGCCGAAGGATCGTCCATGTTCTTAACAAATTGGTAGGTATTCTCCGGCATCTCGCAGCCAATGAGAAAAGCGTCGGTAATCCCCAAACCTCTTATCGCAAGAATCTCGAAACCGTTCTCTTCGAAGAAGACCTTCTCCAGCCGATTTATCTCCTCGGGATAGGGTGTGGCAATGACCAGTTTCCTGGCCTTCAGAGTCTTCAAAGCCCTTACAACGGCTCCTGATGTGGTCACCGATGGAACGTGAGCGGTTTTCTCCATGAGTTTTTTCAGCTCGTCTTCACCCTTTCCTCCCTGAATAAAACTCCCGGCTGTGCAAGTAAAGGCAACGACATCAACGTGGGCACTCATCAACTCATCGGTTGCCCTTTCCACGTGCTTGATCAACCCCAGGCTGTCTTCGAAATCAGCCTTGGTGTTTCTCATTCTTGCGGCGAAGGCAGCAATTCCTTCGGGGGCAATCCGATTCATTTCCGGCTCCGCAACGGTATTCACGGATGGAACTAATAAGCCAATTCTGCCCCGCCATCCATACATATTTCACTCCTCCTCACCCGATCCGTTTCCTGAATTCCCGTAATTGGGATCGCCACAGGGAAAAGAGCTCGAAAAGCTTTTCATGAATCGATTGCGCGCGTATTCTAATCATATGTTCTATCCAATATCAACTGCTTTTATCCCGTCCTAATATATATCTATAAACATACTCCTAAATGAAACTCAACAGAAACCCCAAACGATCTCTTTCCATCTCGAGTCCTACCCAACCCCGGTGCAGGCAACCCGAAGAATACGGCTACCAGAAGTCAATGGCTGTCATCTTATCCTTACATCAGATTTTCCCCCCATTCTACGGGAAACTCCACTGCCCTTCCCCTGATGCGTTGAACCATCTCCGTCATCCATCCACCAAATATCCCGGCAACAATACAGAGGACTTTGTCTCCTGATTCGATCAGACTATTGATTGCAACCTGTATTCCCACTCTGCCCGAACCAGGGAGAACGATGATTTCGTTTTGTGTCTGATATATGTCACGCATTCTAATCAGCGTGTGACCCAGGATATCTATATTGAATTTGGGAGCATGGTGATTGTAGCTTCGTCGAATCATTGCAAAGATGACCCTCCATGGAATCTCCGTAGGACCTGGAATCATTAACAGGGATTGCTCTCTTGCCTGGGAAGACAGTTTTCCTAAATCCAACTTCACTTTACACCTCAAAGCTTTTGATTAGGGCTTTCTGATTTATTTGTTTCACGAGAAAAACAGTCATGATCGAATAGCCCAAGGATACTGACTCATTAGACCTCGATAATCTCTTTCTGTGGTGTGGTGAGCAAATCACACCCTTCCTCAGTGACGACGAGCATATCTTCAGGAGCAAAGCCCCCCAGGCCCCATACGTAGTACGGTGTCTCCACGCACAACACCATATTTTTCTCCAGGGGCATCTCATTTTTCGGAGATAGTATGGGTGGCTCATGGGCATCCAGACCAATCCCATGACCCACATGATGCCGTCTGTAGTCCGTGTACCCAGCTTTTGGTGGAATAGCAACCGCTTTATTGAAGATGTCACATATCCTGGCCCCTGCCTTTACCTCCTTGATTGCTGCCTGTTCCGTACTGAAAGTAATATTATAGTAATCCTTTATCTCCTTCGATGCTTTTCCCAGAACCGCGAACCGGCCAATATCAGATACATATCCCTTGTAAGAAGTGGATGCATCAATCCTGACCAACTCACCCTCTTTTAATGCCCTATCGGTGGGCATACTTACCCCGTATGCTCCTCTTCCGGAAAAACCCACCTCAAAATATAGGGTATCCGTGCCTTCGGTATTGACCGTTTCCCTGAATATCCTGTCAAGGGCTCTTTCGGTAATCCCCTCCTTTAATGAGTTGAAGACGCCTTGAATCCCCTTTTCAAGGGAGTCCGCTGCCTTCTTCAAACGTGCTATTTCCTCGCTGTTCTTAATCATCCGGAGCTTTACGAGAATATCGGAAGCATCGGTGAATTGAGCACGGGGAAACCTCTCCTGGAGCCACTTATGTGTGGATACCGGGAGGTATCTCTCCTCGATCCCGATTGTTCTTGACTGGCATCCCAATTCTTCGACGGCCCGGGCTAACCCATCAATAGAGCCTGAAACAATTCTCTCGGAAAATTCCTCCGCCCCCTTAACATAGAAGAAACCCGGAAGGAGAACCCTCTCAAAGGGTGTGGGAAAATCAATAAACATAAACCTCTCGGAATGGGAAGCCACCAAGTATTTCTCCCGATCGTCTCGTGAAGGGATTACGGCAAAGGTTTGTGCATCCGAAGCTATCAGGCAGTCGAATGAGTGAAAATTCGAAGCATAGTAGACGTGTTTTGGTAGATTGATGATAAGAACATCGATTCCTTCCTCTCCCATTAGTGTTCTTGCCCTTTTAAAATCCATCATTGCAAGATTCTCAGACGGCCTGCTCTTCACTTATCTATCCCTTTCTTTGTGCATGATTTTCAGGATGTTTGCACATTCCTCCCCGCACGTAACTCTTCAAGGTACCTAAGGTGGAAGGATGACCCAATAACACGGACATGAGAATTTGTCAATACGTTTCTCCGAAAATCTCATATTCCACCGCTAACGCCCGGTCTATTCCTTGAGCAATCCCCTCGATAAACGGGGCCGCCGAGACTACGGAGCGGGTTGTCCGCTTTTCTTGACTTTTATCACCATTATTTCTTTCATTTGTCCAATCAAGGGGAAAGGAGGACGCTGAGTAATCTTAGACCGGGAAACGGGTGCTTTCGTTGTCTCCCATCGACCGATGAAGAATTCGATGCTGAAGGGTAACTGACAGGAGGGAGGCTACGTACTCTTACCGGAAAACTCCGGCGCAGCCCACGGAGGGATGGACCAGTTTGGCTGGCTTCCTTTTCGGTTAATGCTCATCCGTAAAGGGATGCAACCTTCCCTCTTCATCAAAGCGAAGCTGTACGGGTGTCTCGTCTACTATGAGACTTTCTTTCTCCCGAAGTGCCGGCAATAGGGCCTCTGTGGCCCAAAAGTTCTCCAGGTGGAGGGTGTTGACGATTCGAACCATACGAACGTGGTCCAGGTCCGAAACATGGGATAAAGCGGTCTCAAGTACTGCCCGGTCGTTCTCCAGGGCAATGGGCAATCTGACGCTCCCCCAAATCCCGGTTGTGAGAGCGTTGGCGTACGTTGCCTGAATGTTCACCTTGTCGATAACCCTACGAGTCGTCAAGTCCGTTAGGCCAATTCCCAGCGCGTTACCATCCGATTGGGGGGTAAGATCGAGAACGATGATAGTTCGATAATCGGGCTTCCTGGGGCCACCCTCCCTGCGCCAAAAACCCACGACATTTGGATCGATTCCTGCTCCGCTTATATTCTTCCCCATTTCATCCACCACCAGGATATCAAGTTCCTCCAAGGGAATCCCCGGCAGAAATTTCCATGCAAGTTTCAGCAGCTCTCTATCGATCTCGACAAATTGCTCAGGTAAAGCAAATCTCATCGTGTGGGTCCGATCCGCCGAATTCTCCACAATCGCTAAACCGCAGAGGACGGGGGCTTTCTCGAGAATAATTCGTGCCGCAGGAATGATTGAAGCGGCCAAATCGAATTTGTGCATATTCAATGCCCCTTCATGTTTGCCACAGCCCACGGTAAGCATTTTGCATAAGCCTGATTCGACCTCGCCGCGAAATGCAGTGTGGGGTTTTACCCGATTGATAAGGACGAGGTGATCAGCTTCAAGGACATCCTTGGAGATGAATACTTCCGCCCCGGAATCTACTGTCCCTAAAGAGATTACATCCATGGTGGAGGTGATGGGAGCTCCTATTGAAGATTCCGTGATGCCGAGTTCGCTGAGCAATTTAACCTGCCCCTTAGCGGTAGCCCCTCCGTGGGAGCCCATCGCCGGCAAGATAAAGGGCTTTAGCCCCACGTTTCGAAGACACTCTACCACGGTGGCTGTAATGGGTATCAGGTTGTCAATCCCCCTGGAACCCGCGGTGACAGCCACCCTCTGGCCTGGCTGGACATTCTTTCCGACATCGAGGCGAGAGAATTCTCGGCGAACCATTCCGGGGACATCTTGAATGGATGCCATATCAAACCGCTGTTGGATGCGATACAGAAGGGGATAATTCATTTTTTTTCCTCTACATTTCTATCAAGTTTCACGAAGTACGTCAAGGAGGGGTTTGGATGTACTCAAATCCATGGCACAATACTAATACGGTGATAAGACATTTACAATCATCAAAATTACCATAACCGTAGGTGATTCAGTAATTACGGTTTCGCAGTCCTTGTTAAGGGATTTCTACGTCGAAATTGAAGAGCATATAAAGCACGATAAACCCTTTTTCGGCACGATTCTCGGGGGAACGGGGTCAAGTCGCCCTGCATTTTCTCTTGCACACTGCGACTATTTGTCGAGTGACCTCCAGATTCCTTGGGCCGGTGTCGCCCCGAAGCAATGTTTCCCACAGTTCGAATGTGCGCTCGAAGCTGCTCATTTTGCCGGCCGTGATTTCCCACTTCATCGGTTCACCCCGCTCCAGCCAGACGACGCTGGGCTAAAATCTCTCCGCTCCTTACCATCCTGTGGATAACTCGAACATTCCAAAAATCAGGTCTCCGCTTTTAAGCTTTTACCCTATCTAACAATATCCAGTTTCAATTTTTATATAGATTTTTGTTTTTTTCTTTGACATTCAATTCCGTTTCTCGTATAATCGCACAGATTTCAGCAAAGCAAGTTCTTTTCAAACTAAGAGCGCAAGGCTAGGAAGTATGGCTTTGGTTAGGGGCCCATGCCTTTCGAGAAACCGTGAATAAGCCTGGCCGAGGCTCAGAGGGGTTTGATCCTCTGAAGTCATTCGTTGTTCCTTCATCGAGGCCGCTCACCGTGTCATCGAGAAGGGAAAGGGGGGCATCCCTCCGGCAATGTGTCTGAGGGACCCCAAGAAGGGGATGATTCTTAAATCAGAAAGGGGGGATTTATGGAGGAGTGAGCAGAAGGGGTTCGGCCTGAGGTGGGCTCAGGTTCCGAATCAGAATGTAATTTCGTAAAAAAGGAGGAACGTTATGAATAAGCGAATAGCTAGCATGATTGTTGCGGCATTCTTCGCCGCGTCGCTTCTCGGATTTGGTGCCCTTCCGGGCGCTCAAGCCGAGATGACCCAAGTCACCGTGGGCGGGAGCGGCCCGGGAGCCACGGCCTACATTCTGGCCGGGGGTCTTGCCGAGCTCATCAACACCAAGATCAACCACCCCAAGCTGCGCGTAACCGCGCAGACCACCAGGGGATTTGTCGCGAACTCCCGGCTTGTGGATAGCGGCCAGATGGACATGGGCATGAACTCCACGCCTCTGCTTTATGCTCACCATCTGGGAATGAAGCCTTTCAAAGATAAGGCGACCAAAGTTCGCGTGAGCATTCCCGTAGGGACCTCTGCTCACCAGTGGGTGACCTTCGAGAAGACGGGCATCAAAACCATCAAGGATCTCGCCGGAAAGCGAGTGAGCATCGGGCCCCGGGGAAGCTCCACCGCCGTTCAGTCGGAGCGGACGCTGACGGCATATGGCGTCTGGGATAAGATCAAGGTTAGCAAGCTCGCGTGGGCTGAGGCACCGCGCGCCCTTCAGGACGGCAAGCTCGACGCCTATGGGATAACATCCACTCTGCCCACGCCGGCGGTTGTTGAGAGCGCAGCCCAGGGCAAGATGCATCTCATACCCATTAGCAAGGACATACTCGAGTCTCTCAAAAAGAAGTATCCCGGGTACTCCGCCTTCACCCTCAAGGCGGGTACATACGGGGGGCAGAAGAAGGATGTCCTGTGCCTGGGCTATAACTTCTACCTTATCGCCAACCCGGAACTGGTGCCCGATTGGGTGATGTACGACATTGTCAAGGCTCTGCTTGACCCCAAATGGCGAAAATTCCTCTTGAGCCTGCCAACGAAGGGCTACGCCGCTCTTGATTTCGCTCCCGACCTCGAGAATCTCAGCACCGCGGGTGTGCCCATGCACGCCGGATGCGTAAAGTATTGGGAAGAGAAGGGAGTGAAGATTCCAAAGGCCCTCATCCCCCCTGAATACTCTAAATAAGGGGAGTCTTTGTGGGAGGAAGGCGGGTGGGGTTACCAACCCGCCTTCCTCATGAAATGATGGAGCTCGTGAGAGACCTGATACCATGGCCGGAACGGACAAGCCTTCCCTGACCAAAAGAGCCTTCCGATGGATGATGGGGGCGGATATAGCGGGCGCGCGTCAGCTCACCGGCAAGACGTCCAGAATCTTCTCTATCATTGCCGCAATCTTTTCACTCTTCTACCTCTACTCGGCCATTGCCATCGTTCCTTTCTTCATATTCCTGAGCATGTACCTTCTCTTCACGGCGGTTCTGATATTTTTGCTCTATCCTGCCACAAAGCGGTCGCCCAGAGGGCGCGTCACCTGGGTGGACCTCGTCTTCATAGGGCTCTCCATCAGCACCATTGCCTATTTCATCTTTGCCTATGAGGCAATGGAGGAGCGGATGGGCTATGTCACCCCGCCCGACCTTATCTTCGGCCTTATCTGCATGCTCATCGCCCTTGAGAGTTGCCGCCGAGTCCTGGGCCCCATGCTGCCCTCCTTGGGACTGTTCTTCCTGCTCTATTGCTATTTAGGCCCCTACATCCCGGGTGAGCTGCAGCACAAGGGCTTCTGGATCTCGCGCATTGTGTCCTATTGCTACAGCGAAAGCGGCATCTTCGGCGTGGTCACCCGCGTTTACGCCACCTACGTTCTTCTCTTCATCATTTACGGGGCTTTTCTGCAGAAGACAAAAGTCGGGGACTTCTTCATCGACCTGGCCTTCTCCCTCGTGGGCCGCACCACAGGCGGGGCGGCCAAAGCCTCGGTGCTTTCGAGCGGCATGGTGGGCACGGTTCTTGGAAGCGGCGCGGCGAATATCGTCATAACGGGCACGTTCACAATCCCGCTCATGAAGCGGGGGGGCTATAGTCCTGCCTTTGCTTCAGCCACAGAAGCCTGTGCCTCGCTCGGAGGCATGCTCATGCCTCCGGTGATGGGCGCGGCGGCTTTCGTGTTGGCCGCCTTCACCAACATCCCTTACTTGACGGTAGTTAAGGTCTCCCTAGTGCCGGCTGTGCTCTACTATACTCCCCTCTTTTTTGCCGTACACTTCGAGGCCTGCAAGATGGGCATCAGGGGGCTGCCGAAGGAGGAGCTCCCCGATTTCTGGAAAACCCTCAAACGGGGGTGGCACCTGTTCATCCCCCTCGTGGTTCTGGTGGGGCTCCTCGTGGTGCGCTACTCCCCTTACTTCGCAGCATTCTGGTCAATAATCGCCTGCCTGGTTGTGGCCTCCATAAAGAAGGAAACCAGGCTCTACCCGCGCGATATCTGGGATGCCTTAGTGATGGGCGCCAGGAACTCCCTCATAGTGGGCTGTACGGCAGGGGTCATGGGTATCGTCCTCTCGGGAGTGCTCCTTCCCGGGCTCGCCCTCAAGTTCTCCTCCCTGGTCCTCTCTTTTTCCCGGGGGATTCTCCCCCTGGCCGTCATCATGGTTATCCTGGCCTCCTATGTCCTGGGCATGGGAATGACCATTACGGCTTCCTACATCGTGCTCTCTATTCTGGCCGCACCGGCCCTCTTGGAGTTCGGCCTGCCCATTCTCATGGCCCACCTGATAATCCTCTGGTATAGCCAGGACGCCACCATAACGCCTCCCTTCTGCCTCTCGGCCTTTATCGCGGCGGGAATTGGCGGCGCCGACCCGATGCGGACGGGCTTTATCTCATTGAGGCTTGCCAAGGCCCTCTATATCATTCCCTTCCTTTTCGTCTACACCCCTCTTCTCATGCTGAGCGGGACCTGGCCTGAGATCATCGCTACTTGGATAAGTTGCGCGCTGGGGCTCATTTGTTCCACCGCCGTGCTTGAACTTTACCTCTTCAGGAGTACAACCTTGATCGAGACCGTCCTCCTGGGTGTAGCGGCCGTAATCCTCTTCGTCCCCAACTATTTTTGTGACCTGCTTGGACTGGGAATCTTGGGCTTGGTAGCGTTCATGCAGCGCGACGCATGGCGGTTGCCGGTCCTGGGGAAGAGGCTCGTGAAGGACCAGGGCGGTCCCCCTGAGCCTCCACATTGAGGCCATCTTTCTTCCCTGTGAAGGGAGTAGGTGTCGAGCGGGTTGCTTGGATAGCGACAGCGGAATCAACGAGTTTATGAAAGGAAATATCCGATCGTACTCGCCCGAACGGCAGTAATAACAGGCGTTTCCCTCAGATCACACCTCGGTCGCCTTCTCTTGCGCGACACCTGCTAACGGATATCTGAACTCAATCCCTTTACCCGGTAAGGTGAGACTTCCTCTACAGATCTTTACGGTTGTCCGGATACTGCCAAAAGGGCGGGTATTTCTCCAACCTGCACGATGTTTTCAACGTTCCATAGCTTCTCTAGAATGTGATCCGCCGATTCCTTCGTAAAAATCGGCTTGGTAATAT
>Ga0209427_10004235_pt1 | contig 16609 bp, 11 predicted proteins | sample DeeMarSWOR136_30_FD_187465 | JGI IMG/M metagenome (GOLD analysis project Ga0209427, IMG submission 187465) | Marine sediment microbial communities from White Oak River estuary, North Carolina - WOR-1-36_30 (SPAdes) (version 2) | ecosystem: Environmental > Aquatic > Marine > Intertidal zone >...
ACAGGAAAGAATATGCCCCGGGCCGGACGGGAACAATAAAGGTAAGCTACATCGCAGGCAAATCCACTGCTCTTAGACAGAAGCATATTTACGTCCCATCTAATGACAAAGACAATCCAAAGGTTAAGCTGACGATAAAGGCAAGGGTTGTACAGCTAATTGAGGCAACCCCGCAGCGCTCCGCACACGACATACGATATATTTATCCGCCTCTGGCGGACGCAATACGAAAAATCCGTGTCTAAAAAACAGTGTCAATCCGTGGCAAATTTAGTTGTTGGTCGTTAGCAATCGAAAATCGACAATCGTAAATTGAAAATGAAAAACCTCCGCGACCGCTACGGTCTTCGCGGTTAACACTATCTTGCTAAAATTTCAATCATTTACGCAGGGGGGTGCCAAAAAAGTACTAAAAAAGCACGCATTTTTGTTAATTTTTGCTCAAAAAGTGCTCATTTATGCCCAGTTTTTGTTCATTTTTGCCCAATTTTGCTCACTTTTTTCATTCAACCTGCGTGTTTGATGCGAAAACCTGCGTATTTGATTGAAAAACCTGCACGTTTGATGCGAAAACCTGCATATTTGATTGAAGAAGCCAAGCATCAGATGCGAATATTTCTCGCCGAAATCAAGGGCAAAAGCAGGCACTTATCGCAGTCTCAATAACTAAATGTCCAATTTATAATTTATTTGCCAAAAAGGCTTTAATGTTATATAATAAGGTAGGCTCGAAACGGAATTGACGAATTTATTATAGGAGCAAAACCAGATGGGAAAAATGAAGACATCGCAACAGCACCCTCCCATAGAACAATTGAGGAGCAGAACACTCGGCAGAATACTTATAAAAATGGGTGTTCTGACCAGGGAGAAGGTTCATGAATGCCTGAAAATCCAGAAGCAGCGGCATAAGACCATACAAATAGGGCAGGTATTTCTTGAGCTTGGGTTGATAGATGAAAAGCAGCTTCAAATTGCCCTTGCGGCCCAGCGGGGGATGGAATATGTAAACCTGGACGAGATAGATATCCATCCTGATGTAATCGAGAAGGTGCCGGCCCAAATGGCAAAGACATATCACCTCGTACCAATCGAATATAATAAAGAGCAAAACGAGTTGGCCGTCGTTCTTGACAATCCTGATAATTTCAGAGCTACCGACGACTTGAGCACGCTGATGGGCTTTAAGGTTACCGCGAAGATAACCGACCCCGGAGCGCTTGAAAACGCTTTGACCAAATATTATGAGGCACAAGAGGAAAACATCAACGAACTGATAGGTGAAATACAAGGGGACAAATTCCTTTCCGAATTTGAGGGCAGGAACCAGAGTATAGACCTGGATGAACTAAAGGAGCTGTCGGAGTCAAATCCTGTCAAAAAACTTCTGAACCTGGTTTTGCTGCAGGCGATTCGCGATAAGGCATCTGATATCCATTTTGAACCGTTTGAAAATGAATACAAGATGCGCTACCGTATAGACGGTGTGCTTTATGAAATGGTTCCGCCTCCCAAGTACATTGCTGCGGCACTTAGCTCCCGTATAAAGGTTATGGCAGATTTGGATATCGCTGAGAGGCGGCTGCCACAAGATGGCCGAATATCACTGACCGTCCAGAGCAATCCCGTTGATTTGCGTGTCAGTGTTCTGCCTACGATGTTCGGAGAAAGTGTCGTACTGCGTGTTCTGGATAGAACTCAGGTCACTTTTGATTTGGAAAAACTGGGGCTGAGGCAAGAAGACCACGAATTAGTCCGTCAGCTTATTCACAAACCTAACGGTATTGTAATTGTTACGGGCCCGACCGGATGCGGCAAAACCACCACTCTTTACTCGGCCATGAATGAACTTAATACCGTTGAAATGAAACTAATCACCACCGAAGACCCGATAGAATATGACATTGATGGTCTTATTCAGGTTCAAATGAAACCGGAAATTGGACTGACTTTCGCAAGGTGTCTGAGGCATATACTCCGTCAGGACCCCGATATTATCCTTGTTGGTGAAATTCGTGACCTTGAAACGGCGGAGATAGCGGCCCAGGCGTCACTGACGGGCCATGTGGTGTTCACCACACTGCACACAAACGACGCCCCAAGCTCGATAGCACGACTTTTGGATTTGGGGGTTGAGCCGTTTCTTGTTACCGCTACGCTCGAAGGTATTATTGCCGAGCGACTGATTAGAAAAATATGTGAAGATTGCAAGACACCTTTCGAGCCAACCGAAGGTCAGTTAATGGAATTGGGGCTAACCCCGGAAGATGTCAAGGGCAAGGAGTTTTATTACGGCCGGGGCTGTGACAGGTGTAATAACACAGGTTATAGAGGTCGAACGGGAATTTTTGAGATTATGACATTCAATGATGAAATACGTGATTTGATTATGCATCAGGCTTCGACAAATGTTTTGCGTGCGGCCGGCCAAAAAGCCGGTATGAGACTGTTGCGTGATAACGGTCTGGCTGCAATCTATGATGGCATCACCACCATAGACGAGGTAGTAAAAGAAACAATTACGGAAAAGTAAGCAAGGGTAGGTGGTTATGGAATTTCCAACAGCCAACAATCAATTCAAAGGAGGTGTTCAGTATGCCTATTTTCAGATATGAAGCGCTGGACTCACAGGGAGTGGGCATAAAGGATGAGATAGAAGCCCTAAGTGAGAAGGAAGCAATAAGCAAAATACGAAATTTGGGCTATTTTCCCACGAAGGTTCGCGTCCACGGTGCCGGTAGAAAAGTAGCGGCAGCTGCTGCAAGACCGGCGCGCAGGCGCGGCGCCGGCGGCAAAGTCAGAGTCAAATATATAGCCCAGTTTGCAAGACAGCTTTCCACGCTGCAGGACGCCGGTCTGCCTATACTGCGTTCGCTGCGTATCCTGCAGGAGCAGCAAAAGTCAGGAACCTTCAAGAGGGTCATAGGTTATGTTGCCGATGACATCGAGGGCGGCTCAACACTTTCGGAAGCGCTGGGCAGATTTCCACGTGCTTTTAATCGGCTGCTTGTCAGTATGGTTGCGGCCGGCGAGACGGGCGGGGTGCTGGACCTGATATTGTCCCGTGTGGCCGACTTTCTGGAAAAAGCGCAAAAACTTAAATCCAGAGTTATAAGCGCAATGGTTTATCCGTGTGTGGTTTTGACCGCGGCGTTTACTATTCTCTTGTTGTTGATGTGGAAAGTGATACCCGAGTTTACCAAGGTGCTGACTGAAATGAGGGAGGGTGCGCAGTTGCCGAGGATAACGCGGATTGTATTCGCAATAAGCAACTGGATTGCATACGGTCCGGAGTGGGCCCCTCAGATATATGGAGTTCGGATTGGCGGCTGGGCGGTCATGCTGTCGGTGCCCTTTGTAGTAATTTTTCTGATTAGAATGATAAAGCGCTTTCGCGCCGGCAGATTAGTTCTGGATACCATCAAATTGAAACTGCCGGTCGTCGGCCAGCTTAGTTCCAAAATAGCGGTTACGCGTTGGACAAGAACACTGGGAACACTGATTAGCGCCGGTGTTCCAATCCTGGACGCCCTTAACGTTACACGCGAGACGGCAGGAAACGAAGTCTTCGCCAACATGCTCGGCAATGTTCACGATTCTATCAGGCAGGGTGACACGTTTGCCGGCCCGTTACGGCAGTCTAAAACCGTTGACCTGATTATCTCCAATATGGTTGCCGTTGGTGAGGAAACTGGAGACCTGGACAAGATGCTTCTAAAAGTAGCTGACAACTATGACGAGCAGGTTGACGTGCTGGTCGCTTCGTTAATGTCGATGCTTGAGCCGGTTCTGATTATTTGTCTTGGCAGTATCGTCTTGACCATCGTCCTGTCGATATTTTTGCCAATGATAGAAATTATCACGGAGTTAAGCGCCGCCTGATAAAAACAAAAATAATAAATTAAACGTCTAATTTAATGATTAAAGGAGAATAAAGTGAAACCGATTGCCAAACAATCCAACAAGAAAGCGGCATTTACTATTGTAGAACTGCTGACCGTTATGAGCGTGATAATCCTTCTGATAGGTCTGCTTGTGCCGGGATTAAATCTGATAAGGCGATACGCCAAAAGGGTAAGACAAAAGGCCCAGTTCCACAGTATCGGCGTCTCGTTAGACCTTTTCAATGCCGAGTGGGACGGCTACCCACCGTCAGAGGCCCTTGATGGGGCAGGTAATCCTTACTGCGGAGCAATGAAACTTGCCGAAGCTATGGTTGGGAAGGATTCGTGGGGTTTTAATACGGATTCAGATTTCACAGCGGGCAATGCTACTCCTCCGCTATATCATAATCCAGCCACTTTAAGCGGCAGAAAGCAGTACCTGCAACTCGAAGGGGCAAATGTAGAAACAATAGGAAGTCTGTATAATCCACCGACACCCTTTGACCCGTGTGAGGCCGTCTTATGTGACGTGTATGCGCACCGAACATACACCGGCGAAAGGAAGGGTATGCCCTTACTTTACTACAGGGCAAATATTTCCAACACCCTGCATAGCCCCACCACGACACCACTGAGCAACAATATTTACAATTACGATGACAATAAAGACATAGTCGCACTGAATACATACGAGGGGGAGCCGCATTTGCTTAATCCTGCAACATTTTATGAGGAGATAAGGAATAAAAAGATTAACATTCCCAGACCTTACAGGGCGGATTCATATATCCTGATTTCCGCGGGACCTGATGGTAAGTATGGCCTCGGTGCAGATGGCAAAACCGACGATGTACTTAATTACGAAAAGTAGCTGAACATTAATGAGTGCTTAGGAGACGAGGAGAGCGTTGATGCAAAAGACAACGTTTACTGCAGCGATGATTGTTATGCTGCTATCGGTGAAATGGGCACAAGGCGGTGTTAGCATGGTCAGAAACGGCAGTTTTGAAAACGACGGCGCGATAAATTCCCTCACGGAAGAAAATACACCTCAATACTGGTGTGATGTCAATATTCCATCGGAGAAGTTCGGAGGATGGATAAACGATATATATTGGTCAACCCATGACGGCAATTCTTTGACTCTTTATTCAGAAATGTTTGAAACTTTTGCCGCCGGAGATATAGCAACGGTTTCCCAGCAGGTTTACCTGACAGACGTTAATGAAATTATTTTTGACCTGAACTTAAGCACTATATACGGCCCTGAACTTTGGGACCAGAGCCGCAGTGCGGTACTGCTGATTGACGGAAATATTGTGTGGGATTCAAACAGCATTTTAGGGCCGGATGCAAACGGGGCATATCCCAATCAAATTGTCGATGTTAATGAAATATACAAAGATGAAAATTCTCACATATTGTCATTAGGTTTAAGAGCAAATGTAAGTGAATACTCCATGATTCAATATTGGGCGCAATGGGATTTTGTCAAGTTCGACGCCCACTGCGGCGGTTTCGGCTATCTGCCTGAAGACCTTAACCGCGACTGCTATGTCGATTTTCTCGATTTTGCAATGCTGGCCGGACAATGGCTGGCCGAAGAGCCGGCTTATAATTGCGATTTGCTCGCCGACGACGAGAGGATTGTCAATTTGCGGGACTTTGCAGTATTTGCGTCATATTGGCGGGATGATACCTGCCAGTCCTCAAACGGGTGCGGAGGCAGTGATTTTGACCTGAGCAGAACGGTTGATTTCGCCGACCTGACGATATTTGCCGGGTACTGGCTGGAGCCGGTTGTTACTTTGCTATCTGATTTAAATACCGATGGGGTAATAAATGTCGAGGACGTTGCGATTGTTGCAGGCGGTTGGCTGGATAACACGGACTGGGAAAATTGGCAGGATGACAATTGCTATGCGATGGAATTGCCGGCTGGTGATATCGATGATTCCGGTGAAGTTTATTATGGTGACATCTTAATGCTGGCTGATAACTGGCTTGGCGAAGGCAGGTGCATAAGGGCAGACGTTAATAGGGATGAAGTTGTTGATTTCTCAGATTTTGCAATTATCGCCAATGAGTGGCGCCTTAGAAGCTGGTTATATAGATTGGAGTAAAAAAAGGCAACGCAACAAATGTGCGAAGCTACAAAGAAAATAAAAGTAAAAAACAAATAAGGATATAAAGCCGATGGATGTGAAGAGCAAAAAATCAGGGTTTACGGTTGTGGAATTATTGACGGTTCTGGCGATAGTCTCGATGCTGGTCGGGCTGCTTGTCCCGGCTCTAAATCTGGTGCGCAACATCGCAAAAGAGACAAAGCAAAAGGCCCAGCTTACCACTATCGGTCTGGCGCTTACGGCTTTTAGAGACGATGACGGGGAGTATCCGCCGTCAGATTGGTTCCCCCAACCGCCCCAAAACCAATACTGCGGTGCCCAAAAACTCGCTGAAGCTCTTCTGGGCTGGGACCTCTTGGGATTTCATCCAAAGTCGGCGTGGAGGGCAGACGGACTGGACGGGATTGCTCCGCCGGGGTTATTGACTTACGACCCGCCTAAGACAAGAGATGTTGACCCTCCTGATGGTGTTCCGGACACCTTGAACGAGAGAAGAGGGCCTTATCTCGAGCTTGCGACCGCCAATGCATTTAGACTGGGTGTTAATCCGGCCAGGCCGGACCCGGAGGGATTGTTTAATAATATGATAACACCGTTGCATCCGGATACATTCGTGATTTGCGATGTATTTGGCGTAAAGAAAATAACTCTACCCCCGCCCATGCCAGGAGGCAAAAGAGATGTCTTTAATGCAGGTACGCCGATTCTTTATTACAGGGCAAACCCTTCCAGGAAGACAATTGAACCGCCTGCAACTCCGTATGACCGAATTTACAACTGCCTGGATAATCAAGCACTTATCGAACTCAAAAGATTGCCAGACCAGACAAAGGACCACCGACTTGGGGACCAGAGAAACGTGTTTCAGTTTTTCTATGCAGAATATATCAGAGACCCAAAGATAACGGCGAAACCCTGGCCTTACAGGCCTGATTCGTACTTATTGATTTCAGCGGGGCTGGATGGTGAGTATGGCACAAACGACGACATCTGCAACTTTGGAAACTAAACTCGTATCCGCACTCGATTGGATAAGCTAAAGATATGAAAGGTTACAAACACAAAATAGGCGTAACACTTGTTGAGATACTTATAGTTGTGGCGGTAATTGCAATCCTGGCCACAATGGTAGCCGGCATCGCCACTCGCATTAGCAATCAGAGCAAAGAACAGCTTACAAAAAATACCTTTGCATTGCTCAACGCCGCTCTCGGGCAGTTCCGCGATTTCGGATATAACTATAATCCCGGCACACTCGACCCCGCCGTAAAGGATTTTTATCGTGGCCTCGATTTTCCTCTGGACTGCAACGGTTTTGACAAGGCCGGTCTTGAACAAGCATTAGCAAGCGCATTGGGACTTCCTCCAGCTCCGGCAACTGTCAATATTATGCCGCCCGTTGCTCTCCGCGACCCGAATTATTCGGGAAGCGAGATGTTATATTTCTTTTTGAGCAGAGTCCCAGCAAGCCAACAGACCCTGGAAAAAATTGACAAATCACTGATAACCAACCTCAGTGTTGATAAACAGCCAATGGAGATTCATATTACTTTTACCGGTCCCGGCGGGCTTAAAATTTTTCCGTTAGCAAGAATCATCGACCCCTGGGGCACAACGCTGCACTATGATTATTACGACGAAAGGGATCCCGACCCTGTTCGGAGAGATAAGAGAAAGAGGAATTTTCCGGAAATTACTTCGGCCGGGCCGGACAGAATTTTCGGTACCGGTGATGATATAAGTAACAGATGACAGAGGACAGAAGACAGAAAACAGATAAAAGAATGCTATGAGCCATAAAGTACGAACAAAATCCGGTATTACACTGACTGAGATGACGGTTGTCATCGCGGTTGTGGCTCTGCTCGTCAGTTTGGGCCTGCCTGCCGGCCGAATGCTTTTTAACTCGTTCGAGTCACAGGGCGGCTCAAGGGTTGTGATAAGTGCGGCGCTGGCTTCGGCCCGCGCTATCGCCGCGAAGGAACAGCGCTACGCCGGCGTCAGATTCCAAAAGGCATACGACCCCCAAGGCCCGCTCAGGGCCCCGCAATATATGATTTTCATCGTGTACGACTTTGATAAAACAGGTTTGGTCTCCGGCTTCAGGGCGGTCGAAGGTGTGGAGCCAATAAAACTGCCCGATTCAGTCGGAGTGACGGATTTAATGGTTAGAATTGACCGCAGCCCGACTCAGTTTGGTGCAAGAAACTTCGCTGACCGGCCAATCGAAGTAGCTGACTTCGATGACCCGGTGTCCATTGCAGATACTTCAGCTTTTTCGATAGTTTTTTCGCCAAGCGGCAAAATGATAATACACAATGTGCGAGTAAGAAATAGAGACGGGCTTTTTCGACCCCTGAATCCTAATGACTCAATGGATGATGTTTTTAATTCACCAGAAAATATTGCAAATTATAAAACGGGTCTCTTCGTTCAGGATGATTATGCGGAATTTGGTTTTGGAGAAGAGCCGAGCCGAAACAAGTTTGTTATCTTTGATAAAACGATGTTCGACAAGATGAACGCGGTCCAGAAATATGACTATTTATATGATTTGGAAAAAATCTACATTAACCCTTATACAGGAACGATGATAAAGAGGTGAAATTAGTTGGTAGTTCGTTGTTCATAGTTCATTGATAAGGCTTTAGGTGTGAAGAATAAGATGCGAAATTATGGTTTTTCTCTTACCGAGGTCTTGTTTGCCGTCGGTACGCTCGCTATCGGGATGCTTTTTGTGGCCGGTACATTCCCCGTAGCCATCTATTTTTCGACAATTGCCACAGAGCGGACCGTCGCAGCGGTGGTAGCCGACGAGGCCTTTGCAAAAATAAGACTCCATGCAATCGGCGACCCGAATGACCCAAATGATGATTTCAAACTCGGTGCGTTAATAATCGGCCGGCACACCGACTTTAACGACGCCAATGTCTTTCCCGCAACATTTCGTATCGACCCTAACGAGTTTCCTAACGGATTTGCATATCCTTCGGACCCCGACATCCACATCTCGGAAAAAAAATACTACTGGTCGGCCCTTTGCAGACGAGTAGTGGACCCTGTTAAGGGGCCTACCCAGCTTGTGCAGGTAACGGTTTTTGTTAGCAGGAAGATAGGGTCAGGTACAACATATTGGCGTCGGGAGCCGATTACCCGCGTGCCTTACCCGATTGGCTGGTATCCGGCACCGGTTGATGTCAACGTTTCTCCAATCATCTCCGACGCCAACGAGCTTTCGATAATCGATGTTATCCCCCCACCGGGCGATGTTGTTGATGAGAGAACCTTTATTAACGACGGCTATACGATACTGGATGACGAAACCGGACAGATATATCGAGTATTAGAACGGTATGCAGCACCTGATGATGACAGGATTAGACTCGATAGGCCCTGGCGGGGGGGGGTCTTACCCGGTTCGGTTTGGGTCGTTCCGCCGCCGGCCAATGGCGGCAGATACCCCTGCATAGCGGTATATCAGAAAGTGATACGTTTCTAATGAGAGTAACCGCAGGGACACTAAGAAATAGAGAATATTGAAAGGTTTCGTTAAACGGTTGTGGTTGCGCAACTCGTATTAGTTGTGTTTAACCCGCCTCGGCGGGAAACGAGCGGCGCAACCCTTCAACGAACCATGGAACCAATAATATCGCGGCTTCTTTAAGCCTTGATGGAAAGAAGAAAAATGAAAAGGGCGTTTACTTTAATTGAGCTTGTAGTTGCTGTTGCGATACTGGCGATGGTGCTCTCCGTTGCAGGCGTGATTTTCAAAGTCAGCATAGAGTCCTACCGCACGTCGATTGCAAACGCTGAAATTATGCAAAAGCTGCGGGCCATTACCGACCAGCTCAATTCCGATTTCAAAGACATTCGCAAAGATGCCCCACTTTTGATATGGTTCCAGCAGGACCCGGCCAATCCCCGGCAAAGATACGACCAGATTATGTTCTTCTCCGACGGTGATTTTCAATCAACTCAATTGTATTTTCCTGGCCCCGCGTCTGCCCCGATATTTGGTACACAGGTGCCAAGCCCTATTGGCGTGCCCATAAGAGGAAACCTTGCCAGAATCTACTACGGCCAGGCAGGGGTCAATCGAACCCTGCCCTTCAATCCCAAATTCCCCTGGCAACAAATAAACAAAGAGCAAAAAGAACGAGTACTCGCCAGGTCTCAGCACATACTAACTGCGGACCCAGAGATTTTTCAGTGGTTCACGGTCAGGGATTTCAATAATTTCAATCTGCAGGAGATTATTCACAATAGGTACCAAAACAACGATTTCTATGAACATGACAGACTGTCACTATCCGAATGGAAAGCGGTCGGTCGGATACCTTATGCGGATCATATAATACCGGCCTGTTTTGAAGCTCGTCCTCTGTTCGATATATATGACCCGAATACCTTCCATAAGTTAATGAGTGAGAGTGTTGGTAATTTCACAATCCAGTGGGCATACTGGGACCCTGGTCCCGACCTTAGTATTCCTCTCGATGACCAGTATCGCTGGTTTCCCAGCGACGACCCCGATGGACTTGCTGCAACTGATGATTCCCATTTCCTGCTGATGGACCCAAATCCCACGATGAAAACCGGATTCGGCGTTTCCTTCAATACACCGGCGATGCCAGCCGAGCAGGACTGGTACAGTATCGGAGACGGGAGGCTTCAATATAGGTTGCTGCCCAATGTGATGACATTTTCTTCGGACTTTTACCCTGATGCTCTGAAGTTCACTTTTACGCTGTACGATTCGAAGGGGATTATAGAGAACGGTCGGCGGTTTACGCATATTGTTTATATAGGCGAGTAGAAGGGATTTACGATTTACGATTTACGATTTTCGATTTACGATTTACGATTTTCGATTTTGTGGTAACAAAAGAAAGATGGCGAAAATGAAAATGGCAAACAAAAAACTCGGAAAAAGCAGGTTTTCAGCCGGCTCGGCCCTTATTTTAACAGTGGTTTTGACCACCCTGCTGGCCGCCGTCGGCGTGGTATTTATAATGATGTCCCGCGTGGACAAAATAACGACGTCGGCCATATCGGAAAACAGGGAGCTTGACTTCGCCGTCGAAGCTGTTATTGCAAAGATATCGCAGGAGCTGGTTTTAGACATCCCCCGCAGCCCAAAACCCTGCTGTCCGGAGGAGGAATACTATGACTATCCCGACCCGTGCAACGCCTGGCTTGCAAGCCTTGTGCCCGACGTGGAGCGGGGCGCCAGTACAGCAGAAGACGTATATTACTGGCGGCAAATAAGCGATGTTACCGGAGACTTAGCTCGGAGTTTTGTTGCTACAAGGTATGTTAAGGTAGACCCGCCAGGGACCAGGAAAACTATGCTGGAATATCCGAAAATTTACCTGGATATTTACGGCGAATTGGACCCTGGGCCTTTTGATGATGGAATGTCCGCCGGTATGTTGGATGGTGAACTCAGGGGACAATTGGCTGATGCAGACGGCGACCATATAGCGGATTCAAAATGGGTTCCGCTTTCTGATATTACGACGAGCAAAGGCAAGCCCATTTACGCAGCCATCAGAATCGTGGACAACCAGGCAATGTTGAATGCCAACACGGCGTTTAAGTTCGACCCGAATGACCCCCATCTTCCAAATACAAGAGGCGGGAAAATCGACGGCTCAAGCCAGATGCAGATAAATTTACATAGGCTGGCAAGGCCCGCAATTCCCCCAGTTCCCGGAGATGATGATGCTAATGAGATTCATTTTGGCAACCCGACTCACCCTGGAAGGTGTGGCATTTCCGGCGACCCAAACTGGGATGCATTTCGTGATAATATGATCCGGCGTATTGAGTCACCGGCAGGCAATTATTTGCCGTTTGATATATCCGATGAGCTTGAACTGCGCTACCGGTACTGCATAACCTCGAAAGCTCAGACGCGACTGGAAAGCTTATGGAATTGGACAATAGGTCATGGTTATGGCTCCAGTAGGCCTTTTTGGTTCAAAGATGTGCCTTATGGAGCAGGTGGTACGCTGGAAGATTGGCAAAATGGGGTTACGAATCCCTATGACCCCAACAACTACAGACGGTATCTGCTCACCACCTACAACATCGACAGGATTATCGACCCGAACGGCGATAAGATGATTAACATCAACAGTGGAACTACTCCCGTCGGGATATTATATGACCGGCTTCTGCGAGGTATCGACCCCAACGTATTTGGTCCTGCCCGCCGGCAAATTGAAATGCGTTTTGCACAGCTTGCGGTCAATATAATCGATTTCGCCGACAGTGATGATACTGATGATGACGGCTACCTGGACCCCAACTGCGTAACAACCTTCGTTGACCCCTGCGATGGTATCGTCTATTACGGCTTTGAGGCCCAGCCGTTTATTACCGAAATCGGTATGAAGAGCAAGCCCGGCTCGATTTACTGCGCAGTAGAACTCTACAATCCGTTCGATGAGGACATAGACCTGGTTGACTTCGAGATTGAGCTTACTTACGACGCGCCTGACAGTAACGATGATGTGTTGACAGTAGCGTTCGACAGCGGTGATAGAATCGATGCAAACAGCTATTTTGTGGTTGCTAACGACATCAGTGAGTTTGACATATACCGGGGAGGAAGGGTAAGGGTAAGGCAGGACCCAAGACTGCGGTTTTTTGGGGGCTGGCGGCCGCCCAGCGTCCGCAAGCCGCCGACAGTTGGCGGTCCCCGCCGGCAACCACCAACGATAACCGCACGCCCGGGCGGCAATGGGAATTTGTTCCTTAGACGAAGAGTGGGCTCAACAGGAGAATGGATATATGTTGACCGCCAGGTAGTTGACCCGAACTGGGTGCCGAGGGACGACGAACGATATTACGGTCGGGATGTCCGCGGCTGGCATGTCATTTATCAAACACTGGCAGAAGATATATTCAACGCCTATGGCAGCCTCGGCATAAGGAACCCTGTTGACCCTAATGTGTTCGCGGGCCACCACTTCAGTTTCTTCCTACCCAATCCACTCCGGCCCAATCTTTTCCGCCCCCACAGGGAATTTATCACGGTTGGCGACATTACCCGAATCCTGACAATCGGGCACGGCACAACGCCTGACAGCACTATCGGCCAAAAACTATGGGATATCGGCCGACTATGGGAAACAAATAAAAGCGAAGAAGAGAAGGTGAGATTAAATCTGCAAAATCCCTTTCATAGAAATATCTTTCAATATTTAACCGTCTTCGACCCGAGCACCGACGGTATCGACAACGATGGCGACGGTTCTGCTGACGAAAACAGTGACAGGAACTCTCCTGTTAAAGGTGATGAGACTAAAATACCCGGCAGAATAAATATCAATACCGCACCGTGGTATGTGATAGCACAATTGCCGTGGATGACCGAGCCAATAGCTCAGGCCATAGTCGCCTATCGAGATAAACTCAAACTCCCCGTGGATTATCGCATAAGCGTAAGCCCCATTATAGCCCCGGACCCGAACAGCCGGTTCCTTGCAACTGGTATTCCCGGCCTCAGGGAAGAACCCGGCTTTGCAAGCATCGGAGAATTAAACTTTGTCGTTGCAAGTACTATTGCTGGTGATAACGCATACAGAATTCAAAGATTCGAGCCTGACGGCAATGACCTTGGCAGGGAATTTATTCTCCACCCCGGCTTCCCGGACCTGACGACCGATGGGCCGGGTCTGGGCGACGGCGTCGTGGATGACTTCGAGGAGCGAGACGTAATCTTCTCACGAATCAGCAATCTCGTTACCGTCCGCAGCGATGTCTTTACCGCTTACATACTCGTCCGCATCGGCACAGACGGCCCTCAGAAAAGAGTCATTGCCGTACTTGACAGAAGCGATGTTTATTCCGGCAGCGACAAGGTGAGACTCGTTGCAATGCAGAACGTCCCCGACCCAAGATAAAGTAATTGGCGATTTTCGATTTCCGAATTACGATTTTATTTGTTTTTCTTGGCAGTAATACGGGACGCAGCTATGATTGCAGTCAATTCGTTAGCTTCTGCAATTAATCCTGCGACCAAATTTGATTTTATAACCTTGGCTTCGACAAGCATTTCCATCCAGTAAACTGATTCGTCTGCTTCTTCCTCAACAATGCCTAATTTTGCAATAAAATCCGCTTTGGACTTGCCTTTACAGGCAGCACGGTAATTGGCACCTACCGACAGAGCACAATCTAATAACTGTTTACCAATAACAGCAGAAGTTTGCGTTTTTGGAAGAGCTTCTACTAATCTAATGACACGCAGGCCGAATTCTTTCATTCTTTTCCTCAGGTCATCAGGGTTCATAATATCAATCGTAAATTGGAAATCGACAATTGGAAATTATGGCTACTTTGTGGATTTGCTTGCCTGCCTGGTATTTCCGTACGCCCCCATATTGATTCTGCCGCCGTTCGGAGCCGGTTCGAGCAGATATGCCGAACGTGGGTCGCCTGCATCAATGCAAGGACTGTCAAGAGCATCGAACACCCATCCCTGTTGATTATTTAAGTCGTTAGGGTCCCATCTGCCCGCACTCGATTTCAGGTGATAATCAGGAAGCGGAAATCCGGGGTCGGCAAACAGAGGGTCTTCGTTTATATTTCCTTCGCCGAGCCAGACTGCACAGGGGTCGGTAAAGCCATTGCTATCAAACATCTGAATATCGCTGTACGTAACAACGACAACATCGTTTACGTCGTTCACATCGTTGACGTCGTTTACGTCTATGCCGTAGAATGGATGGCTTAGCGTGGTGGCGATTGACAGGCCGGCGTTATTGTTCCAGATGATGGAATTTATTATCGACGCACTGCCGTAGTAGCTTTCCAGGCCGCCTATTGTCCATAAGGGGCCATCCGGGAATTTCTCATACGTGTAGGCACCTTTGTTATTTGTAATTGTGCAGTTTTCAATTTGAACAAAGCTGTTATAGCCTGCGTTCAAAGCGCCGCTGTAGCCGCCGATATTGTCGACTATAAGGGAATTCGTAATAACCAGTACAGCATTAGCATCCTCACCCCAGGTAAAAACGCCCCCGCTGCTGGCCCAGCAATAATTTTTAGTTATCGCACAACGGTGAATCCGTGCCTCGCTTTGCAAAACGGCAATTCCACCACCGGAGTCTCTTGTGATGTTCTTTTCTATGGTACAGTTGAATATTCGTGGGGTGCCTCCGTCGCAGTGTATTCCGCCGCCGTCTTGATAAATATAAGGAGTTGAAGCCCAACAACTGTTGTAACTTACGGTGCAATTGATAATCACAGCATTACTATCTTCACATGCGATTCCACCCCCGCCTTCGCCGGCGTTGTTCCCGACTCCCTCCAGGCCCCCGATTGTACAGTCAATTATCGCCGGACTTGCGTTTTTGCAGTATATTCCGCCTCCCCGCAGATTTACATCATTTAAGTCATTCACATCGTAATAGTATTTGTCTAATCCAGTCCCACAATCGTTGAGACTAATCTGACAATCGGTAATCAGGGCGTTACTTTTTTCATAGCAGAATATCGCTCCGCCTCCGGCTTCGGCCTCGTTTTCTATTAAGACGCAATTTTTAATCCAGGGGCTGCTGTGGTTGCAGTATATCGCGCCTCCGTAACCGCTGGGGTCGACATCGGGCAGCTGCGGCCAGTACGGATCCTCGGCAAATCCGTTCATAATGGTAAAGCCGTCTAAAACTGTAGTTGCAGTTTCGGCGCTCTGGAAAATAAAGGCGCGACCGTTGCTTTCGCAATCTATGGTGCAGTCATAGTTAATCACCCCATATTTCGACGTTATTGTAACTGCCTTGCCGAGGGTATCAATATTGTAATTACCGATACCCGTATAAATGCCGTCACGGACGACAATAATAGTGGCATCGACAGCAGCATTAACGGCTTTTTGAATGCTGTCAAACGGATGCTCGGAGCTGCCGTCTTCATTCGGGTCGCTGTCGGCACCACCAACAAACTCGTCGGGAACTCCTTTATTACGGTCATCGGTGGCATCGTCATCAACGAATATGTAACGAATTGGTATCGGCTCGCTTATAATAAGAGAATAATGTTGTAAGCCGTTGGTTAACGTTCCCTTGTGGCTAATCTCTACCGTGTAAGTACCCTCATTAGGTGATGGGATATAAACCTGCTCGACGTTGTCCAGTATATTGCCGTTGGCGTCGGCTACGGCATCAGCATCCGGATTGTTCGGGTCCAGTCTATACGGGTAATAAACTATGTTAGGGTCGTTATTATCGATGATTTTCAAGTCAAGGTCGTTTATCAAGCAGGGAGTGTTATTATCCGGAACGACGTCATTAACGTCATTAACATCATTAACATCATTGACATCACCCGGCCCGATGATGGGGGCCCCAGGCGGGTCTGTCCAGCACAAGGTCGCCCGAATCGGGCTGTTGCCGTCAGATGTAAATGTATATATGTTGCTCGTCCCCGCAGCCAGAACATCCTCAATAATTCTTTCGCCGTTGGGATCATTAAAATCCTGCCTTATGTATTCTGCTGCCAGATTTGCATCCATCAATCCCCATCCGTATCTGTAATCCGGCCCGTCATTGCCTTTGTCAACTGCCGTGTGGATTATTAATCCTTTCAGTG
>Ga0209427_10004237_pt1 | contig 16608 bp, 10 predicted proteins | sample DeeMarSWOR136_30_FD_187465 | JGI IMG/M metagenome (GOLD analysis project Ga0209427, IMG submission 187465) | Marine sediment microbial communities from White Oak River estuary, North Carolina - WOR-1-36_30 (SPAdes) (version 2) | ecosystem: Environmental > Aquatic > Marine > Intertidal zone >...
GTCGACCGACCGGCCAATGTTGTAATCCATGTGTTCGAGAATGGCGACATAGTCGCTGCGCAGGAAACTGACACCCCGGTCGAGGGCCTTTTTCACCCAGGCCTCGGGCGCGGAGGCCGGCTTCGATTCATCGGTGCGAAGCGGACCGTGCACGGCGTTGTAGGCGAGATAACAGAAGAAAGGGGCATCCTTGGTGGCGTTCTCTCGAATGAATTTTTCAGCCCATTGAGTGAACAACTCGGTCGCGTGCCCTTTGGAGGTGCGATCCGGTTCGCGATTGTGCAGGATCTTTGACCTTCCTTCGGTAATCCAATACGAATGCGCCCCTCCGAGAAATCCGCGAAACTCGTCGAATCCGCGGTCGTTCGGAACTTCTCCGTCCAGCGAGCCCAAGTGCCATTTGCCGAAGGCTCCAGTTTTGTAGCCGGCTTCGGCGAGATGCTCCGAGAGCATTTTCACATCGCGCTTGATACCGCGATATCCCGGCGATCCGAGCGGCTGTTTGCCGGGGCCGCGCCACATGCCGTTCTCCGTCGAGTATTGACCGGTAAACATGCAGGCACGAGACGGTCCGCAGAGCGGGACAGTATGGTAGTTCGCAAACCGCACAACTTTAGCCCCCAGAGCGTCCAAGGTCGGAAGGTACACCTCGGTTTTGTCCCAATTCGACGGCAAATCCCCCCAGCCATGATCGTCGGAAACGATGAACAGGATGTTGGGCCGAGCGGGCGAGGTTTCCGAGCGTGAGATGACGCGCGACGGTTCTTCGGCGTGGGCTGTGCTCTGTATCAGCAAGAGCACTGCGATAACTGTTGTCAGGATTTTCACTGCACGTTTTCCTTTATTGTTTCTTTCATTATTACTGAACTTTTGCAGATCGTGAAAATAGTCGCCAACAACCTTGGCCTCAACCGGGCTAACAACTAGCCACTACTGGACTTTGTAAAAGTCCAGTTATTACTTCGCGCTTTTCAATGCCGGGTCATAGCTAATATTACATTTGACGAGGCGTCGGTTTAAGACATCCATGACAAACAGCTTGTCTTTCCATACCGCCAGACTGGAAATGCTTCCGAATGGCAGCTCGGGGTGCGGATACTTGCTGCCCTTTCCTTTGCAGTCCGCGTTGCCATAACTGCCGAATTCACCAACGAGCTTGCCCGTCTCCGTATCAATAACCTGGACGCTGTATTTGGTCGCCATATAGATGTAACCCTTGTCATCCAGCGCCTGGTTGACCCGGTGGGTGCTGCAGATACAGTGAGGATTCGGCGGGACGAAACCCATTCCATGATTGCCATCCCATGGCTGCGACCAAAGCGCTTCTCCGCCGGTTGGCGCAAACTTCGACAGGGCATAAGGCCTCATCGGCCACCGCTTGGGCTTTCCGGCATCGGCTCGGTCTTTACGTTTTGGGAAAGCATTGCCGTCGGTGGGAATATGGACTATGTACAAGTAGCCCTGCTTATCGACCTGAATGCCCTTCACACTGGTAAGATCCAGCAGCGCTTTTTGTTTCAGCTTGCCGGTGGAATCATAGACGTCGAGTTGCCGGTACAAGGCAAAATTCGGCAACACCATCCCCGATTCCACGTACCGTTCATGCTTGTTGAGATAGTAAATATTGCCCTCACTATCCACGTCCATCCCGGGATAGATATCCCACCAGCAAGTCCAAAACTTCGCGAGATGTGCATTTTTGTAAAACCTGCTCTTGACGGAAGCCGTATCCACAAACAACTCGTTCTTTCCCGTGGACGCGAAAGGAACCGGCTTGCCGGCGCGGTCAAAACGCAGGATGCTGATGCCGTCCTCACCGAGTTTCCACCGGTAAATCCTTCCATCCTTTCCGAATACGGAATCCAGGAACAGGGGTTCGTCCGGATAGCGGAAGCCGCGCTCGAGATTGATGGCCCCCCATGCCGATAGAATTCCAGTCTCCTCGATGTCAATGAAAAATGGATCCCATGTCTTCAGTATGTTGCCCTGTTGGTCCAGGCGATACACGGTGCCGAATTTCTTGGAACGGTAGACAGCATCGTCTTCCACATACACGTGCCCCGTTTCAGGATCAATATTCAGGATGGGCATATGACTGTCTTGCCTCGGGTTGGACAGGGTTTTGCCATCATCCTGCCATTGCGCTTTCAGAGAAAGATCTTCGCCCGATAGTTGCTGCAGACTTCCCGGACCGTCGCCGTTGGCCACCCAGACCAGCGGCGGCGACACGCCGACATCGACCGCTATCTGCATAACATACGTATGCACAGGCGCGGATTTGGCCAGCAACTCGGGCGTATTCCAGCTTCTCAACTTGATCACTGTCCGCGGAGGCGGAAGCTCTTCGAAGGCCGCGGTTTCCAACGCTTTCTGTACCGCCGGCTTGGTACGTTCAGCCCTTATGTCCTCAGGCCTCTCCTCGGAACCGATGAGCACATAGAGGCATTTGTCGCGATCCATGGCCAGCGCGGTCGGACCGAACATCGGCTTCTTCTTTCCCTTGTCCATATAATGCGTGATCGATGCGACCTGCCGGCCGTCTATCGTGCAAACCTGCAGGCGATTATTCCCCGCATCCGCGACGATAATATGCTCCCCGTCCACGACAACGCCGCTGGCTTCTTTGAAACCGCCTACAATGCCCTGTTTCTCAACTTTCGGGCCGGGCTTCAGCCCGAATTTCCACACGTAACTGCTTCGGTCTCCCTCTACCGGGAAATGGTATTTTCTTACTAAATTCTGTCCCACTTCTAACTGATATTGAGAGTACCTTGACTCATGGCAGCTTTGCCCTCCCGATACATACAGCGAACCGTCAGGGCCAAAATGAAAATAGGGATAGCGCAGGGCGTTGAAGGGCAGGTAATTAGCTGACCCAGTGGCCTGGCGTCCACTCGTATTGCCCGAATTCCAGCCCTCCTCGGGCAGGCTGCCATCGGTTCCTATTCTCAGGAGTCTGCCCTTGTAGAGGTCCGATATGATAAGGTCACCATCGGGCGCCAGCGCGATCTTCTTCTGACAATCCCAGAACGAGCCGTAAAACGATGTTTCGCCCCAGCTCAGGTCAAACTTGGGAACAATCAATTCGGTTCCGCCCTCCCGCGCAATCTCGTCGCATATGTCCCGCACGCTTGAACGGGGCAAGGTGGGATTAAGCGGCATAATGGTTCTCAAATACTCTCCGCTCCGGTCAAAGACTCGCACTTCCCCCACGCCTCCGACTCTCTTGGGTTCGCACAGCACAAAGAGTTCGCCTTTCTGCTCATCAACCGCAAGGTCCCATATAATCCCACAAGCATGAGGGTCACCATCGAGCAGGAACTTATCAAGTTCCAGCCTGACCTCGCCTGTTGTGCCGGGATGCGCGGAACCGGGTCCAAGCTGTATCGCCTGCTTCCCGCTCTGCTCTGCCGATGCCTGGCCGGTAAAAAGTACCAGGACCAGAATGGCTGCTGCAACATACTGAAATAAGATTGTCTTTCTGCCTTTGATGCTACCTGATCTCCAAGTCATTGTCGTTTCCTTTCTTTGTAATCCTTATCTACAGATGCCAGGGACTGCGCATGGGCGCTGACAAAAGCCCATTGGCCTGGGCATCGTCAATGAATCGCTCTGCTGTAGAATCCCACCTGAGTTTGCGCCCCAACCTAATAGAGATTTCCGCCACCATGCCGAGATAAGACGCTTGCGCGCCTGCTTCGACCGGAGCGATAGGCTCTTCCCGTGAAAGCACGCAGTCGATAAAGTTTCTGTAGTGCGAGGCGCCTTTCCGGGCGGCTGGATACAACCGTTTGTCCTCTGGTTTGAGTTTGGTTTTGAGCAAGGACATGGGTTCCGCGCGAAACATATGGCGGTCGATATAAACCCATCCTTCGTCGCCAATGAACTTAGTGCCTTTCGCGCAGGGGTTGCCGACATCCGAGAAGACCATTTTCAATCCGGATGGATACCTGAATTCACCCCGCCAATCATTGATGTTGTCTGTCAGGCCGTCGTCTCGGTAGCTCCCCGAGAACTCGACTTCGCATTGTCCGGACGTGATCTCCGGCACGCCCCAGTTCGCGATGTCCAGGTGGTGTACGCCCCAGTTGACAATAAATCCAACGCAGTAATCGCGGATCAGATACCAATCAGGTTGTGTGTGTAGGCCGCGGTTATACGGGCGCATCTTCGCGGGGCCCACATATCTCTCAAAATCAAAGCCATCCGGGACGGGTTCTTCGGTGGGCGGATTCATGTAGGTTCGCTTGTACTTAGGACCAGGCGTTGCGACTTCTACGGTGTGCACCTTGCCGATGTAGCCATTGCGGGCCAATTCACACGCCAGCCGAAAGAAAAGGCTTGAACGCTGTTGAGTCCCTGTTTGGAAGATAATACCTTCCTTGCGGACGACCTCCCTGACGACCTGACACTCCTCGAGTGTCATTCCAAGTGGTTTCTGACAATAGACGTCCTTCCCCGCTTTCGCTGCCGCGACGGCGATGAGCGCATGCCAGTGGTCCTGCGCAGCTATTGAAACTGCATCTATGTCGTCCCGTGCAAGGACCTCTCGAAAATCGTTATAGGCTTTGCAGTCTTTGTTGCCATAATCCTTCGCGAGCATTGTCTGCGCTTTGATACGCCGTTCTTTCCACACATCGCAGACTGCGGCAACGTGTGCAGCGTCCTGCGTCGTGAGCCCCCGAATATCCAGGGTGCCCATGGCGCCGTTGCCGATGCAGCCGACGTTAACACGGTTGCTGGGCGCGGTCGATCCGTTCTTGCCCAGGGCGGAGGCACGCACGATGGAAGGAAATCCACAGACGGCCGGGCAGGCGCCCATAGCATATTTCAGAATTTCACGTCGATTGATCCTTTTGCCTGTTCTCATGTTTCACAACTCCCACTTCCGGTTTTAACCCATTAATCCTTCAGCACGATCCCCTGTGTAGCGAGACTATCCAGCCTAAAGGGCCATTGGCCTGCTGACCATACCATCGGCCGCGAGTTTACTGAGATGTTCCAGGCTGCGTTTGGCCTGTTCGGGTGTGCCACATTCCACACTGAACACAATATCACGGGGACACTTGTCTTTGACAATGCCCACAATTCTGGACCAGTCCAGCACGCCATCGCCACAGGCGCAGCCCACGGGCGTGCCAGTGACCTGCCCGCGTTCGGCGTCTGAATGCTCAACGGAAATGTCCTTGGCATGAAGATGAACCAGACGGTCGGCCACCCGGTCGAGCCAGGCATAAACATCCTGTCCTGCCAGGTAGGCATTCCCGGTGTCGAGATTGATTCCGATCGCCGGCGAATCCACAAGATTGTAGATGCGGTCCAGACCTTCTGGCGTCTTGGAGTACTGGGCGTGACACTCCAGGCCGATCTTGACACCCCGGCGCTCCGCCACGAACGCGGCCTCCTGCAGGGTGTACTTGATCAGGACAAAATCCTCCTCTTCCGTGGTCCACTTGGCTTTGATGCCCTCGTCTGTGTTGATAACCGGCACGCCGATCTCCGCGGCCACGCGGATGGCGAGTTTGATGTACTCGCCGTGCACCTCGGGCCGGCCCAGAGGCCCGTGCGCCTGCAGACCCGACATCTTCAGCCCGGCCGCGTCACAGGCCTCCTTGATGCGATACGGATCGTCAAACATGGACACCGTGTGAAAGTAGCCCGCTTCACTCATCAATTCCCTGCCAAAATGGACCATGGGCTCGATGTACTCAAAGCCCATCTTGGCCGTCTCTTCCACGGCCCACTCAAATGGCTTGTCCGAACTGCGTGAAAACTCGGTGTTTAGACCCACAAAGATTTTTCCCATTATAACACTCCTTTCATATTTAATTGCCCGGCGTATAACCTAGCTTCCCCCACACCGCCTTCTGAACACGGTGCAGATCTTGATTCCCCGGTGACGGATCACTCTGGCGGCCTCCGCCTCCTGTCCATGTTCGCCATGAGTCGCGGTCCATTCTGCCAATCTCCACCGTACGCGGATCCTTCCACTTCCAATACTCACTGTGCCCATCTGCGAAAGACCAGTTTGTCCCGTCGCCGTGCCGCGCCGTAACCTTGTCCCACCATTTCTCCTGGTCATACCAAACGGTCCAGCTCGAAGGACTCAATCGACCTTCGTCGACAAAGACCGCCCTTTGGCCTGGCTTGCGAATTTGCTCCCTGTTTTTGAGTATCTGCCCTTTGGCTCCGGGTATTGCATCGTGACCATTCATAGCATCAACTATAGCATACGTTACCACCTCTCCCCGCACACCGGTCGGACACTTGTAGAGCTTCAAGTTCGAACAGTACGGATATAGCAATCCGTTTTTGACACCATCTATTCGTTGTTCTTCTGAAGCATCCTGGCCCGGCCAATATACCCAACAGGTGCCATCTTTGTTGGCGATGCCGGTATTTGTATTGCCGTTAACCATCTTGCCATCGTTATCGTCTGCATACATAATCCATGCCAGCATCATTTGCTTCAGATTGCTAAGGCAAGCTGCACGCTTGCCCTGCTCTCTGGCGCGATTGAGTGCCGGCATTAAGATGGCCATTAGTACTGCAATGATGGCGATTACGACCAGCAACTCAATCAATGTAAATCCCTTGGTGCGTTTCACGATAGTTCTCCTTCAACTACCGGAATCCTGCCGGATTCCGGTTTTCTTACCGCATTCAGTTGAGGGTGATCTACGGTTCGGTCAGAGAATTATCCTTCAGCCAGTCTTCCGCTAATATGGCAAAGTCCGGTTCATCGACTTTGCAGTCACCATTGAGGTCTCCGGGAAAAGGCACGTAATCGGGCAGTGACTGGGCCGCTTCACAACCGTCATTATACACGTTTATCGTTACCGTGTCCGTACCAGTGTACTCACCGTCAGAGGCCTCCAACTGCAACACATATTCGCCGTAGGCTGACAGGGTGATAGTCGTATCCTCGGCCGTCGGATCGGCAATCACGGCGTCAGGGCTATTGGGGTCGTTGGGTTCGCTAACCACGGTCCACTGCGACGTAGTGGCCTCGCTATCCGTCACGGTGCCGTCCAGATTCTTGGTCATGACACCGTCGATCAGCCAAGTCGCGGCATTGGCGCCGGCATCTACTTCGGGAGGCACATTACCTGTATAGAAGCTAAAGATAAACCCCCAATTTGGATCATCATTTGGATCATCGCCGATATAGGTGTCGACGGCCCAGTAGTGCCACGTATTTGGTTGAGCTTGCACGACAGCGGACGTTACCTTTTCCTGGTTAACAATCCGAACAGAAGGATCTCCATTAAATACCTTATCTCTGTCATCGCTGAACCACACATCAACCTTAAGCACCTCTGCTGGTAAAGTCCAGCTCAGCTCGACCGCGCCGGGTCCTACGGCACCACGGTCGGCCGGAAATGGATTGAGATTGTGCAGGGCCGTCAGCGTAGTTTGGTTCGTCACATCGTCATAATCCAGGGTCAGCGTGCCCTGGCCTTCATAGGCGGTAATCCAGCCGTTGTCAATGTATCCCTGGACGACCTCAAGGTCATCATTGCCAGCCAGTATCAGCGTACCGGCTCCGACGTCCATGGTGCCTACATTCTCGGTGCCTGCAACCTGTTTCATGTTTAGAGTTCCGGCGCCGAGAATTCCACCATGCAGGTTCACATGCCCCGCACCGTTAAATGGTAGGTTGATGGTTGGGGTTGTGATCGTCCCGCCGATCATATTGACGGTGCCCACACCCGTATGCCCCACGTGGAGGGTGCCGCCGGCCGTTATGGTGCCACTTATCATGTTAAGTGTCCCTTCACCACTAGCTTGCCGGGCCACGACAATGAAGCTGACTGTCGTCAGGGTTCCACCATCGACGGTCAGGTCACCGCTCTGATCCGCTCCAATCCATGAATCAAGGGCGACGGCGCCTTCATTGACGATTCTCGCGCCGGGTACCACCTGTATCCTGGCCTTATCGTCGGCCGTTGGGACGGCACCCGTACTCCAGTTTTCCGGCGTGCTCCAGAGATCGTCGGCGCCGGCACCCGTCCAGTTCAAGACAGCAGCCTGAACATCAACCGTCAGCCCCAGCACCAAAACAAATGAGGCCAAACATATCAATTTCTTAACACACATAATCATTCTCCTCTACAAAAAGTTTAGAAATGTTTGTCTCGGCTCCTGATGTATCCTAGCCACGCCACAGGACTTTTCTCTTATGACATCATTATCCCCCTGCAATAATTAAGGTTCTTCTTCAGGGACCGTGCACCATACAGGACCCGATATCGTCTGTTTTCCTGTTCCACTGATCAGAGCCGCATGAATGGTCTTGTCTTTTCAAGCTCTCACCACCTCCTTCTAAGGCCGGCTTAATTCCAGTACCGGATCCTGCAAAACACACCAATTTTCGCTGGAATCCATCGGCGTCGCGCCCCGGGCCGTGGTTAGCAATATACTAATTATCGTAAAAAGAAGTCGGCATCACAATACGATTTTGCGTAACGAAAGGGCGATTTTCCGTACCAACGTCTGTTGCCTTTACAGAGCACAACTTTCGGGTATGGGCGAGACCCTGACGAAAGTGAGAAGTGGACTATGATGACAATGAATATCATAAAACCATTGTGGTTTTGCGTTACATCCCTTATAATAGACTGTTCGCGAAATGAGCGTTGCTGTTCTGCTTACTTGGAGTAACGAGATGCCGAAACTCAAAAACGTGGCCGTTTTAGTGAATTTGAGCCGTCCATATGATCGAGAAATCATCCGCGGTATTTCAAGGTATGTTCACTTCGGCGCTCCATGGCGCCTTTACGTGGAGGAAGAACCGGCCGATAAAATTCCTTCTTTTGCTGAGTGGTCTGGGGAAGGGCTGATTGTCGATCTGGACGATGCGCGGATCGTGAAGGCACTTCCTCAATTTACCGGGAAAATTGTAGGGATAGGTTGCCTGGCGCCTGACATCCTGCGGAAGCTGGATATCTCTACTGTCAAGACGGATGACCAGATGATAGCTGAATGGGCGGCAGACCATCTTGTAGAAAGAGGCTTAGAGCATTTCGCTTACTGCGGGATGCGTCCACGTGGATTGGATCAATGGGATGCGATTCGCCGGGATTCTTTCTGTAGGCGTATCGCAAAGCACGGCTACCAATGCTCGGTGTTTAAAGGCCGGCATTATGCACCCCGGCATTGGAGTCTCATGCTGGCAGAGCTGATGGACTGGCTGGCGAGCCTGGCGAGACCCATGGGCCTGATGGCCTGTAACGACTCTCAAGGCCGGCACGTGCTTGAGGCCTGTCGGCAGTCGGATCTTCGTGTCCCGGAGGACGTGGCTATCATTGGAGTGGATAACGACGAACTTGCGTGCGAGTTGGCAATACCGCCTCTTTCGAGCATTGCTCAGAATACCGAACAGATGGGCTTTCGGGCTGCCAAATTACTGGATGCACTCATGATCGGTCGCCGGCGCCGCCCGGTTCACATCACCATCCCCCCGAATTGTCTTGTGACCCGACCTTCCAGTGATCGAACCGCGGTTGACGACGCTGTTGTTTCGCAGGCATTGCAGTTCGTTCGAGAACATGCTTTTGACTATCTTATAGGTGTTCCTGATGTGGTTCGACACGTCGGTGTGTCACGATCAACTCTGGAGATCCGTTTCACGCGCCATCTTAATTGCACAATTCATGAGGAAATCCTGAGGATTCGTCTTAGCATGGCCCGTCGGTTGCTGACGTCCAGTGACCTCTCCTTGCAGGTAATCGCAGAAAGATCCGGCTTCAGCTCCCCCCACTACATGAGCGCCGTGTTTCAACGGGAGCTGGGCTACCCACCCGGACGACTCCGGAAACAGGCCAGTTCTATTTGAATTGCTGCTTACACTCGGTCACCATCTCAATCATGAAGTCAATTGGCCGAAATTATTTGTGGCAGAGATTTGTGCCAAGCATCTCCCATTGGTCTACGGCTGGTCTTCGGTTGATCTTCGGCTGATCTACATAAGTCTTTTTGTGGCCGCTGTTAATGCTTTCAGAGCAAGAACTTACAACGGCCGACAAATGTCTTTCTAATCCGTAGGTCATTCTACTTAGTAGTGACTGTGAGAACCTGTAAAGCTGACTAGATGAATAATGATATGAGTTGAGTCCAGAATGTAACGACGCTTGGATTATTCGCCCTTCAACGTATATATTTCCATTGCGAACAATCGTGACGTATTGTCTCTATTTTGTCTCTATGTCCAGACATTTTGGTGGAAACTTTCCGGAGCAATACCCCTGTCAAGTGAAAATAACAAGGTTTTTTCTTTTTATCGGTCTGGTAATAGTCCTTGTTGTCCGATGCTCCTTGACCTCAAAAACTCGCCTTTCCTTCGACAAAATCGAGTACTGGTGTCTAGAGATTGACTAGCTACAAGAAGGTTCAGAAAAGGTACGCGTGCTGAACCCCGGCATTTGCACCTGCCGACACTTTCGACGTGCTTTGCCCCCAAACGAAACATTTTCGTGGCGCCTCCATTTGTCGTTTTTTTGCACCACCACGCCTTTCAGCACGCTGCAATTCTCTAAAATAGACAAGTAATGTTCGTTCCACTGCTCCCCGAGTGTTCGTGCCGCCCCCCGTGCACGGATTGTTTCGGAGGAGTGATCTCATGTCCAAACGAGCGCACGCATTCAACTGGGTCTTAGATCCGGGGAAGTTCCTTTCGGAAGAGGAAGCGAAAAGGCTGCTGAAGACAGCGAAGGAAAGGGCTCAACTCGCTGTTGCCCGAGGCCGGAGAGCCCCTGTCAGAGACTACTTCATTGTGGACCTCGCCATGTCAACGGGGTTAAGAGTCATGGAGGTGGCACATCTGACTTGCGGTGATATTTTCATCCAAGACGAAAGATTTTCGCTTCTGGTACGAAGAGGCAAGTGTACCAAAAGGAGGCTGGTGCGATTCAGCGGTACCTTCAAGGACCGTTACGAGGAATACATGGGATGGAAACAGGCAGCCGGCGAACCCACCGGTCCGGGCGATCCATTGCTTTTGTCCAGCAATACTGGCAATCACCTGACCACGCGGGCTATACAGAAGGCTTTCAAACGAACAGCAGCTTTGGCGGGCTTGTCTGCTCACTACTCAATTCATTGCCTCAGGCACACCTACGCATGCCAACTCTACAAGGCCAGCGGTTACAACTTGAGACTCGTGCAGAAGCAATTGGGCCACTCCAGCATTCGCACGACAGAGGTGTATGCAGACGTGATGGAGCCTGATATACAAGACGCATTGAGAAAGCTGTACAAGTAAAAACGCTGCAGATATCGCCTTTTTTTGAGATAGCAAAGCGACAATAATATCGAGTACGACAACGCCCCATGAGCATGAGGTGGGTGGATCAGATGGCAGATCTCAGCGGGGAATTCCCAGGCCGCGGCCTGTCTTTGGGGGGTTTTTCTTTCTCACACTCTCTGGGCGCAGAGAGCAACTGTGTTATTTGCTCCAGGCTCTTAGATTTGTAGCTCAGGCAGCCGAAGTCACAAGACTTCGCATCCGCTCGTATTGCTTTTCTCTTACCCGCCCATAGGCTATACCCAGCATCACGATCAAGGCCAGGCCGCAGCGAACTTTCATCTTCTTGATGCCGCGAATGAAGTGTTTTTCAAAGCCAAACGATTCGTCCAGACGACTATTGACTCGCTCGACAGCACTGCGTTTGTTATACATCGTCTTCCACTTGTAGCTGCTGCGCGCCAGCGGCGTAAAGATTCTCCTGTTGCTCTCGATATCGATGCGAATGCTGTCGCTGATCCAGCATTGGTCACGCCCGGCACACTCAAGACCGTAATGCTTAGCCGGACAGCGGTACTTCAGCGTGCCCCTGTCCTTCTCGAAGCCCCCAAACGCCATCGGCCTTTTAGCCCACTGCACAGGACAATGGCAATACACTGTTCCCTTGTAATCATGACTTACATTGGTCTGGCCGTGCACTGCTCTGGCGCCGTCGATCTTCCAGAGGTCCCGTATATCTATCACCGGCTTGATATCATGCTTGTCCCAGAGTTCTGTGATCAAATCCGTATCGTCATATGCCTTGTCGCCCAAGAAGAAATCTGCGTTTTCAAGCACAGAGGCCCGTTCCAAGGCCAAATCCCCTATCATCTGCTTGCCGACGGTTAAGTCCGAAGCCGATGCCTTGGTTACTCTGTAATCCACAGGCAACTCGTATTCGGCATCGATTATAAGGTGCAGTTTGAAGCCGAACCAGCTCTTGACCGTCTCCCAGGTGCTGCCGTCGGAGCGTGTGCCGCGATAGGTCTTGAGGCCTTTGTCGGCATCGCTCTCACCTCGCAGATCAACACTTTGATGCTCACTGGCCCTTCGAGCCCTGGACTTGACCGCCTTGCTGTCGATTGCCAGAACTTCGCCAAAGCCCTCCAACAACTCGCTCAACCGATCAACAAGTTCGCGAAAGATAGAGTCGATCATATCCGCATGCGACATCAGGCACTTGAGAAAATTCGTGTAGGCGTTGGATGACGGTACGGCCTCGATGCCCTTGAGAAGATCGAACCCGCACAACTGGCGAAGCTGAGCATTACGCATCAACTCACGCCGCAGTGACTCGATGCTCGGATGCTGATAGACAACGCCGGCCAGGATCGAGTTCCACATCGCCCGAACCGGATAATCGTCTCTGCCTTTGCCGCGTCGCGATTCAAGAGCACGCATTAACTCTTCGTCAGGCAGGTGCTTAAGCAGCAGGGAGAATCTCTCCAAATCCGCGAGATTTTCAATTTCTTGCCATGAAAACAGTTGTCTCTGAGGTATAATAGCCATAGGCGACTCCTTCTTCTGTAACTTGTTGTCAAACAAAATACTACAGAATTCAAAAGGATTCGCCTACTTTTTTGTGGGGTCAATCATCCTCTACTGACAGCCCCCCTGCCCTTAACCGCCTCAGTCAATACCGAATTGGGGGAAATATATTTTCCCAAAGCCGCAATCCCAGCAGACCAATTCACTTAGGCACAGGCAGAATGCCTCGGTCCCTGTGGCCTTTGGGCAGAGTCTTGGCCGGGGCGATTCTGCATCGGACCCCACCTGATGAACCGGTTCTGGTGCCTATGGACGACACCACAGCTCAACATCGTGGTAAGTGTGTTTATGGCAAGGGCTGCCATCATGACGCTGTTCGTTCGGCTCATCACCACGTGGTCTTTCGTTGGGGCCACCGTTGGGTCGTATTGGCCATCTCGGTAAAGTTTCCCAACCGACTGAGCTACCTGCCCGTAAGGGGCAAATCCTAATCATATACAAGTCAAATTTAACAAATAAGAATGATATTGCAAGAGAATTTAGCTATACTTTTATCGAACTAAAGAGAACGAATATTATGTTCAGAAAACTCTTTTTATTACGTTGTCTTATTTTGCTGCTGTTTGTTTCGATAAAGACCTCAGCGGGTCCTACATCACCGTCTATCAGCCAGGAAATCACCTCCGGGGCCGGCCAGTTCATTGAAATATCTGCAGAGGTCCTCGAGGACAAAATCCGAGGGGGCCTGCTCGCCCAACTGCTCGGCAACCTCAACGGGCTGGCTCACGAAAATAAATACTACGATGAGCCCGGCAATGTTAGACAGTACACGCCCAGTCTCCCGGAAGGCGGTCGAACAGACGACGACACCGACATCGAATGGGTCTATATCGCCGCTATGCAGCGAAGCCGAACCATTATGCTGAACTCGAAACAGATTACGCTCTTGTGGAAGAAACACATCAACCACCGTATCTGGTGCTCCAACCTGTATGTCCGGCGGCTCATGGACATCGGCATTAGTCCGCCCCTCACCGGCAATCTTGTGTTGAACCCTTGGGCCAACTTCAATATCTCCGGCCAGTTTGTATGTGAGACTTTTGGCCTGGTTGCCCCCGCTATGCCGCAAACCGCCGCCCGCATCGGTTTGAACTATACCCATGTCAGCATAGACAGTGAGCCTGCTCAAACCACACAACTGTTCACCGCCATGATCGCCACAGCCTTTATCACCAGCGATATCGAGACCGTTCTCGACGCCGGCCTGGCCTCGATAGATCCCAATAGCAGAATTGTGCCCATTATTGGCGATGTCCGCCGCTGGCACAGCGAATACCCCAATGACTGGCGTGCCACCCGCGCGCGCATCAAGGACAAATACACGCTCTATGAGAGCAGAACTCGCAACCAGAATGGTTACGAACTTTGCACCGCGGCAACCATTGCCGCCTTGCTTTATGGCGAAGGTGATCTCGTAAAGACCCTCATCCACGCCTTCAATCTTGGCTGGGACGCCGACAACAACGCTGCCACCGCTGCGACCATCGTTGGTGTGATCAAAGGCCACCAATGGATGCAGCAGCAAGGCTGGACAATCAAGGACTGCTATCGCAACACGACTCGCCCGTCAATGCCGGAGAATGAAACGATCACAAGCTTTGGTGATCGAATCATCGAAGTGGCCGGCCGTGTCATCAGTGAAAACGGCGGCAGGAAAACACACCACGAGGGCAAGACCTTCTATCGAATCCGCGTTCAGGAACCAGCCAACGTCGAAACGCTTTCTGACGTGCACAAACAGCTCGCCAAACTGCAATCAAGAATGAAGCCCCAAATCGAGGCCGGCCTTGCCAAAGATGCCTCCATCCAGCAGCGGGCCCGCGCCGCCTACCTGGCCATCTGCCTGGACTTGGCTGACTCCCTTCGTTCCGAGCACCCGGACCAATGGATACAAGCACTCACTGCTCTGGAGCAGCACCCGCAATTACTGGATGTCCTGTTCCACAAGTCGCCGGGACCCGCTGGCGACAGACTCCGCACCGCTGCCATCGCCGCGGGACTCAAAAAGCCCCAATAGCAGAGAGGGTGGGCACTGCAACCGTATAGAGGCAGCGCATTCCAAATTGCGGCAGCTTGGTTAGTCCGCAGCGCGCGAAAGTGCCTGGCACGAGGCAATCGCTCGCGAAAGTCCGCAGGTTACAGCGGAAATGTTGCCTATCTCATCGGGGATTAACTTGTTTTCTGACGGGCGGTAAACGAGCACAAAACCTAATGAGGAGCCGAGCAGGCCCAATGGGATTGTCGCGGCTGAGATTCTGTTTAACCCAACCAAATTGCCCTGCAGACCCATTGCAAACATATCATCGAGCGTACACACCTTGTTCGATTTGCAGATATTGTCCATCAGCTCCGGACTGAAACAATTCTCAAGATGCTGATTGTCGAGGGCGATTGGCCGGCTGCTCTCGAACATATGCAGTTCAAAATTGTCCGCCTGACGCAAAAAGAAGACTACGTTTGCATCGGCGTTTTCGGCTTTGATAAGCTTGGCAGCAGCATGTAGAAGGCCACTTAAGTCGGTCGTCCCGATGATTGACTCGTAGAAATTCGCTACAAAACTGATGGTATTCAGTCTTTTGATAAAGTTCCTCTGGGCCGCAATGAGGTCATTGCAGAGTATATCTATTTTCTTGGCCTGCTTTTTGCGCTCCGTATTCAGCTTCTTGATAAGCAGTCGCAATCTTTTGTGTCGTTGGTTACCTTCCACCATTACTCGTTTTTTCCTGATACTCGGCCGAAATTTGCAGTGCTTCCAGCATTTCAAGTTCGGCTTAACAAAAGCAGGGCTTTAGAGAGAACTAAGGATTTGAGATGGGCCTATTTAGCAGCCCTATAAACAACCCCCTATTAGTTTTAGAGTTATTGGCACTGGTTCAGTCACTACCTCAAGCCGAATTGATTTATACTGTTTTGTTTCTGTTTTCGGACTTGTTATTTGCAGGTCAATTACCCATTGGTTTACCACCGAGAACACATCGACCCCAGGTTAAGGCCCAGGCCCGATTATTAGCGGCATTGCTGGTCTGCTCGTCGCCCAGTTGCCAACCGTAACAACATTGGCGAAAGCCAGTATGGCCAAAGATGATGCTGCGGCGGCAATAACCCGCGATTACGGAGCTGAAGTCAATCTGGGCCGCCGGGCGACAAAGTGCCGAGCGAGATCACAGAAGCCGCAAGAAGTCCAAGGGGTAGCCGGATGGACTCGGCGGAATCCAGCCAGAGACGTACGATAAGACAACAAAGTAAGGTAAATGGCAGACCCCTCCAAACCAACAAAGATACTGGTGAAGGATCCGTAGATTTCGACTTATACACAGCTTGCAATAGACCCTCTATTGCTTTTCGTAAACCACAACCTTACTCATCGAGTCCGCGAAGGCTTTCAGCGGTTTCTTCATCACGGCGAGAGACGGGTCTGCAAAATCGAAATCGCCGCAAGTTGCCTTCCACAAATCGAGTACCGTTATGAGCTTGGCTCTTATCCTTACACCCCCGATTCTTCCACGTTTACATTCTACTATGCCGTGCTTACTCAGCGTCTGTATGACTTTCTGTAGATACCCCACAGAGAAGTCCAGAGTCTTCGCAATCTCTCCAGCCTGAAGATAATCGGTGGTTTTCCTTTTCTTAAGGAAAAGAATCGTCTGGACGGACATTGCAAAATCCTGATTAATTTTCACAGTTACCTCCTTCTTTACATCATGCCAGCCGGGCCGAGCGGCAGGCGAGCAGTTGGTTCGGCCCCTTGGTAACAGGCACCTTGCGGACGCGCGCGG
>Ga0209427_10004240_pt1 | contig 16604 bp, 15 predicted proteins | sample DeeMarSWOR136_30_FD_187465 | JGI IMG/M metagenome (GOLD analysis project Ga0209427, IMG submission 187465) | Marine sediment microbial communities from White Oak River estuary, North Carolina - WOR-1-36_30 (SPAdes) (version 2) | ecosystem: Environmental > Aquatic > Marine > Intertidal zone >...
ATGATGCAGGCCGGATTCGTCATCGTTAATAAAGACGCTGGCCGTGATGTGCATCGCATTGCAGAGCACAAAACCTTCCTTTATGCCACTTTCAGACAGACATTCCTCAACCTGCGGCGTTATATTGATAAACTCACGCCTGCTCCTCGTATCAAACCACAGCTCTTTCCTGTAACTTTTCATATCCAGACCTCAGATCACAACTCATTATTCGAATTAAGTTTTTTGTACACCGATTCGATGGTATCCACCATAGTTTCGGGTGCAAATTTTTCTTTAACAAACTCTCGCCCGGCCTTGCCGAGCTTGTCTCTAAGTTCTTTGTCTTCTATCAGTTCTACGCAGGCCTTTGTTAGCTGCTCTATATTTTTCGGTTCAATAAGTCGCCCGGTGTTTTCATTCACCACTTCCTTTGCGCCATCAACATCAAATGATATTGCCGGTTTGCCGCAAAGCATAGCCTGGGGCAAAGTGCGTGCAAGGCCTTCCCTCAGCGAGCAGTGAACAAGGATATCCGATGACTGTATGGCAAGAGGGATCTGGCTGGGAGGCAAAAGACCTGTGAACTTGATTTTCTCGGCCAAACCCAATTGCTTGACCTGCTCTTGGAAATGGCCGGCGAGGTTGCCGTCTCCGACAAACAACCAGACCGCGTTTTCAAATTGCTTCGAAAGCTGTTTGACCGATTCGATAATATACTTGTGTCCCTTGAGCATAAACAGCCGGGCAATTGTGACAAGTACAACTGCATCTTCCGGGATTCCGTATTTCAAACGAAAGGATTCTCTTTCTTCTTCCGGGATCGGCTTTAGAAAATCCTCTTCCTCAATAGCCGAATAGGCTGTAACGTACTTTTCTCTTTCACCGATACCGGCCGCCAATGCCTGTTCAGTCATTGCGTCTGCGACGCTGATGAAAAAGTCCGTCCGTTTTGCAGCGGATTTTTCGACGGCGATATAAAATTTATTTAACCCCCTGCTTTGATAAGGGTGAAAGGCCAGGCCGTGAATTGTATGGACAACTGCCGGCACATTTTCCTGCCACTTTCCTTTCAGGCTATGAGCGGCAAATCGTCCCAAAATGCCCGCCTTGGCTGAATGGGTGTGAACAATATCAGGCTTTAGTTGTTTAAGAAGTCTTTTAATTTGAAAGTAGCTTATTGCGTCATATAGAGGGCAGATTGCACGAATAAGTTTGGGTACAACGATTACATCATATTTTTCGTTCTTTGTCTGATTGAACAGTTCGCCTTCGGGGCCTATCGCCGGTCCCGTGATAAGCGTGACGTCATGTCCCCGCTGTGCAAGCAGTTTGCAGGTAATTAAAGTATTTTCCTGCGCCCCACCCAAAATCAACCGAGTTATTATGTGAACAATTCTCAATACGACACTCAGATAGTTTATCTTGCTATACTTACAACCTTTATATTCTCGATGACCCGATGACGAAAAACCGTTTTAGCTTGCGCTTCGATTAATTCGTTAACACGAAACCCATTTGTAAAGTGGACATTACCATTTGTGTCTATATCAAATGAAGATACTTTCTTAGCAATCGTTTCAAGTTGACCCTCTTTTGATAACTTCACCAACTCCCAGCTCTTTGGTACCAATGAGGCCCTGTCAATTGATTTAGTTGATCTCTGAATTTTTGCAAGATCGATGGTACGCCCTAATACATTGATGTATTTATTTTCAATTCTGGGTCTGATATCAGGGCCTATAGGTGTAAAGGTTCTTTCGCTAAAAAGCTTTGTAAAAGCATTCAGAAAATTAACTATTGCTATTACAAATCGAACTGGAAAAGTAAGAATATTAATTAAAATCTTCAAAGGTGATACATAATAAGGTTGCAGATATGGTCTGCGTATACAATATAAATTACCATTCATGTCATCTCTGGGCAACAAATAATCGTATTTGTCATCCGAGAGCAATTCTGTTATATCCCCGGTATCTATTCTTACTTTATGAATTGCCTCTGGTCCGTAGGCTACAACAAACCCTTCTTCACCCCGTGCTATACCTGCCGTCTGATACAAAACATCCCGATTGTTGAACTTACTGAATGAGGGATTACAATCTCTGGAATCACCGCTCGTTAGTGTCTGGTTATACCTGCCTTCCGAATCGAGCAACTCTATATTTACATTGCCTCCTTCCATAACAACAGCAGCCACAAACTCGTTTGTATCAGTTAGATAATCCATGCCCAACTCGGTAAATTCCCTCTTATGAAATAGCCGAACTTCCTCATCATCTCTTACAGAATACCTGAAGAGACCCGTTATAAAATCATTAGTTAATAAATAATACAAAGTATCGGAATCTTTTATCGTAACGGCTTTAAACCTAAAACCTCGAAAGGGTATAGCCCGGGCCTGCCTCCCCCATATTGTGTCAGCACTAAAATAAATGCTTTCTTGGCCCCCTTCTGCCTTCCAAGAGTGTAATTCTCTCTGCCTCTCAGCTTCTTCAGCTTTTTCTGCAGCAAACTTACTCGTAATTTCTCTTATTCCATCATCATCGTGAATATATAGTCTGCCGTCGGATATAAAAACATGATACATCTTCATATACCTCACCCTTTATTTCTGTCACCAATTACTAAATAATTAAATCCCGAATAAATCGCAGCTTTTTGTTGACTCACACACTAATCTTCTCAGTACATAATCCTTATTAGACACAACCCTGCGGCCGGAGCGGTTGGGCCTGCGGCTGTTCTGTTTTTTGCTTCGAGTATTTCTTTGATCTTTTCGGGTTTCCATCTGCCTCTGCCGATTTCAACAAGTGTACCGACGATATTTCGCACCATATTATACAGAAATCTGTCGGCCTCGATATCCACGTAGATCCATTTGTCATCCTCTGTCACCCGGCACTGTATTACCGTTCGGACTGAGGTCTGGCGTTTATCGGCGGCAGCGGCGAAAGATTTAAAATCATGACTTCCGACGAGCATTTTTGCGGCTGCATCCATAGCGGCAACATCAAGCTTGCCCGGCCGGTGCCAGCAGTTTCTGGTCTTTAACACATTGCGTTTTCTGCCGGTAAAGATTGTGTAACGGTACAATTTGCTCCTGGCAGATCCTGAGGCATCAAAGGTCATCGCCACTTCGGAAACTTCGGTAATAACAATATCACGCGGCAGGTGATGGTTGATTGCCTTGAGCAGATTCTCGGTAGGTATGCGAGAATCGAGAACAAAGTTTGCGACCTGGCCCAGTGCGCTGACTCCTGCATCGGTTCTGCTTGCACCATTCACCTTTGTAAAAACGCCGGTAAGATCACCGATTGCCTGCTGCAGCAAACCCTGGATGGTTCTTTTGCCGGGCTGGTCCTGCCAGCCGCTGTAGTCTACGCCGTCATAAGAGACCGTAAGTTTTATATTACGAGCACCCATTAAGGGGCGATTATAGTAACTTTTCTGCGATTTGGACAGCGTTAAGGGCTGCGCCTTTTCGTAACTGGTCGCCGGCTACCCAAAGATTGATTCCGCGATTATCAGGTACCGATTGATCCTGACGAATTCTGCCAACAAACACATCATCTTTATCGGTTGCATCAATCGGCATGGGGAAACGATTGTGTTCGCGGTCATCAATCAGTGACACCCCCGGCGCTGTGCTTAGCAAATCCCTGACCTGCTCAGGTGTAATCGGGTCTGTAAATTCGAGATTTATACTCTCACAGTGTGTCCTCAACACGGGGACACGAATGCAGGTGCAGGTAATTGCGATATCCGGGCAGTCAAAAATCTTTCTCGTCTCTTTTATCATCTTCACTTCTTCAAGGTTATAACCGTCATCATCCAGAGCCGAGTTGTGGCTGAAGATATTGAACGCGATTTGGTAGGGGAAGGCCTCACAGGTCGGTTGTTTCCCATCGAGAATTTCCCGAGCTTGTTCCTTAAGTTCCAGCATCGCCTTCATTCCAGCCCCACTGGCGGACTGGTAGGTGCTTATAACCATTCGCCTGACCGGATTGGCCTTATGCAAAGGCCAGACCGGCACGATGGCAATGATTGTCGAGCAGTTTGGATTGGCGATTATGCCATTGTTTTCCTGTATTCTTTGTGGATTTATTTCCGGAACCACCAGCGGGACATCCGGGTCCATTCTAAAGGCCGAGGTGTTATCGACAACAACCGCACCGGCTTGGACTGCGGCGGGCGCAAACTCTTTGCTCCGTGCCGCCCCGGCGCTGGACAGTACTATATCAATCCGGTCAAAGCTGTCTTTGGTCAATTCCTCGACGATATACTCCTTGCCTTTGAAATCGATTTTCTTACCAACCGAACGGCTGCTTGCGAGCAATTTGAGTGAATCAAACGGAAAATCACGCTGTTCCAGAATTTTCAGAAATTCCTGTCCGACCGCTCCGGTTACGCCTGCGATTGCCAAATTACAACCCATATTCATATCTCCTGAACCACCTTCCAAACATAAAAGACGAATTTTACGGTTAGCTGTTAACTACGAACACATAAGTAAGGGCAGCCAACATTTCAGGACTGCCCACCACACTTTCAAAGTAAATAAGAGCGAATAGTATAATGCTTACACCGGGAAAATACAATAGCACAAAATTCGGCTCTCGTAAATCACTTTCAGAGGGCAAAAAACAGGCCAACAAGTTTATTAGCTGTTGGCCCGTCTCACTTTAACCAAAATAGTCAAATCTCTGGGGCTCTACTCATCGCCCAGCTTCAATACAATAAATCTCGTGTAACGTCCATCATTAACCAACAGCAATACGCTTTCGTCCTTTTTGGCCTTTTGAATCGCCTCTTCAAACTCATTAGTGTTTTTCACCGGTTCTCGGTTCACTTCCATAATTAGCATCCCTGCGGTGACGCCCTTTTTGGCGGCTTTGGACCCGGCCTCAACACTGGTGACGACAACTCCGCTAAGTCCCTCAAAGCCGAGTCTTTCGGCATACTCATCTGTGAGATTTTTAACAGTAAATCCCAATTCCTGGCTCGTTTCCGCTGCTTCACCGGGGAGTTGTCCCTGTGGCGGACGTTTTTCCAGTTCCGCGGTGAGGGTTTTTCGTTTTCCATCGCGCAGTACGACTATTGATACTTTAGTGCCGGGTTTGAGCATCGCGACTCGGTTAAGGAACTCATTGCCGTTCTCAACCGGTTTGCCGTCAAGCTCGACAATAACATCATATCGTTTTAGCCCGGCTTTTTCGGCGGCCGAGTCCTTAACAACCTCTGCTATAGCCACACCTTTTGTATCTTTATCCAATTTGAAAGTGGGCGCAGTTTCAGGAGTCAACTCCTCATAGTAGATACCGAGGTATCCTCTTTCGACTTCGCCTCCCTCTACGAGTCGCTGATATACGAATTTTGCGATGTTGATAGGGATAGCAAATCCAATACCCATATACCCGCCGCTTTGAGAGATTATAAAGGTGTTAATTCCAACAACCTTTCCGTCAAGGTTAAGCAGCGGTCCGCCGGAATTGCCGGGATTTATCGCGGCATCGGTCTGGATGTAATCTTCGAACTCAGCGAGACGGAAACCGCTCCTTCCTTTGGCGCTCACGATACCGGCTGTCACGGTCTGGCTGAGACGAAAGGGATTGCCGATAGCAACAACCCACTCGCCAACCTCAAGTTTGTCGGAATCGGCCATTTCAAGATGAGTCAGACCTTTGGCATCGACTTTTATGACAGCAACATCCGTGTCCGGGTCTGTACCTATAACCTTAGCTTCAACCTCCGGGTCGTTTTCAATTTTGACCAGAACTTTATCGGCCTCACCGACAAGATGATTGTTTGTTAATATATAGCCGTCACTGGAAACGATAAAGCCGGAGCCCTGTGCCGTCTGCTGATATTTGCGTTGCTGGGGTGCGCGCCGTCGAGGGGAGTACCAGCGGAAAAAACGGTCGAAGATATCATCTTCAAAGGGGTCGAATTGCTCACCAAAAGGCCAGTCCCTGAACGTCGGCTGGTCGTATGTGATGGTCTTTTCGGCTTTGATGCCGACCACAGCCGGCGAGGCCTCTTCGGCGATTTTAGCAAAGGCCTTACTTACCTGACGCAGAGCATTTATACCGGCATCCTCGGCAAGGATCGGCAGAGGCGCAATAAAGAACAAAAATACGAGAAAAACTGAAATTATACGACAATGCGAACAAGTCTTTTCCTTATTGAAGCTTAAAATTCCCATGTTAACCTCCTAATTCTATATCTTTGGGTCACCAAACTAACCATCAAAACATACAATTCGACTACAATAAAAGGCCATTTTAGTAAATTTTATACGATTTTACGCCCAATAAGTTCACTGCGTCAAAGTTTTTTATGAATAAGAAAACCAAAACCAGCATCTACAATGGAGGTGATACTTCGCATTAAAACAGTAACCGAATTGAATGTCCTTGGCTGCAAGGTACAAAAAAGCATAAGAATACATTGCTAATGGCTGATTCCTAAGCACAGAAGGATGAGGGAATTGTAACTATTCGTGTAATAATGCGTATATATTTATATAATGGGTAGGTGGAAAATATACGCCCTAACGATGCCTTTTGTCTATCAGGAAAGGACTTAATGTGAAGAAATCCCGCATAGTTATCATCACGGTCATTGTAACGATATTCGTTGTTTCTGTATTCGGGATGATGGTCGCAAGGAAATTCGGCACTTCACGCATTGCGGCGGTGGTCCGTGTCGAGCATGTTCAGAGAGGCCAATTACTTGAGTTTGTCAGTGCCCCCGGCGAGATTGAGCCAAAGACGAATGTGGAGATAAGCGCAAAAATTTCAGCACGAATCATCGATTTACCGTATGATGAAGGGGCGCGCGTAACACGCGGTGACCCCAATGCGAATCCGCCGGTACCGGCCTCGGTGCTGGTACGTCTGGATGCAAAGGATTTAGAGAGCCAGTTGCTTTCGGCGCAGGCGGCCCGCTCGGCGCAGGCGGCCCAAATCGAAGTCGAAAAAGCAAGACTCGCCGGCCAGAAAGCAAGTCTTGTCGGCCTTGGAGCTTCGCTTAAACAGGCCGAGCGTGACCTGGAACGCCAAAAGGGACTGCTTGAAACTCAGGATATCAGCCAGGCCACCTTCGACCAGACCAAGCTTGCACTTGATGACCTCAAAGCACAATATGAGGCCTCAACACACACACTCCAGGCTGCTGAACTTAATTTGGTGGTATTGAAACACAACCTTGATGCGGCTGATGCAAGAATCAGCCAGGCAGAAGAGGCCCTCAGCTACACGACTATAACCTCTCCCATTGACGGTGTGGTGACACGGCTGAACGCCGAAGTCGGTGAGCTTGTGATGACCGGTACAATGAATAATCCGGGGACGGTGATTATAGAGGTGGCAGACCTGTCCAAGATGCTGGTTGTGGCCCAGGTTGATGAGGCGGATGTCGGCAAATTAAAAGTCGGTCAAAAGGCTACGGTTCACGTGGACGCCTTTCCCGACCATGAATTTACCGGCGTTGTCGACTCTATCGCCCTGGCACATACAATGTCGCGTACCATGACAAAATATTTCAGGACCGAGATATTGCTTGATACCGCCAACCAGAAGCTGCACTCAGGCTTGACTGCGCATGTGGATATCGAGACGCGTAAACACGCCGATGTCCTCAAGGTCCCGACTCAGGCGGTGCTTGGCCGAGAGATCGACAGTCTGCCTCTGGAGATTCGTGAAAATTCTCCACACGTGGACAAAGCCAAGGCCTACGTGACGGTTGTTTACCGCTATATTGACGGCAAGGCAGTGGTAACACCCGTCAAGATTGGCCAAAGTGACCTGACACATACTATAATACTGTCGGGGATTACTGAAGAAGACAAGATAGTCGTTGGGCCGTACAAACAACTCGAAAATATCAAACACGACAAGAAAATACAAGATGAGCGAGAAGTAGAATCTAAAAAGAAAAAGGAGGATACAGCCGGTAAAGATGCAAATGAATAAAAAAATCACTGAGACGGCTGAAAAGCTGATAATTCGACTTCAGGATGTCACGCGGATTTACAAAGTCGGTGTGGAACGCATCCACGCGCTAGATGGAATAAATCTTAAACTGGGCGAAAATGAGTACGTCGCGGTTATGGGAGCATCCGGCTCGGGCAAGAGTACGCTGATGAATGTGCTCGGCTGCCTCGACCGGGCAACATCAGGACGGTATGAACTTGACGGGCAGGACACAACCAAAATGAGTGACGCAGCGCTGGCCAGTATTCGCAATGAGCGAATCGGCTTTGTCTTCCAGTCATTTGAATTGCTTGGGCAGTTAAGTGCGCTCAAGAATGTCGAGATACCGCTGATTTATTCACGAAACGGCTGGTGGACCCGGCATAAACTTGCAAGGAAAGTACTCGAACGTGTCGGACTCGGAGACCGGATAAAACATAAGCCGAATCAGCTTTCCGGTGGTGAGAAACAACGCGTGGCTATCGCGCGTGCACTTGTCTGCAATCCCAGTATCCTGCTGGCCGACGAACCGACCGGCAATCTCGACAGCAAAACAAGCGAGGGCATCCTCAAACTATTTGATCAGCTCCACCGTGAAGGACAGACCATCATTATAGTAACACACGAAGAACACGTGGCAAATCACGCGAAACGAATAATTCACATGAGAGACGGACGAATTTACAGTGACCTGCCAAGAGACCAGGACCCGGCATATAAGAACACGAAACAAAACGATGTGCGGGAGGAGCAGGTATGAGAGCCTTGATACGTGTGCCCGTGGCTTTTTTTCAGCTTTTTTACCAGAGCATATATCTGGCGCTCGGACAAATCTGGACGAACAAAACCAGGTCGATACTTACAACCATCGGCATTGTAATTGGCGTCGCTTCTGTGACCGCCGTCATTGCGGCCCTTACCGGGCTTGAGACCAAGATAAAGTCACAAGTTGAAACCTTCGGTACAAATACTATTTTCATCTCACCCAGGCGGCCCGATAAAGGGCCTTTGCGCCATGCATCGTGGTGGACTATTCGTTTTTTACCCGAACACTTTGACGATATGCTCGAACATTGCCCTTCGGTAGCTCGATTCAGCCGAATAGGAGGGGTAGGATGGCATACCACCCGACATGGTGAAAAGTCGGTCGAACGTGTTGAGGTCATCGGGATCGAGCCTGCATACCATGAAATCGAGAACCGGCCGGTCGTCCTCGGTCGAAAATTTTCGGTTATCGACGACATGCAGGTACGCCATGTTTGCTTGATTGAACCAAAGCTGCGTGACGAGCTGCGCCTTGACCGCGATTGCATTGGACAATCTATTCGTATCGGGCATAACTCGTTCAGTATTGTCGGTATCATCGAGCCGCGCCCTGAACTGGATTTTGGGCAGGAAAGCCGGGACCGCTACGAAGCATTCGTACCTTTCAGAACGGTTTTCAAGTTCGGAGAGCCTGGAATTTGGGCCTTTGCAGCAAGCAAGTCAACCGAAATTACGGAGGAAGCCCAGGCAGAGATAAGCTTTTTCCTTCGGCGGACCCGTCATATCCGGCCGGGTGAACCGGACACATTTCGTGTCGAGTCGCTGAAAAGTGCGCTGGAGACATTCAATAAAATAGCGCTAATGGTCACACTGGTGGCAGGAGGCATCGTAGGCATTTCTTTGCTCGTAGGAGGAGTCGGCATTATGAATATTATGCTGGTCTCGGTATCCGAACGAACCAGGGAAATCGGACTGCGCAAGGCGGTCGGGGCCAAAAAATCTGCCATTCTAACACAGTTCCTGATTGAAGCGGTGGTACTGTGTTTAATCGGTGGCCTTGTTGGTGTTGGCATCGGCCAGTGCCTGACGATGATCATATCGGGGATAAACCCCGTTCTGGACATGGTGTACATCCCGGCCTGGGCAATATTACTCTCATTTGGTTTTGCAGGGTCCGTTGGTATCTTTTTCGGAATGTTCCCGGCAATTAAGGCCGCCAGACTTGACCCTATTGAGGCACTCAGACATGAATAGACAAAATCAGAAATCAGATGTTGGATGTCAGAAAACAAAGCTTAAAAAGCAGAGGTCAGTGTCTGTCTTATGTCATCTATCATCTGTCACCTGTGGTGTGATTCTCGTCGGCTTCTCACTATTTTTATGGGCGGGCTGTGAACAGATGCCTGCCGGTGAAAAGTATTATGAAATCAAGGTTCCACCTGAAAAGCTACGGGATATTGAAAAGCTTGAACTGCCCAAGGCCCAGGAAGGCGAGCACCCTGATGTAAATGAAGCAAAAAAACCACCGGATGAACTTGAACTTACACTTGAGCAATGTCGGGCTTTGGCGATGGAAAATAACCTCGACCTCAAGGTGCAGCTTATAAGTCCTGCTATTGCCGCTGAACGGGTCAGCGAGGAAGAGGCCCGGTTTGAGACGGCATTTTTTTCCAATGTAAACTATTCCAAATCCGACATGCCTTCAATTTCTTTTCTCGATGAAATTACGGGCTCACAGCGAGACTACGCCACCACAGATCTTGGTGTTCAGGTTCCTTTGCGAACCGGTGGAACAGTGACGTTCGACTTGGCCGACAGGCGTACGAAGACAAACGCTGAACTACTAACTCTTAATCCTTACTATGGTTCGGGCCTCTCGGCTTCGATTAGTCAACCGCTGCTGCGAAATGCAGGCCAGAGGACTAATACTTACGCCATCCGTATCGCCGAGTATGAACGCCAGATAACCGACGCCAGAACAAAACTTGAAGTGATACGTGTTATCGCCGCTTTAGACCGCGTGTACTGGCGACTCTATGCGGCCAGAAAAGAGCTTGATGTACGGAAAAAACAGTATGAGCTGGCTGAACGGCTGCTTGGCCAGGCCCAGCGCTTTGTCGATTCCGGCCAGAGAGCACAAATAGAGATTATTCGGGCCGAGGCCGGTGTGGCGCAGCAGCTCGAAGCAATTATAATAGCTGAGAACAGTCTGCGCGACCGGCAGCGTGAACTCAAGCGGATACTTAACAAAGAAGGGCTGGAAATGCAAACGCCAACCGTGTTGATACCCGCGACCAGACCGGATCCAATTCGATATGAACTGTCAAAGCCACGGTTGGCCGGCACTGCTATCGAAAATCGTATGGAAATGCTCGAATTAGAGCTGCAAATCGCTGAGGATATCAGCACGATTGATTATATGCGCAACCAGACGCTTCCTCTGGTTACATTGGATTACACATACAATATCAGTGCCCTGGGTCAAACAAGAGATGATTCGTTCGATTTACTTTTCGATAAGAGGTTCGAGGACCATCGATTGGGCCTGCAGCTATTGATACCGTTGGGAAATGAAGTGGCCAAAAGTCGTCTGCGTCAGGCGTTTTATCAGCGGAGATTACGTCTGGCCACCCGGAAAAACCGCAGCGCCCTTATTGAAATTGAGGTCCTCAATGCCGTCGATCAGCTTGAAGCAAACTGGCAACGTATCTTAGCCAGCAGACAGAATGCAATTCTATCTGGGCGGCTATTTGAAGCCGAGAAGAGGCAGTTTGAACTCGGCCTGCGGACTTCTACGGATGTACTTGATGCCCAAACCAGTTTTGCCGATGCTCAGAGTGCCGAAATCCTGGCACTGGCGGAGTACCAAATAGCACTCGTCGATTTGGGCTATGCAACCGGCACCCTGCTCGGCGCCGCGAAGGTACAATGGGAACCGATTGTGCCGGAAACAAAAAGCAAATAACAATTCCAAGCCTGTACTATTTTGCACGCGCTCCTGCACAAAATAGCAAAGTTTATCAAAAGACAAAAGTAATATGGATAATAAGGCCACAGAATGGCATGATTTTAGCTGGGATTACAGGGCAGCCCGGGTATTACAGATTGCAAACAAAATAGATATATTTACAACACTTTCCGATAAGGAAATGTCCTCGGAACAGATTGCCCAAAAATGCCACACCAAACCCGGCTTAACCGAGAGGCTGCTAATCGCCTGTGCAGCGATGGGATTGTTGGATAAGCGAGAAAATCAATACAGGAACACCGAGCTTTCGAAAACCTATCTTGTGCGGGGACAAAAGCTCTACCAGGGAAATATTATTGCCCACTCTACGGGCGTATGGAATTTCTGGAACAATCTGGAGAACGAAATATGGTTAGAATCAGCACCAAAGGACAAAGAGGCAGATGAACATAGAAACTTCATCATGGGCATGCACAACATCGCCGTTGCCGGGCGTGCAGATGCATTTATAGAAAACATCGATCTGTCGGGACGAAAAAAACTGTTGGATGTAGGGGGCGGGCCGGGTACATATTCAATTGCCGCCTGCCGCCGTTTCCCGAAGCTGAAAGCCGTAGTTTTTGACCTTCCCGAAACCATAGCTATTGCGAACGAAGTAATCGCCGCCGAAGGGATGCAGGATAGAGTGACCACTAAGGCGGGCAATTGGGAAACAGACACATTCGGAGAAGATAATGATGTGGTGCTGCTTTCCAATATCCTTCACGGGCCCGGCAGCAAAGCAGAGATGAAGCTCAGGAAAGCGTATGATTCAATGGTGCAAGGCGGGCTGCTGCTAGTACAGGATTTTCTACTCAATGATGAGAAGACCGGCCCGTTGATCCCCGCGCTTTTTAATGTGATGGTCGGTGCGTATTCTCGCCGTGAACTGCTCTCACTGATAAAAGAGGCAGGATTTGTCCACGACAAGGTAGTCACCAGTTCGCAGGAGATTGGTTTTACCTGGATTACGGCCGAAAAGCCATAATCGTAAGTCCCTGTCTTTGCAATTATTTCCATTCCACGATGTCCTTCCAACCCGGCCAAGGCAAGCAAGATTTTTAATATGATAATTGACATAGAGAATCCCTGTGGATACTAATAATAATATGCGAAATCATTGCTTGGAGATTTTTTGAACTTTTTAGGAGGCCCAAGATGCGGGTCACAAAATTTTTAGACAAGTCGAAGGTAAAATACAAAGTTACCAAGCACGAGCCGGCTTTTACCGCCCAGCACATGGCGGCCGTAGAGCACGAGCCGGGCAAGTACGTGGCAAAACCGGTGGTCGTTAAGGCCGATGGCGAGTATGTAATGTGCGTCCTTCCCGCTTGTTACAAGATCGACCTTAAAGCCCTGAAAGGTCAACTGAAGGCAAAAAAAGTCGAGCTTGCCGAGGAAAAGGAAATCGGCAAAATTTTCGATGACTGCGAGCTGGGAGCAGAGCCGCCCTTCGGCAACCTTTATGACTTGCCCACAGTTATGGACAAGACCCTGGAAAAGGATGACCACATAACTTTCCAGGGTGGCTCTCACGAAAAAGCGATACGGATGAGCATGAAGGACTACCTCAAGCTTGTCTCGCCAAAGGTGCTCGAATTCAGCTACCATATAAGCTCATGACTAAAAGATAACAAACGGAAAACCGTTATGTGCGTTGAATGGTCTGTATCAGGTCATGCCATTCCTACTCATATATATCACTCAAACACGGCATGCAACGCCTTTAGTCAAAGGAGGCTGAACAGCTATTAGCAGAGGGATCAACATTCCTTTCATCTGCCTTAAATTATACGCTGAGATTTCGTGGAACTTCGGCCAATCTCGATTGTATAACAAAGTAGATACGTTTAATTCCAAATCGGATTACGTTTAATGACGCACGAAACTGATATCATACGCCAGGTACTGGAAGGTGACATTGAATCTTTCAGGCTCTTACTGGCCAGATATGAAAAACCGGTTATTCGAATGATAAGAAATATAACTTACGATAGAGAATCCTACGAGGACATTGCTCAGGATGTTTTCCTGACGGCCTATAAAAAGCTGGCTTCTTTTGACCGGGCCCGCAGCAGCTTCTCAACCTGGCTTTTTACTATCGCCAGAAACAAAAGTCTAAATGAGCTAAAAAGGAAAAAACCACGTCCAATAAGCGAGCCGCCGGAAAAGAGCAATCCGCATAATCCTTCAGACGATATGGCCAAAAAAGAATTCTATGGCCGGCTGGACAAAACATTACAGGCCCTGCCTTCACGACAAAGGCGGGCATTCGTTTTAGCGGAATTTGAGAAATTATCTTACGCAGAGATCGCACGAATCGAGGGCACAAGACCTGGAACCATAAAATCCAGAATCAACAGGGCAAAAATGAAACTGCGAACGGCCCTTGAGGAATTTGCAGGAGATGTTCTATGAAAATCGACGAAATCTACAACGCCTGGAAAGAACAAAAAAGCCGGATTGAGGTCGGCAAAGGCTTCTCTGACAAGGTGATAAGCCGGATACATCAATATGAACGACAGAAAAGAAAACCTTTATTCGACAGTCATCGACTGATTGAACTCATATCGACACGGCCTTTAGGAAAGGCGACCGTGGTAACAGCGGGCGTATTAATCGGTTTTGTAAGAATGATGCTCGTGGTTTATGCCTTTTGGGGCTGCTGAAAAAAGGAGATATAAAATGGCAGAAGAAAAAACTCAGACAGAAAACAAAAGGTGGCCATGGGTGGCTGTGACACTTTCGGTGATTATGACCGGGCTGGGACACATATACTGTGGAAGAATCGTAAAGGGTCTCGTTCTGGCTTTTATTTCATGCATACTCATTCCCTTCCTTTTCGGAGCATTTTCTGTAAGTCATTCAACAATTCGGATTGCATTCATAATTGCAGCGTTACTTGCATCATCGGTGATATGGCTGTTTGCAATAATCGATTCCGGGTACATAGCAAAGCACACAACGGAAAACTATATACCCAAAGATTACAACCGATGGTATGTGTACGTAATCTTGATACTGCTGGGAACGGGCGGTTCGACTCAAATTGCTTTTAATGCCAGGACGTTTTTTCTTCAGGCATTCAGAGTTCCGGTCGCATCCAATTACCCCACGTTGATACCTAACGACAGGTTTCTTGCGAACAAAATCGCCTACAAAAACAGCGACCCCAAAAAGGGCGACCTTGTGGTTTTTATTAATCCCGAAGACAGGCGGCAAAATTATATTAAAAGGATCGTTGCTGCTGCCGGTGAGACGGTGGAAATCAAAAACGGCGATGTCTATGTCAACGGCCAAAAATTGACTCGACAGAAACTACCTCAATCCACATTAGATGATATAAGAATCCAGGTCGAACAAAAACCGCTTGAGGGAGATGTTTACGAGGAGACTAATGGCGATGCCAAGTACAAAATCTTCTTAGCCGATCACAAACCGTCTGGCGATTTCGCAAAAATGACAGTGCCCAAGCATCACTGTTTTGTCTTAGGGGACAATCGCAATCTTTCCTATGACAGCCGAAACTTCGGCCCTGTTCTATTAGCGACGATTAAAGGCAGAGCCGACTATCTTTATTTCCCCGCCAAGGATTGGTCACGATTCGGAAAAATACAGTGACAAAAATTCCTGTGTGTTGCCTGCAGGCTAATCACAAATAGATTTTTTATCCGATTTCTTCGTCGATCCAGCCGAGAAGCTCTTTGAGGTCATCGAGATTAATATCACCCATGTGAGCGATTCGGAAAGTCTCCTCTTTTAATTTGCCGTATCCGTTTCCGAAGACAGTATTGTGCTTGTGCTGAATCGAGCTTATCGTCTCCGCGACATTGATACCACGGGTATTTTCAATGGTTGTCAATGTATCTGAGGCGTACTTTTCCTCGCAGAAAAGTGCGAATTTTTCCTTTGCCCAGGCCCTTACAAAATCGCCCATCTGTTTGTGACGATCCCAGACTTTTTCCATGCCCTCTTTAACCAATTTTTCACACTGATAGTTCAGTGCCATAATATGAGGAATATTAGGCGTGGTAGGTGTCTGGTTCTTCTCTGCCGATTTCGCAAAATTCTGAAAATCGAAATAATAACCCCGGCCGGAAACGGTTTTGCTTTTCTCAAGTGCCCGGTTGCTTACCGCAGCCACAGCCAGCCCGGGCGGAATTGCAAATGCCTTCTGCACTGAGGCAAACGCCACATCCCAGCCAAGCTGGTCGAAATGCAACGGCAGTCCCACCATCGCACTGACCGCATCTACGAAAACCAGAACACCAGGATACTTGGCCTTAATCATTTCACTGACTTCATAGAGTGGATTCGTCAGGCCCGTGCTTGTCTCGTTGTATACAAGAGTAATGGCTGAGTATTTGCCTGTAGAGAGTTTCTCATCAATCATTTCAGACAAAACAGGTTTACCCCAATCAACCTTTAGCTCATCAACGTTTCTTCCACAATCCCTGGCCACCGTTGCCCATTTGTCGCTGAAGGCGCCGCAACAGGTACACAGCACAGTCTCATCAAAATCGACACAATTGCGAATAGCCGCCTCCCAAATCCCCGAAGCCGAGGATGTGGACAAAAAAACGTTCTGTTCTGTGAACAGTATCTTCTTAAGCATATCCACCGTTTCGCCGTGAAGCTGCGCATACTCTTTACCGCGATGTCCCAGTGTCGGCCGTGCCAGCTGCTGCAGGACATCCTCATTTACCTTTACCGGGCCGGGAATAAATAACCTTGGCGGATTTTTCCAGTCTGCCATATTATCTCCTGCTAAAAACTACAGTTTGCTAATCGTCAATCCTGTATTCATTTTCGGATAAAAATAAGTCGATTTCTGCGGCATTTTTTCACCGGCGTCGGTAACCATCACAAGCTGCTGC
>Ga0209427_10004241_pt1 | contig 16603 bp, 18 predicted proteins | sample DeeMarSWOR136_30_FD_187465 | JGI IMG/M metagenome (GOLD analysis project Ga0209427, IMG submission 187465) | Marine sediment microbial communities from White Oak River estuary, North Carolina - WOR-1-36_30 (SPAdes) (version 2) | ecosystem: Environmental > Aquatic > Marine > Intertidal zone >...
TCTTCTTCGTCTTCTTCGTCTTCTTCGTCTTCTTCGTCTTCTTCGTCTTCTTCGTCTTCTTCGTCTTCGCTGCCAAGCAAGCCTTCGAGCTCCTTGATATTTTCTGCAGCCTGAATGAATTGATCTACTACATCTTCCGGCATGTCTGCATTGTCAGGATCATCAGGAAAAGGATCAAACTGATCTGGAATGCCATCACCGTCAGAATCTCCCCATCCATCCTCCTCTGGGGGCTCCTCTGGGGGCTCTTCTGGGTTCTCTTCCTCTTCCTCCTCTTCCTCCTCTTCCTCGTCTTCTGCTAAGACAGCCATCGGGTACATGCTACCGAGAAGGGCAATGAGCATCAGTATAACGATAAGCCTTTTCATCTCGTCACCTCCCTTTACCTTCTCCTTCTCCCTATATAAATGTTTTGGCATGTAATTGTAATTTATTTAATTCTACCGTAAATATTCCAATTAAAATTGTGATATTTGCGATTATCGCACTAATGAATGCTAAAGCTGCAGGCAACCTGAACATCTGGTTGAACCCTGTACGTAGCACCTGCAATCCGAACATACAGAAGAATGCTAACTTCTCCCATTGAGAAAATCACAACTTTTAGAACACTATCCCTCGAAATCTTTATAACCCCATACAACCTTCGCATATCATGAAATATAAAGCAATATTCATAGTCCTGTTGATGGCCATGTGCATCGGACAGAAAGGACCTGAAGAGGAAGTGGAAGAGGTTGAAAAAACGCTCCCCCCAGATGTTTTACCACCAGTGCCCGATGATGCAATCAGAGACATGATACGAACCTACTTTAATGCTTTAAACCAGAACGATCTGACTACCTTAGAGGGGTTAACCCATCCATTCTACGTAAAAGATGTGCAACCATTTCTAGAGTATATCAGTGGGAATAACATTTCCCTTGAGCTGACTTCCATCTCATTATTGATGAAAGAAGAAGAATTCAGAACAGAAATGACAAAAAATCTGTCTGATGAAGAATTTGCCCAGCTTGTGGGTATAAGAGGCGTATCCTATGAACTTGAGCTCACCATGACAAAGCAGGGTATATCCTTTCCTGGATGCGTTCTCTTTGTGGAAGTTGGAGAAACTGAAGATGGCTGGAAAGTCCTGGACCCTTCAATACTTCACTTAGTAATTGAGAGCTACCTAGAGGTCATGGAATCGGAAGAATGATCACCAATCATTTATGGTAACCCCAGCAAAAGCAACCTGCGGGCAAAAGAGGTTCATACAGTTGTCCATATAATTTTCACTGCTGTCCTCACAGCTGCAGAAGGGTTCCAGCAGCAGTAAACGAGGTCAATTTAATATCATCAAGAGCTGGCAGGTTTCTTCTGCATTCAGAAATTCTCTTCAAGTTGATATCACAGGAGATAATGCATCCTGAATCTTCAGCCTCCACTAAAGTGTCTCCCCAAGGATCAATCACGGCAGAAGCTCCACAGAAGTGGTACTTTTCAGATTTCCCAGCCCTGTTGCATGCTACCACGAAGAACTGGTTTTCAATAGCCCTCGCTCTCAAAAGGATCTGCCAGTGGCTTTTTCTGGGATAAGGAAATTCAGCAGGCACAAACAAGATCTGAGCACCCTGTAATGCTAAAGTTCTTGAAAGTTCTGGAAATCGAATATCATAACAGATGATTCCAGAAATGGTACATAAATCCGTAGAAAAGATGGAATAATCTTCTCCTGCCTCCAAATAGTGGGGTTCTCCCATTAATGAAAACAAATGAATTTTTCTGTATGAACCTACCAGACCTTCAGGTCCCACCACATGTAATGTGTTGTAAAATGTGTCGCTGTCATTCTCCAGGATACTTCCGAGAATGTAGATATCATGGTGGGCAGCATATTCTTCAAGAAGCGACATAGTCTCACCAGTCAACGGTTCTGCTAATTCTGCTGCATTCTGGAGAGCCAATCCTGTAGACCACAACTCGGGTAGTACTGCAAAATCGGAGTTTGAGCATTTTTCTATAAAAGAGAGAGCTTTGTCTCTGTTTTTGGGTTTATCTCCGTCTTCAATTTCCATTTGTATGACTGAAATTCTCATGAAAAGATGTATAATTCAGCCCTATTTATACTTGCTGAATTGATTGAATACTGCCACCCCGTAATGCATGTTACACGTGTAACACATGAAGCAATCTCAATGCCAACCCAAACCCCGAAAGTTATTTATACGTACAAGTATTACAGCCAACTGAGAAACAATAATGGTATTGGAGGTAATAAAGATGAAGAAAAACTTTGATAACTTGAAGCTGGAGCGGTTCAATGGTGGATTTTTCCAGATAGATAAGCCAAAGGGATGGCAGATAATTACTGCAGGACAGTGCAGTGAATTTGCCTTTTTGATTCGTGACCCCTCTGAATTGTTACGACAGGTATTCTACTTCGGCGCAGTGGGGCCAGTGTATCTGACCGAGCAGCAGAAGCAGATTGATCTCCAGTACATGCGCATGGGCGGGTATTCTGTGCCGTGGGTTGAAATGCCTGTGGTGAATCCGTTAACCCCTGGTAATTTCCTTGCTCATTTTCATGTTATTGCGAAAACACAGGTAGCGCAGCAGTTCATGCCTCAATGTCCGCCTTTGGAACAACTTCACATTATTTCATCAGTCCAGCGTCCGAGCCTCGTTTATGGAGGGAGTACAGCATTGATAAGAGGAGTATTTACTGAAAGAGGACAGATAGGAGCGGGGTTATTTCTGGTTACTGTCGCTCCCTTTGTGCCCTTTACGGGAGCGCCTGGATGCGGTAATGCATATGGACTGTCCATAACTGGGGTGACTGCACCTCAAAGGGAGTTCCAAGCTTTGGAGAGTACGCTGGTGAAATCAGTGGAGAGCTTTAGATTCCATCAATCGTACATAGAAGACTGTCTGCGACGGGAAGCCCAAGCCTACGCGAGGATACTTGATGAAGGAAGAAGACAGCAAGCACGAATTCACAGGGAGATACTGAAGATAGGACAGACGTTGAGCGAAACATCTGATATAATCACAGAAGCGTGGGAAACCAGGAACAGAACAGAAGACATTGTAGCTGAGAAAGTAATTGATTCCATCAGGGACAGGGAGCGGCTGTACAACCCAGATACAGGGCAAGTATATGAGTTTGAGAATGGGTTTTACGACCAGTATAAACTCAACCAGAATAGATACAGAATGCGCAATTTGAGGCCTTTGCCTGATAATGCCTACGATCTCTGGATGAAAATTCCCCGAGATGGGTATGAATACCTAGAATGAATGAGAACTCAAATAGTTGGCTATAGCGTTGGATTTTTTGCCACACTTACGGGCATGTTGTCTGAAATCGTGCTGTTTCATCCTCATTAGAATGAGGTGTGACCAAATAGAACAAATGGAATTGTCAATATTTCGAGTATCAAAGATCTTTAGTCTCTTTTAGTATTGTGATATTCTTAGAATAATTAATAACCCCAATAATTTGTTACACGTGTAACAAAATTGAGAGAACTGCTCAATGATTTGACAATCTCAAACAAACGCTGAGTTCTCCTCCCAAGAGAATATATCTACTCCTAAAAGGGAGATGTAAGGTAGTATTATGACAAGAGCTATTTATCAAACAAATTCGGGCTTCACCGCAGGTACTGTTGCCCTCGGAATTTTTTGTTATTTTTTATTTTTATTTTCTCTTTTTTATTATTCCAGCCATTTTCTGCAGGTTCCAACACTATAACAATAACCGTAGAAATCTTCATATACCCACAATCCACGAGATGCAGCCAGTGAGCAGGTTCACTGAACAGGAGGAGTACCCATGAATGAAACGTCCACCTTCATTTATGTACTGAAGTTACTTCGACCCAGATCCATGGACAACATGTCCCCTGAAGAGGAGGAAATCATTAATGAACACTTCGAGCATCTGAAGAGAAAACTCAATGAAGGAACCCTGATTCTTGCAGGCCCCTGCCTAGATGGAGCTTTTGGAATCGTGATATTCCGTTCGCTGTCCCAGGAAGAAGCAGAAACCTTCATGAACAATGACCCTGCAGTAATAAAAGGACTCATGACGGCCGAGCTGCATCCATTTCATATATCGCTCATAGAACTCTTGAATGAATAACAGTATCATTGCCCACGTTCAATGAAAGACGCCATTAAAAGCCATTTTTTCCAGATTGCTCCAGAATATGCAAATCTATGAAGTTATCAGATTTTTTACCGTTTGTAAGAACCATCTCTGGTGAGATTATTCAGTTGCCTGCATGCTGTGGCACACCCTTTTGCTCTTTGTATGCTGCTTCATTTATGAGCTTTTTTGCAGATAAATAGACCTTTCCTAGAATATTCTAGATTTAATTCTATTTTTTATTGAATTTATTGATTTTATTCAATTCAGTATTTTATTTCTTCATTTGTGTTTATATTTGAATTTTTAGTTTTGAGAAAGTATCCACTCTTAACCAATAAGGGCACCGAAAAACTCAATAACGTGAGCATCAAACAAGAGATGGGTATGACTCCAGTGCGGGGTAATATGCGAGGCGTATATGGATGTATACCCAAACTTGGTGGAGAGTGTGGGGCAATAGTCCCATAGAAAAGAGGAAGTGAGGCGCTGGCGTTAATGCTGATACAGTCAGTTTCTCGTTAAAACACCTGGCGAAAGAGGGGTATGTCAACCTCGGATTGGGCTCTTCTCTGAGAGACCATTAGAGTATATCTAACCATGAATGAACTTTTCAGTTGTCAGTTACTGATTTCTTTCTCAACGAGTGAACCAATTTTTTTGTTACACGTGTAACAAAATCACGGTTTGACGAAGGGTTCTGAATCTGGATGTGAAGAACCTATTTATATATCAGTTCCCAGAAGAGACTATGCTGGTAATCGATGAACAAGAACTATTACAGCAAGTAGAAAAACACAAAAATGTCTGTGAAATTACAGTACAGGCACCAGAAGGGTTAAAACGGAGAGCACTGGAAATCGCTGGATTTTTGGAAAATGAAGGGTACACAGTATTTATTTCTGCAGATCCATGTTATGGTGCGTGCGATTTAAAAGTATACGGGGATTTACTGATCCATGTAGGACACACTGAGATTTATCCCCCTCAGATACCTGCCATTTTTGTTAACGTGTACGATGATTTTGATTTTATTCCTGTACTCAAGAAAACCCTTCACGTAATACCCCGGACAGTTGGATTGTTAACCACTGCACAGCACAGACAGCAGTTGCCAAAGGTGTTCTCATTTCTTGAGGAAAATGGAATTCAACCAGTTCTCGGAAGGGGGGTAAGAACCCAATTTGAAGGGCAGATTTTAGGCTGTGATCTTACTGCTGCAGTATGTATACAGGATAAGGTGGAAGCATTTCTCTATTTAGGTACAGGGGTGTTCCACCCGTTGGGTGCTGCTTTAGCCACCAGAAAGAATGTGTTCTGTGTTTACAATCAGGTTGAGAAGGTTGATCCACAGAAGCTTTTGAGGAAAAGACACGCACTCATCTTTGCTGCTTCTCTGGGTCACACATTTGGAATTATCATGAGTACGAAAAGAGGACAGCTCAGGAAGAAAGAAGCTTTAAAAATACGAGAATATCTAAAAAAGAAAGGAAAGACCACCTATATGTTTATCGCTGATGAGATTAGACCTGAAATTTTGTACGGATGTGATGCATACGTGATTTGTGCCTGTCCCCGCATTGCGTTGGATGATGCACTTAAATTTGATAACCCTGTATTAACGTGTAAAGAGGTAGAATTGATGTTTGAAGAAAAAGAGTATGAAATGGATATGATTGTATGAAAAAGAAAGAGCTGGCCACAATATTATCTAACCTGAAAACTGCTCACTATTCGCCGCAGCTGGAACAATACATTCTTTCGGGCAGTGTGGCAGCAGAAATTCTGATCACAGCCTACCACTTTGGTGATATATACGCGAAGGATGTTGCAGATTTAGGATGCGGCTCAGGCATTTTGGGTATTGGAGCGTTACTCTTACAGGCGAATTCATGCCTTTTCGTGGACTGTGATTGTAATATATTGGAGATAGCCAGACAAAATGTGGACGCAACCAAAGGTTTAAAAGTGGGGGGAGCAACATTTGAGTGTAATCATATTCACAATATCACGTGTACGGTGGATACTGCGATTCAAAACCCACCTTTTGGTACCAGAAGGAGGGGTGCAGACGTGCAGTTTCTCAGAAAGGCAGCAGAGATTGCCCCCGTCGTATATTCACTTCACAAGAAGGGAAATGCTGCATTTCTGGCACAGAAAACCGGACACGCGCTTACGCATGTGAAGGAGATGAGGATTCCACTGTTCAGGAGTTATCCTTTCCATGAAAAAAGAGTGGTGGAAATAGAAGTGGAATTATTACGGTTTGAAAAGGTGAGAACATGAAGGATGGAGAATTTGTGTTACCTGGTTCCTTTTTAGGAGTGGCGGAAGAGTTCTTACCAGGTAAAGGTGCTTACGAAGAGGATGGCAAAGTGTATGCTGCCACCATTGGTATTGCAGAATACGATATGAAAGGAAGGAAAGCACATGTCAACCCTGTGGTGAGTCAGCCTCCTTCCCCTTCTATGGGAGATGTTGTGATCTGCCAAGTGGTAGCCATGAGGGAGAAGATGGCACTGGTGGAGATACTGGCTTTAAAGGATCACGAAGATAGGGAGGTGACCGGTTCAACCAAGGCAAGAATTTATATCTCTCAGTCCTCCCCTCGATATGTGAAGGATTTGTCCGACGAGTTTCACATTAACGATGTGGTAAGAGCGCGGGTGAAGAAAGCTCACAAAGAACCATTGGAGTTATCCACAGTGGAGAATAATTTAGGAGTCATACGGGCGTTGTGTACCAAGTGCAGAACAGTCCTCAAAGTGAAGGGGAACGTTTTAGAGTGTCCCAACTGTGGGAATATTGAGATGAGGAAGTTGGCCTCTGATTATGGAAAAGGGCAGATGTGGTAGTATGGAATTGGAAGTCTTGCGAAAGGAGAAGAACCTACTGGAAATCGTTTTAGTGGGAGAAGATCACACCTTTGCGAATTTGTTGAGGAGGACGTTGAAGAGAGATGACCACGTGGTGTATGCGGCCTACAAAGTGGGTCATCCCCTCCTTGATAAGGAACGTCCTATTCTTTATCTGGAAACAGATGGAAAAGAGACTCCCAAGGAAGCGTTGACAAAGGCTGCCCAGAAGATTAAGGAGCAGATGAATGAATTTGGAAGCCAATTTTAAGGGATTTGGTGACGCTCTCATAAATTTTTTGTATTCACTGGCTAAATCCAGGGCTACCAACACCTGGACAGGGGAGAAGGTTTCCAATTACGTGCTTTCTCAAGCATTGATTAGATCTGATCTGGATCAGCCAGGGGGTCTGGACAAGCATGAGAAAGGAGATTATGTAGAAGGGTATATTGCTCACGCATGGATTCAGGGTGTCATTACAACAGAAGAAGCTTGTGTAGTACTGGTAGAATCATTGAAGAAGCGTGATTTGGAAGAGGAAGAACAGGAAAGTATGGTGGAAGCTTTTCGCAGGTTGCTCAACTATATTCAAAAGAAGTTGTGACTTCACGTTGAAACCTGTATTGTAGGTATCATTCCTGGAAGTACTGTGGTAGTGACTGAGAAGTGTATTAAGGCCAGAGAATGTGTGTTCTGCAGACCAGTCCACAGTAGTGATAATTACATCCAGTTCTTCATTGACCATGCTCATCCCTTTTGATAGTCATCAGCGCCCCAGCCTTTTTTCTGCTCGCTGTCTCGCTGCCACTTGTTGGGATCGGAGCAGTGAAACAAGTAACGATGCAAGGAACAGTTTTGTGTCATCTCTTTCTCCGAGAAGTCTATGAATTTTTTCAAAAAGCGGTCTATCTGGTGCATCATCGAATGGAAAGTCTCTAATCCATGCCTCTATTGGAAAGAGGTATTTCTCAAGAGCCAAAGCGCGTTCAAGCCCATCAATTCCTCTCAATGGTAGATGTCCACGCCACTTACCAGCACCAATACTTGAAATATGAATGTCAAATCGTCTGAACAATTTGTGGTGGCATATCTCTATCCATCCCTTTTTCCCGTCCAATCTCATCCATTCAAGTATTTCAGACTCAGGATCAAAGTTCAGAATCTCATTCTCCAGCTTTTCAATTGCTGCTTCGTATGCTTTTAACTGGGGTGATCGTTCTGGAAAAAATCCTCCTAACCAATTTTCCAGGTTCAAGCAGAAACGTTCCACATAGAGTTCTTTTAATTCATCATGCTCGCCCAGCATGCTAAAGACATGCTTTTGAATCGTACCTTGAGGATCACAGACTTTGAGGAGTGCTTCATAACCTGTTAACCTTTTTGTATGTGGTAACCACTTCTTCAAGGCTAAATAGTAGGCCCAGACTGTTCTCCAGCGGTCATCCGTGATTGAATAGCTGTGGCCGATTTTCAGTGTAGGTGAAGTCTTAATTCCGATTGCTTTGCATAGACTCATGATGCTTTCCTCAAGGTTCCAATTGCATATTTCCAGGTTTATTATAGACTGGAGAATGTCTTTGCATGGTTCACTTAATGGCCGCGCTTTTTCCCACAGTTCTTTGAGTTTTGCATGTTCGTGGGATATTCTTTCATCATCAAATTCATGTTCAGGGGACCACTTTTTTAGCCGCCCCCAGCGATGCTCCGCTAGGAGCTCTTTCTCCCAGTCTTGCAGTGTTTTGTCTTCATTGCTAAATGATGGAACCAATGTTACAATCATGAGGGTTTGTTGCGTAGGAGCTTCCAATAAATAGTAGATGGTATTACAGATCACATCTATCATTGCATATCTATTGTGAATTCCTACCTATATCGTGGTTATTAGCGGTTTTGGTTCCTTTTCGATTCTTTCCAACGCATCTTTCATAGATATTGCATTCTTGAATTTTTTTAGTAGTTCCTTATCCTCTGTCACCAAAGCAGATTCATGTCGTTGAGACACAATTATATGAACAGCGTCATAATAGGTAATGTCATTAGTTTTTGCGATTCTTATGGCTTCACCTGCAAGGGTCTTATCTAGTGAATTATATTCAATATTCAGAAAGAATAGCTGGTTCATGTATTCAGTTCCATCTTTATCTTTCTCTCGAAGGTGTTTTAAGATCGTATTTCCCACTTCATAGAAAGCAAGGTTTGACGCAATCAATGCAATATCCTTTGTACTGCTCTTTTCGAGTAATTCTGTAGCCTTGTCGGAACCTTTTTCATCTATGAACAATTTGGCTATTACAGAAGAATCGAGCACGAGGTTCATCTTGAATCCCTGTCCTCTCTAATTTCCTCCTCCACTGACTTCTCTCCTGATGGCAATCTATGAGCCTTTAACCACGCCACTGCTCTCCGTGAATGCTCTTTCTTCAACTCTTGAATCAGAATTTTTTTGATGTATTCACTGGGAGTATACCCAAGCTCTTCAATTTTCTTCTTTACTTCATCATCTACTCTAACAGATATTGTGACACTCATGTTTACACCTTTGTGTACATCAATGCTTGCAGCAATATAAACCTTTCCAGAATTATCTCTACTTCGAATAATTTCTGAGTGACATATGGTACGGGTACTACAGCTCATTATGGTAATCCTGGCAGATCTAGATGTAGATGAATAGAGGGGTCAATGGTAGGATTCGAAGCATTTAGTTCAACTGTCACAACGTTTAATGGATGTGCTTAGAAAATGAGATTCAGTTTCAGTTCCAACCCCAAAGAAGGTGTGAAGATGAGGGCTTTGTTCTGTAGGGATACGGGGGGTTAAAGGGGCTACAACAGAGAACTTATTCACCCTCTATACCGCGCTTTCAATTCGAGTCCTTAACTTTCCACTGACATCTATATCACTGAAATTCAGCTCATGGACAAAATGCAAGGTAATGCAGTGCCAGAACAGTAGAAATTGTGCTCAGAAGACGATAGGAATCTGCATGACCTCTCTAGCTATTATGATACCATTAATCTCTGGGTGTTGTAAGATTGTTTGGTGATTGTCTCACTTTTGTTACACGTGTAACAAAAATTGTTTTTTATTCACAACAATCTCAGAAAGATAACAATCAGAGAGGTTAGAATTCTCCATCTCCTAAAGACGTGACAACCTCTGAATATGAAAAGATTTTTGTAGCCTACGAAAAAGGTTAAAAAATGAAGTACAATGGCATCTGGGTCATGCCATGGCAGCTTCACGATGAGGGTGCAGAACAAGTTGTGCAGGCTGTCCAGGAACTGGGAGTAACCAGTGTGAGTCCGGGAATTCACTTGGCGCTGCACTGGCAGTCTGCAGGTTCTCAAGCCGCTTTTTTGTATCATAGATATTTCTATAGAACCACTCAATTATTCATGAAACCAGACAACTAAATTAGAAAAAAGAGAAAAATATACATATCTTAAAGTTTATATAGTCTTTTATATCTTTTTTGTAAAGAGAAATGAAGATCATACACGGTAATGAACTTTCATGACAGCATCCACAAAGCATATCTGCATTCCTGCACATCAATACCTTTAAATACTCCACGACCTACCATCATCTATGAAGAGAGCAGAAACCCTCATTTTAAAAGATCCTGAACAAATAAAAGTCGTAGTAGACGAGACAAGAAGAAATATTTTATCGCTTCTGAGATTCAATGATCTGACTGTTTCTCAGATTGCAGATATACTGCAAAAGGATCAATCCACTATCTATCGACACATGAGCAAGCTTGAGGATGCAGGGTTTGTTGAGGTACGAGGTGAGAAGAAAACGTATCACATCCCAGAAAAGGTGTACTCAAGAACTGCTCACTTCTTTGTGCTGGCTCCTGAATCTGAGGAGACATCCAAGATTCTGGAAACCTATTCTAGCAAGAGGATGGAACAGCTCTACCACTTGATGAAAAAAATGGGTGCCGACATCACCATAAATGGGGACATGGTGACAGAAGGCCGCCGATTTTTGACAACGCTGCGTTCCGAGCTTTATCGGGAGTACGAGGAAATTGATGAACCATTAGACATTATCATGCTCAAGAAACTGGAATTGTTCTTGATTTTGCTGCAGATGGAAGAGAATGAAGAATTTCGAGAGAGAATCTTCGCGTTTATGCGTAAGCTGAAAAAATGAGGAGATATTCATGAAGAATTTAGAAAAAGGGCTAGAAGCTGCACTTCAAGAAGGTGCAGACTATTGTGATGTTAGGTTCGTGATCAACCGAGTAGAGGAAATCCGGGTGAGAGGGGAGAGTCCTGAAAAAGTCCTGTCCAAAATGAACCAGGGATATGGTGTGCGCGTTCTGTATAGGGGAGCATGGGGATTCGCTGCTGGCCAACACTTAGAGGAAACAGCTTTGAAGGCAGTAAAGGTGGCCAAAGCAAGTGCACTGGCCAAAAAGGAGGAAATCGTATTGGCAGACGTGGAACCGTACAACGATTCCTGGGAAACGCCGGTAAAAAAAGATCCCTTTGCAGTACCTGTTGAAGAGAAGATTTCGCTGCTGGTGGACTGCGGAAAAGTGCTGATGGAACCCGAAGATGTAAAGGTGTCTCAGGCGGGCATGAGAGCTCAGGAACAGGAAAAGTGGTTTTCGAGCTCAGAAGGTGCACGCATTCACCAGAGGATCGTATACTGTGGTGGAGGGATTGCTGCCATTGCAATTAAAGGCGGTGACATGCAGAGACGATCGTACCCTTCCTCTTTTGAGGGGGATTTCTCCCAACAGGGGTACGAATTCATTGAATCGTTAAACCTGTATGATCACTGTCAGAAAGTGGCTGAAGAAGCAGTGGCACTGGTGGAAGCTCCTCCTTGTCCTTCAGGAAAAATGGATATAGTTCTGGAATCTTCCCAGTTAGCGCTGCAAGTGCACGAGTCGTGCGGTCATCCCACTGAACTAGATCGGGTATTAGGGTATGAGGCTTCCTTTGCAGGGACCAGCTTTTTGACCCCAGAGAAAGTAGGAGCCTTTGCGTACGGGTCTCCTCGTGTGACTATTGTGGCAGATTCTACAGCTCCTGGCGGGTTAGGAACCTTCGGGTATGATGACGAGGGAGTTAAGGCATGCAAAACTACTTTAGTGGACAAAGGTGTGTTTTCCGGGTATTTGACGTCGAGAGAGACTGCTTTCCAATTGGGAGAGGAAAAAAGTAACGGGACTATGCGGGCTACAGATTTTAACTTTATGCCGTTGATTCGCATGACCAATATTAATTTGATGCCTGGTGATTTCACCTTTGAAGAGTTGCTGGAGGGTGTAAACGGGGTTTACATGGAGACGAATAGAAGCTGGAGTATTGATGACAGGAGGGTCAACTTCCAGTTCGGATGTGAGAGTGGGTACACCATTGAGAACGGTGAGCTAAAGCAGATGGTGAAGAATCCCAGTTATACTGCATTAACACCTGAATTCTGGGGGGCCTGTGATGCAGTAGGTAATGACTGGTACTTGTGGGGGTTACCCAACTGTGGGAAGGGAGAACCTCCTCAGACCATGTTTGTGGGGCATGGAGCAGCGCCTGCACGCTTCAGAGGTATACAGGTGGGGGTGGGATAATGAAAGAGGACGTATTATCTATACTGGAGAAAGTTATGAAGTTATCGAAAGCAGATCAGTGCGAGGCTCACCTTTCAGGAAGATCCTGGGGGCTGACTCGATTTGCTAACTCGTACATCCACCAGAATGTGGTAGAAGAGAATCAAGAATTAACAGTACGGGTGGTTTTCGGAAAAAAGATAGGAAAGGCTAAGACCAACCAGTTGAATCCAGAATCTGTAGGAGAAGTTGTGGAGAGAGCAGAAAAGATAGCTAGAGCACAAAAAGAGATCTTAGATTTTGTTTCGTTGCCCGAACCTAACAGTATTCCTGAAGTGAAAGGGTTCTTCAAAGAGACAGCAGAAGTACAGCCAGAAGAAAGAGCTTCACTGGTGAAAGCAACCATAGACCACGCGGAAGGCAAAGGAATTGAAACTGTTTCTGGTGCTTACTACACGGGGAAAGAAGAGGTGGCAGTGATGAACTCCTTAGGGGTGGAAGCATATTTTGAGGGAACTATTTCTTCATTCAAGGTTAATACTGCAGTTGAAGAAGGAACAGGAACGGCACAGAACTTTTCGAGGAATCATAAACAGTTAAACTGTGAAGCTCTCACTGAAAAATCCTGCGAAAAAGCGCTGGCCAGTAAAAAGACGGAAAAAGTGTTACCAGGGGTGTATCCTGTCATTCTGGAGGAGTTGGCTGTCTGTGAAATGGCAGGGTATTTGGCGTTCATGACTTTTGGTGCGCAAGCATACCAGGAAGGAAGGAGTGCTTTTTCAGGGCGCCTTGGAGAGAAGTTCGCTGATGAGAAGGTTTCGTTCTGGGATGATGGTACAAACGAGAAAGGGTTCCCTGTCCCCTTTGATGCTGAAGGAGTGGGGAAGCAAAAGGTGGACATCATGGTGGATGGAGTGGCGAAAACCGTGGTGTATGACTCTTTTTATGCTCACAAGGAGGGAAAGAAGAGTACAGGGCACGCTATCGATGCTCCCATCCCCATGGGAGCAGGTCCCACCAATTTGTTCATGGGAAAGGGTACACACACACTGGAGGATTTAATTGGTAACTGTGAAAAAGGGATTTTAGTGACCCGCTTCCATTACACTAATCCAATGCATCGGTTAAAGACAGTTATCACGGGAATGACCAGAGATGGCACCTTCTTGATTGAGAATGGAGAAATTGTCAAGGGATTGAAGAATTTACGGTTTACGCAGAACATTCTGGAAGCTCTGTCTGCAGTCAAAGGTGTATCCAATACGTGGGGCATTGTCAGAATGGAGTACATGAAAGCCTCTGTGTGCGCTCCTGCTTTACATGTAGGGAATTTCAACTTTACGGGTGCAACCTCATTTTAGCGTATTTACTCTTTCTTTTACTTTTTCTTCTGTTATTTTGATGTAGGGGCCTATTCCCTCAACCCATAAAGAGGCTGTACAGGAAGCGAACAATCCTGATTGATACAGGTCTCTTGAGCGTAGATACTCTACCATGAACCCTGCAGCGTATGTGTCTCCAGCCCCTGTGGGATCTTGAGCGTTTGTTGTAAAAGCAGGGATTCTTAACAATTCTGATCCATCATAGATGAGTGAACCCTTTTCTGCCAGAGTGACAATACATACGGAGGGACCATAACTGTGTAGGGTTTCCATGACGTCTTTTGGGTGTTGTAAAGGGTTCTTTCCAGTTAAAATGTATGCTTCTAATTCATTGGGTTTTATAATATCAAATAGGGGTAAAACATCTTTTAAAGAGGGAGAGAACATGTGGGTGATTGTATGGTCTGTGATATCCCGTAGGAACCCTTGAGGGTCACAGAACAGTAAGGACTCACGTTCAAAAAGTGTCTTAACGAGAGATGGATCAACCTCCTGAAGTATGGGCCCCAAGAGGATAATATCAGCAGAAAAGATTTCTTCTGGCACCTCTTTGATTGGATCTGCCCTTCCTAATACTTTTAATTTTCGGTTTCCTGCACTGTCATACTTTAAGGAGAATCCTCCGGTCTCTCTTGAGGGGTACAACAAGGGTTTCACCCCAAAGGTGGAGAGAATTTCTTCAGTTTTCGCTTTAAAATCCTCACCCACGCATCCCACGAGTACAGCCTCTGTGTTCAACTGAGCACTTACAATACATGCATTGGTGGAGCATCCAGATAGAATTCTCTCTTCATTTTGGATTGAAGGCGTTCTTATGATGTCATAGACTGGGTTTCCAATTCCTGCAATCATGCTAATTCCCTCCTGCCGTACAAGAGCCTCTGTGCAGAGGTAATAAAAGACAAAAATCCTACAACAAATAGTGCAATATTTAAACTGTTCCCGTATATGGATAACAAGAGCGATCCTATAAGGATTAAAGTCATCTTTTGTAGTCGTTCCATTAACCCTACACTCATGGCAGAAACACGTTCTGATCCTGTCCGTGCTGATTCTATTCGGGCTCTCACGTAGGAGGCCATAACCATTCCAGAGAAACAAAAAAAGACAATCCAGCTTTTGGCTAACCCACCGAGCATGATGCCAAGGAGGATAATGAATTCACAGTACCGATCGATACTTGCGTCCAACACCATTCCAAAATCTGTTTTTTTGTTTAAGACTCTGGCCACTGAACCATCAAGTACGTCAAAACTTAAAGTGATAAGGAGGAATAAAGCTCCCATGATTTCTCTGTTACAATAGTAGAAATATGCGCTGATTACAGCAGGTATGAGGGATAGTAGAGTTAACTGGTTTGGCGTTAACCCTGAACGGGCAATTACTTTTCCGATTCTTAATGTGTGTTCTTCATACCACTGTCTGCGATTCATGGGTATCAGCTTATGGGATGTTATATAAACTTTTTGAATGTGCATTTCTCGAATGTTGGCAGGGATTCAATGAAGGTTATGGGCGCGGGAACGGTTTGTTTTGTGCGGAGAAGAGGAGTTGTCAAGAATTCTGGTGCTGGAAATTCTGTGTCTTTAAATATCAAAAAGTATAGAAAAAAACAAAAAAGCAATAAATTGTTACACGTGTAACATTTAGTTGATTTATCTCTATCACCGAAACCTTTATAATCTATCAGACGAAAATGAGTTGGTGGTATATATTCTTGGCATTGGAATTTCACAAAGAAGAAGTATAAAGTCTTGGTTATTTCATAAATTTGAACCTATCCACCCCAACCCGTATATTGCAGGACCTCCTATTCGAAAATCAGATATGTTCTTTGGAAGAGAAGGTTTTCAAATTCATAGAGGAAAGATTCAGTGGAACAACGAAAAACATCACAATTGTTTTGCATGGTAAAAGGAGGACAGGAAAGACGTCTATCCTTTGCCAGATAGAAAATGGAAGACTCGGGGATGAGTTTATTCCAGTCTACATTGATTTAGTAGGAATGGCAGGGGCAACTGACAGAGGGTTCTTAGCAAGAATAGCTGATAAAATCATAGAATCTCTTGTGAAATTCCAGGTTATAACTCCCGAATCCAATGAGTATTCTGAAATCAATGAGATCATAAAAGAGTATGAAATTGGACCGAAACCGTACAATGTATTCACGGATTTTTGTGATACAGTATTAAACGCATTAAAAGAAAGATACCTCATAGTAATGTTCGACCACTATGAGCTTTTTTGGTCGAAGGTTAAATTTAACCAATTCAGCCTAGATCTCATTCAGTATTTGAGACAGATGATACAAGACAGAGAACGACTTGCATTCATTTTTGCAGGATGGAGAACATTTGAAGAACTAGATGCATATTGGAGCTTTATGTTCAAGCCTACAACGTACAAAAAGGTTAGTTTTCTTAAGGAAAAGGATGCTTTGGCTTTGATGAAGGAGCCAGTTGGTGACAAAATTCGGTATGACAAGAAAGCTGTAAATAAGCTCCTTCGATTAACAGCATATCAACCATTTTTCTTACAGTTATTCTTACATGATGTAGTCAATCGCGTCAATAGGAATAAGACGTATCGCGTGACAGTTAGAGACATTGACTATGTATTGAGGGACAACTTGGATAGTCCTCCGCCCCACATGACACATGTTTG
>Ga0209427_10004243_pt1 | contig 16601 bp, 10 predicted proteins | sample DeeMarSWOR136_30_FD_187465 | JGI IMG/M metagenome (GOLD analysis project Ga0209427, IMG submission 187465) | Marine sediment microbial communities from White Oak River estuary, North Carolina - WOR-1-36_30 (SPAdes) (version 2) | ecosystem: Environmental > Aquatic > Marine > Intertidal zone >...
TCCCATAAATATACTGATATAGAGCATATGCGTTTCTTCATGACCGTAAGCGTTCGCGAAAACGGGAAAAAGGTACATTGCGATAATCATCGCTAACTCCAAGCCAATGATCACCGCGACGATGCGTTTCTCCCGGCTGGATATGCGCGACTTCAATTCCTTCCAGACCACCGGAGGACCTATGACCCGCCGGATCCGACCGTTTGTTGGAGCGGTGGCGGCTTTGTTGGCAAACTTCAGGTTCCAAAAACGCTGTAGACGCGCCAGTACATTCGGCCGGCCGGAGGCCTGTGCGAGGGCAATCCTTCGCACACGGCGCATGCAGTAGAACAAAACGAGAACCGATGCCGTGAGCATAATCCCGCAATGAATGGGCCAGGAAAAGCGAGTCCCCCCGGCCAAGTACGGATTGAGCATGATCGTTGTGCCTGTATGCAACATAACATATGGATTCGCATGGCACAGGGCGATCAGCGGGATATTCCTCGACAACATACGCAACGAGATACGACTCATGAGCATGAACGGAAGTCCGAAAAGGGCCCCGAGTGCCAAGAGAGTCAGGACGACAACAACATAGGCCTTCCGGCTGAAGGTCGAAAAGAACAAGCTGAGCGAGCCGACAAAAATGAGGGCCGTGAGCGTCATACAAAGGCTCGAGATGATGTAGCCCCAGGGAACGCCGCCGAAGATGCGGACAACGGCCAGCACCGGCAGGCTCACTCCGAGCAGCAGAATCAACTGGAGCAATTTACTGGATAGCTTTCCCATGACAATTTGGAAGCTGGTGATGGGCGTGGTCATGAGCACGCCCAGGGTGCGATGATAGATTTCGTCGCTGATGGCCGTGCTGAGCATGACGACAGCGACGAGTTGGGTGGCGTAGAATTGAAACCAGACGAGAATCACAATAATCTGCTTGCCCGCCTGGGCCAGCCGGGAGGCCACATACGTCACGGAGGAGCCGGCGAAATCTACGGCATCGAGCCAGATCACCGTCAGAAAGGCGGTCAAGAAGGCCAGATAGGCGAAGCGCGTCCAGTAGTTGCGTCGCCGCCGGCTGGAGACGCGCAGCTCCTTGCCGAAGATCGGCCCCGCCAGCCATGACAGGCCGGCAAGGCCTGAAAGCGAATTGGCTAAAATAACGTTCATCGTCATCTCGGACGGCGATTAGAAGACATCACGCCGCAACCGGCGCACCGCACGCCGGGCGAAAGCGGCGCCGATCCCGGCGTGAATCAGGGCATAAACGATTGGAATGGCATAGAACACCCAGGATGGGCCCTGACGTGCTATGGCCCTGTAGGCGAGAAGACGCAGTGGATTGAACATGCCACAAAGAAAGTACGTCATCCCCAAATAGAGCCCGGCCGTGGCGGCCACCGCCGCTATCGTGGTCTTCAGACGAACGCCGAAGTAAACGCCCGAGCCAATCACAAAGAACACGGAGCCCACAATGCTACACGCACTGAGGACGAGGGATCGTAGCATGTGCATGAGCCAGTCGTCTCGCCCAACATTACGCAGGCCGATGTAACTCAGACAAAGCAGTCCGAAATACGCCAGGATCAAGGGCATGTTTCGGCGAAAGGCCGCAACGGCTTTGCCTCGCACAATCTCGCTATCGGCCAAGGGGGTGGTTAAAAGGAGAGGCCAGGTTCGGGCCTCCTTCTCCGCAGTCACACTTCCGGCCGAGAACACGGCCAGGCGGATCATGACCACAAGGTAGAGGCCCGACATGAGCAAGTACGGCACTATCCTGCTCGCGACGTTCACTCGCCCCATGATGCCGGTGGAGAGTATCAAGATGGCCGACACAACAAAGGCTCCGACGAACAGGGCGAGCATCGCGTTTTTTTCTTTGCCCCGTCCCAGAATCGCTGTGTGCATCTCTTTCCAGACGATGGGCGGACCCGTGATTGGTCTGATAGGCTGACATCGCACGCGGCCGGTATAGGTACGGGCTTTTCGCTTCGAGGTGCGCCTGGACGGCGGCTTGGCCGTTCGCTCGAACGCCTCGCCCAAAGCGGCCCTTCGCACGCGCCGAATGGATAGGGCCAGCACGGAAGCCGCCAGGACCAACGTGACCAAGCAGTGCAGCGGCCACGAAAAAAAACCGGGAACGCTGCTCTGGAACAAGAACTTCGCGTTGGTAGCCGCGAACGCCCAGAAGGGGCAGGTCAGCGCGAGAATCGATTGAGTGACATCCCGGCTAAAAATGAAGAATCCGGCAACCGCAAGGATATTGAACAGCCCGGGCAAGGCCCCGAAGATCACCAGATAGAACAAAACAGTCACTACAATGACGGTGTGGGCATGGCGATAGTCCAAGGACAGCCATAGGCTCAACGCGCCTGCGAGAACGGCCGCGGTCAGCGTGATGCAAACGCTGGAGATGACGTAGGTCCACGTGACGCCGCCAAAGACGCGGACAATGGCCAGCAGCGGCAGACTGATCGCCAGCAGCAGAATCAACTGGAGAAGTCTGCTCAGGAGCTTTCCCACCACGATCTCGAAGCTGCGGATGGGCGTGGTCATCAGAACCGCCAGCGTGCCGGCACGGATTTCGTCACTGACCGAAGAGCTGAGCATCACAATGGCGATAAGCTGAGCGACGACAAATTGAAACCAGACGATGGATGTGATCACGGTCCGGCCGACCTGCGAAAACCGTGAGACTTGATAGACCGACGAGCTTGAGCGGCGCGCGCCTGCAATGTTATACCATGCAAATAAAATAAAGACGCACAACACGGCGATATACGCGCAGCGAAGGACGTAGCTCCTTCGCCTCCGGCTGCAGACGCGAAGCTCCTTGTCGAAGATGGGCCCAAGCAGCCGGGCTGGACTGAACACATCCGAGAAGAAGCTGGTCAATTCAATAGTCACAAGAGCCTCTTAGGCCGTCCATTCGCTGAAGTACCGCCGCCCTACCGGCACGTGCGTGTTCAGTGGACGATGCCTTTGGTCAACTGCAGGAATGCGTCGTCAAGTTTCAGTCGTTCGGGCTGGATGGAAATCACGTCCAAATCCGCCTTTACTAACGTTCGAGCGATGATGCCGTCACCATCGTGGCCCTCGTTGAAACTGACGGCGATGTCGTCTCCGAGGGCCTGCACTTGATGGACCTGGGGCAGCGCCGAGAGCAGCTCCACCGCCTTGTCCTGGCGATCCGCCACCCTGACGCGCACCTTACTGTGAATTCCCAGCCGGGGGCGAATCTCTTCCAGCGTGCCGCTAAAGACCAGCCGGCCGTGCTCAATAATGCCCACGTGGTCGCAAATCTCCTCAAGCTCGCTCAGGATGTGACTGGAGATCATGATGGTCTTGCCCATGCGCTTGAGCTCGCGCAACAGCTCTCTGATTTCGATTCGGGCACGGGGGTCCAGTCCGCTGGCCGGCTCGTCCAGGATGAGCACCTTGGGATCGTGGATAAGAACGCGGGCCAGGCCGAGGCGCTGCTGCATGCCGCGGGACAGGCTGTCCACGGTGGCCGCCTGCTTGGACTGAAGGTCGGTCAATTCGAGAACGCCTTCGACAATGGATTTGCGTTTTTTGCGTTCGATGCCGAAAGCCGCCGCGAAGAATTCAAGGTACTCGAAGACCTTCAGGTCGTCGTAGACGCCCATGAAATCGGGCATATACCCCACGCGCCTGCGGACCTTCTTGCCCTCCTTGCCGACGTCCAGGCCGTCGATGAAGGCGCTGCCCCGGGTCGGCTCCAGGAGGGTGACGAGGATACGCATGGTGGTCGTTTTGCCGGCGCCGTTGGGGCCGATGAAGCCGAAGATGTCACCGGCCTGAATCGTCAGGCTCAGGTCATCGACGGCGGTCAGATTGCCATAATTCTTCGTCAGATTCTTGGTTTCGATCATTTCGTTTTGCCTCGTTTTGTATCACTGACGCCATTTGTCATTCCCGCGAAAGCGGGAATCCATCGAAGGGGTGTTCCTGGATCCCTGCTTTCGCAGGGATGACAGCTCGAAGCCGCCAACTTTAGTAGAAACAATACACGTCTGTCTCCATTCCTACGGGATCCTTTCTTCCGGGAAGACGACGAGCCGAGCCAACTGTATGTGGTTGAGTCTGCACGAGCGGTCCTCGAGACCGAATGTCACGGCGGGCTGATCGTACTCGACACACACCACCGCGGCGCCGCGCTCGATATAAGCGTCGAGGGCCTGGGTCCGCTGAGAGCAGCCCTGGGCAAAGAACGCGTTATCTTTCTTGAACGGAACCGCAGGGCGCTGCCCGCGAGGATCACCGCCGCGATAGTACTCGGTGCTGTAGCTGCCCCAGCCCCTCATCCGCTGAATCGGGCTGCGGAACTGCCTGCCAGCCCCAGCCCGAACCGACCCGAACCGGACGCCGTGACTGCCATCGGTGAGGACGTAGCCGCCCATGATCCGGGACTTGGACTCATTGGTGATGTCGATGACAATCTCGTCGCCGCGGCGCTGTACCTCAGCGTCGAACGGCAGCCTTTGCAGAGAAGATTCATTGAGCAGACACTGAACGTCCCATATGTTGACGGGCAGAGAGTAGGGCAAGTTCCCGCCGTCGTGCTGAAGGCAGTATATCCTTTTTCCGATGCCTTCCCGGCCCTGGGCTCCCATATCCCGCCCCGTCGGCGCGATGCCGGACCACCATTGGTTTTTCTGCAGGTCCTTGAGCCGATAGTCGTCACTTTTCGGAGCAAACAAGCCGCAGTAGGAGGTAGACCAGACGTGATCGGTATTTTTGATGCCGTCCAGGACCGAGACCACCCTCAGTTCCAACTGGCCGCCGCGCAGGGCCTGCACGCCGTAATAGGCGCCGATGGTAAACAGGACAATCCAGAACGTGCACGTCAGCCACGTCAGCGGGAGGCGTCCGATGCGCTTGAGCATCTTGTAGTCCACAGGCCCCAACAGGACAGCCAGAGCCGTCAACAGCAAGATCACCCACCAAATACTTAGCGGCTGAATCCCCTGGTATAGGAACTCCATGATCGCGTTGTTCGCGGCATACACCGGGGCGATTTCACGTGGGCGTCTCCGGCGCGGATCAGGGGACATGCTGTCGGCGTCCTCGACAAACTCAATGCTCCGGCTTATCCTGCTCGATGACGGCCGACGAGTCCGAGGGTCATAGCGTACGGCGCCGTCATCTGCGAGAAGCGCTTGGGTGCGGGATACCCAGAAACGCGCCGTGTGCGCCCGTTGCTTATCCGTCATAAGCGAGGGATCGAAAGGCAAGACACTCACGCGCCCGAAGCCGGCGTATCCGGTCGCAAAGAGACATTCGTTGGCATCGTCGGTTTCGGCGTCGCAAAAATGAGCCCCGGACCTGGGCACCAGGGACCAGGCCGTGACCATCTCCGGGCCGTCGGCTTGCAGACCCCACGTGTCCAGGATGTCGGGCGATATCGTCATCTGCTTTCTATCCCGGGGCGTACAAGGCAAGAGCGGCGCGATGGGATTCGTGGGGGCCACAGGATGGTTTCCGAGGACAAGCAGCAATCGGCCGCCGTTCGAGACCCATTGGGCGATGGCACTGAGCTGTTGCGGCTTGAACAGGCTCCAGTCGGGGTCGTAGAGGATCAGCACGTCCAGCGGGACAAAGCCCGTCCAGTCCCAGGGAACCATGCGGGCGATCTTATCTCCGACGTAGACCTTTCCGGTCTCGTCACCGGACCGGCAGACCGACTGTCTCGGCAGCCGGAGCAGGCCGAATCCTGTACGCCCCACAAGTCCGATCAGCAAATCCTTTTCACCCACCGCCGTCAGGAAACGCTGCGTCCTGGAAAGACCGTAGAGGTCGAAGTCATGTTGCCACTGCGTGCGGCCGCGCTTGTTGTTGATTCTCACGTCGCAACTGTTAAGGCCGGACGCCAGCTTCGTGACCAGCGGAAGATAACGCCGATCCCCCGGCATCAGGACAAACTCCTGGGTGATGTTCATCGTGTTCAGGCCGTCCTGCTGAGAGGAGATCGTAATCGAGCCGTCGAACGGCTCGGTCAGCTCGGAAGGGCCGCTCAGTTGGATCTCCATCGGCGTCCACCGCATGGGCCGATAATAACCGCGCCAGCCGCAGACAAGATCGACGCTAAAAGGATCCTCCTCGGAGGCGGACGCCACCAGAGCCAGAGCCGAGGCAACGAACAGAATAAGTGGGACGCGTAACATCTCTAAACCTCGCCTTATAAGAAACTTATGGGCTAAATTCGCATCCTGCGATTATATATGAACCATTCTAAGCACACAAGAGCCAGGATCAGGCCCGCAAGATACGGCCACACCGGGAGATTCGCCCGGCTCACAGTACTCTCTTGCGCCTGTACCGGCTGGGCCGCCAAGACGATCTGACGCCGGGGCCTCACATCGCTCTCCTCTGGATCGAGCAGATTGACGGCAAAGAGCCGGGTGGGTTGGTCCGGGACGCTTACGCTGTACGGCCCCGCCCTGCTCGTGCCCGAAAAGCGAACGCAACCGGAGGAGCCGGGCGTGATTTCGACGCCGGCAACATCCGGCCCGTCGATTCGAGCCGGCGTCTCGAGCGGGACGTCCTCGACAATAATAGGTTCACCAACCTGAAGATTGGACTCCTGATCGCGCCCGATCTGTGTGCCCAGAAAGCTGGTCGCGTTGTAACAGAACAAAATGAAACCCGGCTCGAAAGGCCAGTTGGTCTGAAGGACGTCGAATCCGGCCAATAGAAACACGCTGCCGTGCCGTCGCACGAGCGCCACGGCCGGCGTTTCATTGAATTCCGCAAGCACGTCCGCATCGCGAGGCAAAACCATCTGGTGACAGGTCACGGCGAACAGGTTCGCCAGATTGACATACTGCAACGCTGGATGCTTCGCCCTCCAATCGACAATCACCTGGTTTTCGAGCTCCTGAGGGGCCGTGACATCAATACCGTCCGGCGGGCGGCCGAATACGAGATAGCGGCACTTCGGCAGGTGCGGGGGCACGTGGCCATCGAGCACGATTACGTCGTAAGGCTGCTCGACGCTCAGTGCTGCGTGATCCATGGCGTCGAATTCCGCCGGTGTGCGCCGTTCGAGATGAGCCAACGGGCAGGCGCGCAATGCTGATTCGAGCACGACATTACTACCGGTCACGAGCAGCACCGAGAGTTTCTTGGGAGGCGACAGAATGGCCCACGCTGCGTCGTCACAGCTCAGACAATCCGCCGGCGGGCCCGAGGCGCGGGAACCGGGAAGCTGCCGGACCTCAAGCACACCGGCCTCGGTATGCGTTAGAGTGAAATCCACGGCGACTCGGCCGGGCTTCGCGGTTTCCGCATCATCGCCTGCCCTGCGCGGCGGGACGGTCACCGACTTGACCGCACGCACGTCGTTGTTGATGCTAAGCTGCACATCACGGCTCGCCGCGTCAGGACCGTAGTTGGCCAGGGTAGCGAAGACATTGATCTCTTCCGGCTTTTCGTAGGACCGTCGCGCCTGCATCGCGGTGACGGCGACGTTCTGCTGGGATTGGCCGATACAGTGAAAAACCACTTCATCGGGACCGACCATAATCTTCTCCAGGTCCCGGATTTGCCCGTCGCTAAAGAGGACGAGCCGGGCCGGCTGTTCGGCGTTCGGGCTGTCGGCTTCGGCACCGCTGCCCTGTGCGAAGGCACGGGCCACGACGGTCGCCTCGGCCAACGAAGACAGGCCGTCGCTCGGCGCGATCCCCTCGATTGCGCGAACCAGTTGTCTCTTGTCCGACGTAAACGTGCACATGACCTTGGCGCGGTTGTCGAAGGCGATGACCATCGTCTGGTCGGAGGTGTCCTTCAATGAAAAGAAGGCCTTGCTACGCAGCGACCGAACGAAGAGCTTGGCCTGGGCCTTGGCCTCTTCCAGGCGGCTCGGTTCCACGTCCGAAGCGTTCATGCTGGCGGATCGGTCGATCAGCACCACGTACCGGCGTCCCGGCCCGGCCATCAGCGAGAGGATCGGCCCGGCGAGGGCAAACAGCATGGCCAGCAGCATCAGCAACTGCAATAGCAGCAGGATGTTCCGCCGGAGCTTCTGAAACGGGGCGTTCACCTGCAAGTCCTGGACCGCCCGCTTCCACAGCAGTGTGCTGGAGACGATCTGCTCGCGCCGTTTGAGCTTGAGGAAATACAGCAGCAACAGCAGCGGCACGGAAACCGCCGCAGCGTAAAGGGCTGTCAAAGGCGTTAGCCATTCCATATCTCCAAGCTCCAAAAAACGACGAGAAAAATCAAATATCAAAATGTAAAATGCAAAATTAAGGAAGTCATCGCCGCAAAGCGGCGATTCCGCTATTTTGATCTTTGCATTTTCATTTTTAGCGAAGCAGTCGAATCCGCCGGAGGTAATTGAGCACCAACGACTCCACCGAATCGGCGGAATTGGCCAGAACGTACACGATCCCGCGGCGGGTACAGAAAGCTTTCAACTCGTTGCAGTAAGCCGTCAGGGTGCGCTTGTAGTACTTCATCAACGCGCCGCTGACGGTAATCTCCGCCGCGTCGGCGTCTTCGATATCCATCAATTTCAAATCACCCGTCAGTTCGGGAGAAAGCTCCTGGGCCGAGAGCACCTGGATCACGTACAGGTCGTATTGCCTGCCGAGCAGCCGGCGCAGCCCGGAGTCGTAACCTTCCTTGAACAGAAAATCGCTCAAAACAATCATCACGCCGGAGCCGATGCGCCCGGCCGCCAACTGCCGGCACGCGCCGTCGAAATCCGACGTGCCATCGCATTCGGACATCAAAAGGAACTCGGCCATGTTGTGCAGATAGTTGCGGCCTCGCATGTGGGCAAGCTGATTCTTTACGCCGTCGGCGAAGAAACTGACGGCCAGGCGGTTGTTGTTGACCAGGCTGACGTAGCCCAAAGCCGCGGTGAGTTTCTTGATGAACCGTTCTTTTGACGGCTCGCCCATGCTCATCGACGCGCTGCCATCGACAACGATGTGTACGGTCAGGTCCTGTTCTTCGAGAAAAAGCTTGAGGAATAACTGCTCCAGGCGCCCGTATATATTCCAGTCGACGAATCGCAAATCGTCGCCCGCGACATACGGCCGATGATCGGCAAACTCCACACTCTGGCCGCGCCGCTTGGAGCGCCGCTCGCCCTGGAGTTTGCCCTGGAGAATCTTGCGGCTCAGGACGTCGAGCGAGTCCAGCCGGCTCATAAAATCCGGATCGAGCAAGTCGGTCAGTCGTTTTCGATCAGGGGACATTGAGTTTCTGCTCCAGGGTCGTGGGGGTGCTCTCTAATATCTGGTCCAGCACCTCGTCGGTGGTTATTCCCTCGGCCTGACCTTCAAAGTTCAGCAAAAGACGGTGACGCAGCGCCGCCAGGACCGAGGCTTCGATGTCGTCGAAGCTGACGTGGTAGCGCTCGTCGAGCATCGCGCGGACCTTGCCGGCGAGGACCAGGGCCTGAACGCCGCGGGGCGAGGAGCCGAACCGGACGAATCGGTTGGTCACATCGGGCGCATATTCTCCCTGCGGATGGGTCGCCAGGACCAGGCGGATGGCGTAGTCCTGCACGTGCTCGGCAATCACGACGTGCCGGACCAGTTCCTGAGCCTCGATGATCCGCTTGGTGCCGACAATAGACTCCGCTCGGGGCTCGGCGCCCGCTGTGGTCCGGTCGATGATCGTGCGAAGCTCCTGGCGATTGCTGTAAGGCACGAGCAGTTTGAAGAAGAACCGGTCCAACTGCGCCTCGGGCAAAGGATAGGTCCCTTCCTGTTCGATCGGATTCTGCGTTGCCAGGACGATGAAGGGCTCGGGCAGTTTGCGAACCTGCCCGCCGCTGGTGACCGAGTGCTCCTGCATCGCTTCGAGCATCGCCGACTGGGTTTTCGGTGTGGCGCGGTTGATTTCGTCGGCCAGGATGATCTGTCCGAAGATGGGGCCGGCCTGGAACTGAAACTGGCGTTTGCCGGTCGTGGCGTCTTCCATGACGATATTGGTGCCGATGATATCGGCGGGCATCAAGTCCGGCGTGAACTGAATCCGCCGGAACTCGAGCGAGAAAACGTCACTCAGCGTGCGAACCAGCAGCGTTTTGCCCAGTCCCGGCACACCCTCCAAAAGCACGTGTCCGCCGCAAAACAGACAGATCAGCACGTTCTCGACAATCGTTTCATAGCCGACGATGACCTTGCCGACCTCCCTGCGCAGCGACTCGAACATCTGGCGAAATTCGCGGCACTGCGCTTCAACCTCTTTTTCACTTTTCGGCATCTCTATGATCTCCCAAGCGTCTATTGATTCTTTAGAGTTCATTGTCCTGTTCGAAACCATCGGGTGGCAGCCTCAAAGCCGAAGGCTTTGGGGATGGTTGATGTTGGAAAAGCCAGCCCCAAGCTTCGCTTGAGGCTGCCACCCAGTCGGAAGCAGAGAGGTGGGGTGCGATGAATCGCACCAATCCTCTGTTTGTCATTCTTCCGTTTCATCATCTTGTCCTATGCCAGCAGCTTTGCGTTTGGCCTTGAGTAGCCTCTGAATGTGGGAGGCGTCTTGCCGAGCCGCTGGCTCCTTTGGCTTTTCCGTGTCCTGTCTCGTCGTTTGCGGCCGGACCGGCTTTGTGGTATCTGCTACAGGCAACGCTCCCTCAAATTCCTTGCTCGCTTGATAGCGTTTGGCGGCGATGGCGGCCGCCTTGCCCGCGAACAGTTGGTCGCGAAGTTTTTGCCGTCTGGCGCGGAGGCGCTCGAGCGTCGGATCGGCCTTGCGCTCGGGCCTGGCCAGGCGAACGAGGGACACGGCCCGCCGGGCCATGGCGCGAAAGTCCAGGACGACGCGACGCACGGCGACATCCAGCAGAAACAAGGCCAGCCAGATAAGCATGAGCGGCTTCAAAAGGGGCATTTCGGTCTCGGGAAATTTCAACCCTGTGTAATCGAAAAGGTCGGCTTGATTGGGATCGGAGGCCAAAATCCGCCCCCCGCTGATCTTGCTGACCTCGGCGAGCAGCGGCGCATTATCGGAAAGATCGCGAAACTCCGGCGCGAAAGGAATCGTGACCGTCGAGTGTGTGAAGTGGGTTCTCGCCTGGTCTGCGAGCTTCTTGTAGCGCAGATTCACGATATAACTGCCGGAGGCCCCGGCCTGAAACTGGCCGCGGTACTGGCCCGGCCCCACCTGCGTAAGCTCAAGGTCGATGGAGGAGACATCCGGCGCGATGATCTGACCCTCGATCTGGGCGAACTGCACGAATTTTCCTTCGGCATCAATCGCCTCGACGTTGATGGTGACCTGCCGGCCCTGGACGTCGGCGAAAACTTCACAATCGGTGGACTCGGCCGGTTTTCCCACCCAGCGGACGGCCTGCTCCCAGAATCTTTCAAACCCGCCCCATCCCAGCCAGTTGGACGCCCATCGGCTGTCCGCCGAGCTGGTAAAGGCTACACAACGCCCCATGCCGGACTGGCAGGTGGCGAGGATCGGGTCGGCCTGCTCGCTCGCCAGGATAATCTGGTTCAGCCCCCCTTTCGGGCCGGTCAGGACGTAGCCGTCCAGCGCCGGCAGTTGCGCCGACAGACCTTTGACAATCTCGCTGAATCCGGAGACGACCTGCGGCGTGAACGTCTGCTCGATGATCATGGACCGCCGGACGACCTGGGCCTCTTTAACGAAGATTTCCGGGATGCTCATCGGGTCGGTGACACGGTAGTACCGGCCCTGCGTCGCTTGGGCAATCTCATACAGCAAGTCCGTGTCCGCCTTGGGGCCGACGGCGACCGTCGAGACGGTGATCTCGCTGTCGTCCATCGACTGTCCCAATCCGGCGCAGATGTCGCGATCCGATGTCTGACCGTCCGTCAGCAGGATCACGTGCTTGACACCCACCCTGGCGCCTTGAAGCGCATCGCGCGCCATTCGCATGGCCGGGCCCATGATGGTCCCTCCGCCGGCGCCGATATTGCGGATTCTGTAACCGATCTCGTCTTTGTCCACCGCCGGCCCGAGCGGGACCAGCCACGTGCTGACGGCGTCAAACGCCACGACGCCCACCAAGTCACGCCGGCTGAGCAGGCGAACGGCAGAGGCGGCGGCGATCTTGCAGAGTTCCACCTTCTCCCCCGTCATCGAGCCGCTGCGGTCGATCACCAGCACGAGCGCCCCTTTGGGCATTTGCTGCTTTTGAGGCGGATCGAGGTCCACGGGAAGTATCTCGGCCACGGGCGAGCCGATCCAGCCCCCGGCCCCGAACGCCTCCGCCCCCCCTACCATAATCAACCCCCCGCCGAGATCGTTGACATAGCGGCAGAGCAGCTCCTGCTGCTGGAACGTGAACTTGCTGCAATCGGTATTGACCAGGATGACCGCATCCGTACCGATCAGCTTGACGAGGTTCTCCGGGAAATCGGCGGCCAGGCTGTGCTTCGCGTCGATGTCGGAATTCTGCAGGGCGGCGATCACGGTTTGGCCGCTTGTGCCATCGGTATCGAGGACCAGGACGTGGCCGGGACCGGCAACGTTTGTGATGGCACTGGCACGGTTGTTCTGGGCGATTTTGTCCTGGCCCGGCCCGTCGGGTATGAAGACCGCCTCGAACTCGTGTATGCCGCGCGTACCGACCGGCAGCGAGATCGTCTGGACGTTGGTGCCGGGCTCCAAATCAACCGGGGCGGCAATCTCCGGCGAAGAGGGATCGAGATCGACCGGCTTATCATTGAGGTTCAACTGTAATTTGCCGCGGGAAGTCGATGTGCTGCTGAGAATGAATCGCAGCGAGATCGTCTGGTTGCTTCGGGCGCGAGCCGGGGCTGCCAGCCGTTTGAAAACGACTTCATGGTCGTACTGATAATGCAACGGCAATACGTCCACGGGAATCCCGTTCGCCGCGGCGGTCCGGGCCGCTTCTTTCAGGTCGCCGGCCGTCTCGTTGCCCTCACTGACGAGCAATATCCTGACGGCGGTATCCGGCGGCGAGATAGCCAGAGCCATTTGTATCCCGTCGGCCAGTTTGCTTTGCTGGCCGTCCAGCGTCGTGTTTCTCTGGCGGATCGCGGCATCGCGCGAAGGCAGCTTGGAAATGTTCGCCGCCTCGGCGACGTCGACCACAGCTAACTGGTCGCGGGGGCTCTTCTGCTTGAGGGCCTCGGCCAGATAATCCAGGCCGGCCTGCTGGAAATCAGCGGGAATGGATTGACTGCGGTCTATGACCGTGATCAGGGTAAGAGACCGTTTCTCCCGGGTCAGGATCGACCGGGCGAGCAAGGCCACCAGAATGATAACGAGCAGACAACGCAGGATAATCGCAAACACCCTGCGAGCGGGGCCCAACGCCGCGAGACTTCGTAATCCGAGCCAGACAATCGGCACCAATAGGACTAATCCTAAAAGCCACCAGGGCTGGCCGAAATAGAAGCCGTACGTATCATTCATTACTGTCGATTATTGGGTCTCGGATTGCTCAAGCCGGCCGAAATAGCTCTTGATGGCCTCTTCGTACCGGCGCGGGATTTGATTTTCGCTAATGGCCTCGGCGGCACTGTCTCGCGCCGCTTGAATGACCTCGGTGAAATCACGCTGGGCCTCGCCCTTGACCTGCGAGCCGTGGAAATACCAACTGGCAATCACAGGCCCTTGCCCCACTTTGCTCGGGGCACGGGTCTTTTTTGTCGCGGTTTGTTCCAGCGGATCGGCCAAATAGTGAGGGCCGGGACTCGTACCGATGCCGTCCATGGGCATCCCGCCAAAAGCGTCTCCATACAGTCCCTGCATGCCGTCTCCCAGGCAGGCGATGGCGTTGTTAATCTCGGCGAGGCTAAACTCCATCATCATCAGTTGCTGGCCGAGCGATTCGAATTCATCCAGTTGGTCCGTAACGGCGGCCAGTCCGTCCGGGAATGCCCCGCCCGGCCCGCCGCCGCAAGCCTCCATCGCACTGCCGAGACCGGCACACTGACTTAACGCCAGTTGCGAAGCCGCAGCCTTGCGCATGAGTTTCTTGATCTGCTCGGCGCTGAGACCCTGCTTTTGCAGAGCGTCACGCAACTGCTCCTGGCTCAGCCCGGCAAGACTCTTATCCAATCCGAGCTTTTCCAGCTCCTTCTCCAGTTCGGCACTTTTCTGCGCTAATTCCTGGAGCTGTTTGCCCAACTCCTGCAACTGCCCGGCCAGGGCCTTTTGCTGCTCCTCGTTGAGCTTGCCCTGCGCAATGTCCCTTTGAAGTTGCTTGAGCAACTCCGACGCCTGGGCAAAATCCCCCCTGGCCAGCGCCAGGCGCAGCTTTTGCGATAGGAGATCGGTCGAGCCTCGCAACTGCTTGAACGCTTGTTTCAACATCTTGACGGCGTCCATCTGTACGCTGGACTCCATCTTCTTGATCTTCTCCGCAAGATCGCCCAACTTGCGTATAGCCTCCCGTTTGACCTCCTGTGGCTTGGCATCCTTCGATGCCTGCTCCAGTTCGCTAAAGGCGTCGTCCAGTTCCGGATTCGCTAATTGTTTTACTGCCGCTTTGATCGGTTCCGCGGCCTGTTTGACATCCACTTTGGCCTTCTCAAGCTGGCGGGCCTGTTCTTGCTCCTTCCGGTTCCTGCTCAGCAGCCCGAGCAAGTCCTTCTGCGGCAGGGCCAGGATCAACACGCCGGCGATCAGCCAGGTACTGACGGCGTAAGTCCAGCACCGCGACGGTCGGACGGGAAAATGGCCTTTGAGATTCACGCGCCGGGCGGCGAGGCGGGCCTCGCGCCGGGCCGCAGCGGCGAAAGGATCCTCCGAGGCCGCCAGGGCCAGCGTCGTGCTGAAACGCTCGTGCAGTCTGAGCCTATCGTCAAGCAGCAGCGAGACTTGCATGCGACTTGGCTGCCGGAGCAGCCAGAGCAAAAGAATCGCGGCAACGGCAACGCCCCAGACCATCAGCATGGTATCGGAATAGATGAGATTCAAAGCCAGCAGCCGCTCGCCCAATACGATCAGCACGGCAACGATCCCTGCGGCCGTCAAGACCCGCCCCGTGTGCCTCAGGAGCAGATTTACACTGCATCTGACCCAAACGGTGCGAACGGTCTTCTCGAAGGGTTCGAGCATACGTAAGGTCCTCTCAGCCCGCCCATGTTACACTGTTTCTACTCTAAATGCACAATCCGTGTTCATTTCAATACTATTCGTCTTAAGAGTATAGACGCAACTCGATGGCAATTGTTACTGATTATTTGGGCAATTTCCCGAAAGTTTAGCCGCCGAGGGCACAGAGGAGCAAACAATAACTGAAACCACGAATAAACACGAATAAACACCAAGAAAGCTTGAAATCGGCGCACGGAGCGCTCCTTACGGAGACCCCGCTTTTTTTCTCTTGGCCCTGACACCTCCTTGGCTATAATTGTTATTTAGGTTTCTGCAAAATTGAAGGTTAGGCATACTTTTGGAAAGAAAAATCTGCTTTCGTGATTTTTTCTTTCTAAAACAAGATGCGTAACATTTTACTCGATAATGTGTTAACATAAGGTACCGGATTATCTTTAGAAAATCGTGAAACAGATTTTCTAAAATAATATATGCCTAACCTTCAATTTTGCAGAAATCATATAACTGTTATTATCACTGGAAAAATCGCCCGAAAGACGACGTCCCACGAAGACCCAATTGGAAATGTGGCTATGATTACAAACCTAAGCGTATCGAACTTCAAATCGGTCCGTCAGTTGGAGATCGACTGCAAGAAGATCAACCTGTTCATCGGCGAGCCCAACACAGGCAAATCCAACATCCTGGAGGCGCTGGGGCTAATGTCTTGGTGTGGCCAGTTGGGACAAGAACCTCTTAATGATCATGTACGCTTTGAGTTAATGCAATATTTATTCTACGATGGTTTAGTCTCTAATCGAGCCGTGGAGATAAAGTTATCGACCAAGGAAATTGATCCTATGGGCATCCGGATCACACTTATGGGTGATTACTATTTTTTCTACCCTTGGGAGAGTAACACACCTATCAGAAAGGTCGATGAAAAGGGACAATCCAGAGAGACCACAACTTTCGGTCAGACCAGAAACATTAAGTTTTTCCGCTTCAAAAATCTGGCGAAATACGATGGCAAAGAACCGGGGAGCCTTAATCCACCCAACGGTACAAATCTGTTCTCAGTTGTCTCGGGAGATGAGGCCCTTCGAGACATGATGAGGGAATTCTTCGAGAAGTACGGTTTGAAGCTTGTTGCAAGGCAACACGAGAGGACCTTTGAACTCCAGAAGGAAGTAGACGGCTGGGTATCAGCCATACCTTATACCTTAGCATCCGACACGCTCCGTCGGATCATTTTTTACACGGTGGCCATCGCTTCTAACAAGGATTCCGTGCTGGTGTTCGAGGAGCCGGAGTCTCATGCCTTTCCGTACTATACCAAGTACCTCGGAGAGCGGATCGCCCTGGACGAAACCAACCAGTTCTTTATTGCCACGCACAATCCGTATCTGCTCTCGGCCATTATCGAGAAGGCCCGCAAGGAAGATGTCCAGGTCCTCATCACTTATTTCAAGGACTTCCAGACACACGTCAAGCCCTTGACGCCGGACCAGGTCGTCGAGCTGATGGAAGCGGACCCCTTTTTCAATCTGGACCGTTTCATCGAGGAAGTGTGATGAAGGTCCTGGTGGAATGTGATG
>Ga0209427_10004244_pt1 | contig 16593 bp, 12 predicted proteins | sample DeeMarSWOR136_30_FD_187465 | JGI IMG/M metagenome (GOLD analysis project Ga0209427, IMG submission 187465) | Marine sediment microbial communities from White Oak River estuary, North Carolina - WOR-1-36_30 (SPAdes) (version 2) | ecosystem: Environmental > Aquatic > Marine > Intertidal zone >...
CTTTTCAATGGCCTTAATGACATCCCTGTACCCCTGACAGGTGTACCACTCGATCTTTCCAGGGAGCTTTCTCTGGTCAATCATTCGAATACGTTTGCCATCCCATTCTATGGTCGGAATCATGAAACGTCCCCTTGGCAGGCCTTTTCTGGATGGAAACTAGGCGATCTTCTCTCGCCAACCATAAGGATCCTCTTTCTCCCCGTACTGTATGGCCACAATTTCATTGTAAAGCTTCTGGGAGAGTTCGCCCATTTTGCCCCCAGCTACAACGTGGTCTTCTCCCCTGTAGGTTATCTGACCCACTGGAGATATGACGGCCGCTGTCCCCGTGCCAAATGCCTCTTGGAGTCTTCCGTCTTTGGCTGCAGCAATGACCTCATCAATGGACAGGGATCGTTCGGACATCTTCATGCCCCAGTCCTTCACCATGTGGATAACCGAGTCCCTCGTGATCCCTGGCAGGATACTGCCGCTCAAGGGGGCTGTAATCAATTCATCGTCGATCAGGAAGAACATGTTCATGGTGCCCACCTCTTCCACATATTTCCGCTCATTGGCATCTAGCCAGAGCACCTGAGTGAACCCCTTTTCCTGTGCTTCCTTAGCGGCCAACAAGCTCCCCGCATAATTACCGGCGGCCTTGGCCTCGCCCGTACTCCCCACGGCTGTTCGAATGTATCTGTCCTCCACAAAAATCTTCACCGGATTCAGACCTTCCGGGTAATAGGCGCCCACGGGTCCAATGATCACAAAACAGAGATACTCACTGGCCGAGCGGACACCCAGGTGTGGCTCGGTGGCCAGCATGGTGGGCCGGATATAGAGGGAAGTGCCCTCACTGTGAGGCACCCAATCCTTGTCCAGCAAAATGAGCTTTTTCATCCCCTCCATGACCAGATCGATATCCACCTCTGGCATGACGAGCCTGGTGGCAGACCGGTTGAACCTCTTATAATTATCCCTGGCACGGAACAGATAAATGGAGCCGTCGCGCCCCCGGTAAGCCTTGAGTCCTTCGAATATGAGCTGTCCGTAATGGAGTGCCATGGCAGCGGGATTGATATGCAAATCGCCAAAAGGCACGATCCTGGGATCAAGCCATCCCTTTCCCTCCACATAGTCCATGAGAAACATATGGTCTGAATAGATATCGCCGAATCCCAGTTGGGATTCATCTTTGGGTTTTTCCTTTAACTGGTCCGGTTTCGCAGGGTTCACTTTAATTTCCATGATTCACTCCTCTTCGTTTTGCTACGCTCATCACTCCACCATTCCATTATTCCACTATTCCAAGTGTGAGCTAAGCGAACTATATTACATCACATCTTTATCGCTTTCTTCGATGGCCCTGTCAATTTCTGCCTTTAATGGAGCGGGTAAACCAGGAATATCCACGCTTAGGAATCCCCGGACAATGGTGGCAGTGGCCTCATCTTCGCTAAGCCCCCTGGACATCAAATAGGCGATCTCTTCCTGCGCGATCTTGCCCACCGCTGCCTCATGGGACATCTCCACGCCGTCAACGCGACCCTCCAGTTCTGGTATGGCGTGGATCATGCCACCGTTAAGAAGCAGTCCACGGCACTCCAGATGGGCCTTAATCTCCGGGACCTCTCCTATCAAATGGCCCCTTGCAATGATGTTTCCACCGTTACTGATGGTGCGGGCAATAATTTCCGCCCTGTTCCCCTTCTCTTTCAGATAGATCCTGCCTCCGAGATCAAATTCAGAGCCAGGGCTGCCCACGATGATACTATAAAAACGGGCCACGGCATCCTTTCCGACCAAATGGGTTGTGGGGTACATCTGCAGAGAACGCACCGGTTTCATGCATATATAGTTGTTCAAAAACAGTCCCCCCTCTTCCACCCGGGCGACAGAACGTGGTCGCACGAGCATCTCTTCTGCCCAATTATGGATCATGGTAAACGTCAATTTGGCGTTTTTCTTCACAAAGAATTCCGAGATCCCTACGTGCACACCTTTTTTCATATGAGATGAGGTTGAACAGCCCGTGATGATGTGGAGCTCTGAGTTTTCTTCAGCAATGATAATATTGTGCACATTCTGCTGCAGGCCATCTTTGTCTAAATAAAGGCATGCCTGGATAGGATAGATGGATTTGCTCCCGGGTAGCGCCCGGATGACATATCCGTCATGCAATCCCAGCTCTGCCGCAGAGGTGTATTTATCCGCGTCCACGGCCACCAGTTTCCAGTAATAATCTCCAATCCAATCGTACGCTTCCAGGGCTTTTTGGATGGGAATCACTTCAATCCCCTCCTGTTGGGAATGGCAGTGGATCACCGATGTGTCTTTCTGGAAGTAGGTGCCACCTCGATCCTTTTGTGTGACATCCAGTCCGGCCATAATGAGCCGCTGCTGCTCTTGCTCCGGAAGTTGGCACATGTCTTCATCAGCCAGATAGGGATGAGATACGGACGCAGCATCAAATTCCTCCAGGTTGATATCTGGGCCGATGGCCGCCTTTTTATCTTTAACCAGGATCGCTCTTTCTCTTAACTCATCCCTGTTATACATCTTACGCACTCCTCGTATCCTGATTCACCCACGCATTTCAAGATTTCCCCCGGATTACTCACACAACTCAGCATCCCATCATAGAGCACCTGTCCTTTATCAGCGGACACGTAGTCCAGGATGTATCCCGTATGGGTGATGATCAGTCCCATCTTTGTCCGCTCAAGCTTTATCTTCATCCTGGACTTGCTCTCTGTCGGCATCCCGTCTTTCTGCAACAGTTCAGCGATCGTGTGCCCCACCAAGGCTATATTTTCCAGATCCACCCCCGATTCAGGCTCATCAAAAAGCATGAGATCGGGATTCTGCGCCATCAATTGAAGCAACTCGGAACGTTTGATTTCACCGCCCGAAAAACCAGCATTCACGTCCCGGTCCAAGAATGTCTCAAAATTGACCCGCCTGGCCAGCTCATGTTCATCCACTTCCTGTTTGGCGCAGAGCTTGACCATTTGTCGGGTCTTTAGACCATTTATCGTGGGAGGACGCTGGTAAGACATCCCAATCCCCAACTCAGCCCGCTCGTTTATGGGCATGTGGGTAATATCCTGCCCTTTAAACCGCATCTTACCGGCCACCACCTTATACTGGGGGTAACCCATGATGGTCATCAGGAGAGACGTCTTTCCCGACCCGTTTGGACCAAAAAGTATGTGCGTCTCCCCTGGCTGAATTTCCAGATCAATATGCTGAAGGATCACCTTTCCGGCGATTTCCACCTGCAGATCTTCTATGCTTAGCATGGCAGCGCTCCTCTCTTCTAGTTTTTGAGTGAGGCTCCCCGCCCTTAACGGCGGTGCATCACCCCCAAGTTGAGCCAGCCGGGGGTATGGGGGTCTCTTTTCAAGACCGCAACCCAAAAGAGACCTGTCGTCCTTACCGCCCCCATGGCCTAAACATTTGTCGCTGGGCAGGCCCGCCCGCCTCGCCTCAGCGAGCAGGCACAGGCGAGCTCCGTCATTCAAGCCACCTTACGCTGTGGGGCTTGCACCATAATGAAGTCGGAATTTGGTGCCGTCCCAAAAACCACCGGGCAGATGGTTGGCGGCTTGAAAAGAGACCCCCATACCCCCGGTAAAGGATGCCATCTCTGGCGAGCCGAAGCCCCTGGCGTTCAGCTGAGCTCACGGCCGACCGCTCTTCTCTATCTAAGCCAACCCACCCAATAAGTCAAGTGATTTATATAGGTTAGACAGGAAAAGGCTGGCCCGGTAAACGCCAGAGAGACCTGATATCAGGTCAGATACATCTCCCATTGTTTGGCCGTTTGCAAAATATACTCAGCCGGAAGGTCTTTCACAATCCGATTGTGACCAGGTAAAAGGATTTCCACTTCCAGCTCAGCAAGCCGCATCAAGGAGTCTCTGAGCTCTGCTCCATTGGCCCCATGGAGGTCAAAACGGCCGATGGCATAATCTGCGTAGATCACATCGCCCGGGATGAGGGTTTTGTTTGCACGATCATAGAGACCGATGCTGCCCCGGGAGTGCCCTGGAATGTGATGCACCTCCCAGCTCATACCGCCCAATTCCAGCTTTTCGCCGCCCTGGAGTTTTCGATCAACCTGAAATTTGAATGCTCCGGGCTTGAGACCATACTGCATTTCGCACATGCTGCGGAACATGTCCATGCCATAGACCGCCCTCTCATCTCCCTGTTCCAAGGCTTCCGCCTCTTCTTTATGCATCCACAGCTCTGCCCAGGGGATCTCCTTTTGGATCTCGGCCAGACAGCCGATGTGATCCATGTGGGTATGGGTCATGATAATTCTTTTTATAGCCTCAAGCCTGATTCCCATATTTTTGACGGAGCTCATCTTGTAGGCTCCCTTACCGATTAAACCCGCATCAATAAGGGAGAGGTCCTCCGAGGATGGCTCCCCCACCAGGTAGACATGGGAGTCAGGGATAAATTCATCCTGCCCCTGGATAAAATAGACGCCTTCCATCACTTCAACCATGATCGACTCCTCCGATAAAACCCCTTGCAGGGATTTTATCAGGAAAATTTTAGCACTGAACATAAACCATTAGGCTTTCCTGTTCAAGAGGGATATGGTAGAAAGCCCTGGAATCCTTGTCAGGAATGAAAACACCAAAGGCTGAGGTGGATCATGCAGAAAGAAGAACTTATTCAGATCATCCGGAAGAGGCTGGGGCTGAGTGAACGCGATTTCCAGATCATTAAAGACACGCCCAAATTCCAACGCCTCTTTGACAATGCGCTTGCCGCCTCTCGTTACCGACTGGTGGCTGAAGTCGTGGAATCCACGGGTTGCCACTCGGGACATGTTCTAGGGCAAAAGCTCGTTTTTGACTCCGCAGGTAATCTTCTCACGCGTGAGTCACCAGAGCGGGTTTGCGCCTTTTTGATGCCCAATCTGACGGTGCTGATCAATGTCTTTTTTGAAAACCTTATGAACGGCAGAGACCCCAATGAGGTGATATTCAATCGTACGGGATGCTTTGACGTGGGTCCTCAGTGCGGCGGCTGGGGCCACGTGGTGTTGGAGATGCGTGCAGTGCCCCAAGAGTGACCCCTGGTTACCGGGGCTGTGTCGCCATCTCTTTTCGTCATTGCGACACAGTCTCATAAGCCAGCGAGATTCACTCCTTCTTGAGCAGCAGCCAGAGCCCACCCTCCTGGAGAATCTCGCTGTATTTTTCCATATCGGCCTCCCTGACCATCTCTTCCAATTCTCCCCTCGAAATCCATTTCTTCCCCAACCGGTAATTCAATCGCTTCGACTCATCAGCGACTTTCGCGATCTCCTCGGGTGGCGTTAGGGATCCATAGCCACCGCCCAGAAGGGCTCGGCCGGCCGGTTTGAGAACCCTGTATGTCTCTTTGATGATTTGCGGTGTCAGAAAGAAGAAGGCGCCTCGGTAGATAGCCAGGTCAAAGGAGGCCACAAAAGGAAGTCGTTCTGGAGATCCAGTCAGGATCTCTATTTCTGACCCGAATTGCTTTCTAATGGTGTCTGCCACCTCCTTCTCGGACATCAAACAAACCGTTCTTGTGTTTTGGAAAAGCCCTTTGAAGCCGTGGCTTATCCCACCTGAAAAGGGGCCCATTTCCAGAGACAAAGCGGGTATGCTTGGGCAATGCCTGCCTATCCATTCTGCCAGAAATGGATATATGGGCCGCCACAATGCATTGAGTCGATTGATCAATTCGATATCCATTTCTTCCACCTTAAGACCCATATATGTGTAATTCTTATGGCATATGGCTAAGAATGACAAAATGCAGAATCTACCCCCACCCTGCATTATGGTCTTGGGCTGTATCGTAATTTGTCATCCCCCGCCGAGGTCGGCGGGAGATCCAGAATGATTTGATTTTCCACGGTCTTCCTGGATTCCGGGTCTAGCCCAACCCCGTAGCATATACGGGCCAGGTTTCAGGCTCCGAAGGGGATGAAATTGACATTTTAATCTTAGGTATTATAATTGAACCATCTCATAACATAACTTTACGAATATACAAAGGAATACAATTTCATGGAGCCCATTGTTGAAAACGAAGGAATGCACTATGACGGGTACTGTATCAGGCCGCCCAGCGAGGCGTATAGTATCTTACTCCAAGTCACTCTGGGGTGTTCCCATAACAAGTGCACCTTTTGCGGTTCCTATAAGGATAAGAGATTCACAATAAAGGATGATCACATCATTTTGAGCGACATCCTGTTTGCCTCCAAATACATGAAAAGGCAGGACAGGGTCTTTCTCATGGATGGGGATGCCCTTATTATCCCCCAGAAGAGACTCATGTGGATCCTTGACCGGATCAAGGAGCACCTCCCCTGGGTCAGACGGGTTGGGGCTTACGCCAATGCCAAGAGTATCAAGATGAAATCCCTCGAACAACTCGTTGACTTGAGGAAGAATGGTCTGGGAATTCTCTATCTGGGTGTGGAAACGGGGGATGCCGAACTGCGCAAGAAGATTAATAAGGGATCGACGGCCCAGACCTGCATAGAGATGGGAAGGAAGGTCAAGGAGGCGGGTATAAAGCTTTCCGTGACCGTGCTTCTTGGTATCGCCGGCCGGGACAGATCCCTGGAGCATGCCAGAGCGACTGGAGAACTCCTCACGGCCATGGATCCAAACTATGTGGGCGCTTTGACGGTCATGCTGGTTCCCGGCACGCCCCTCTATGAGGAATATCGTAATGGGGACTTCCAGCTACCCAACGAGAGAGAACTGCTGGCTGAATTGAGGGAGATGATCGCCCACACCAATCTGACCAGAGGGCTATTCTTCTCTAACCATGCCTCCAACTACCTCCCAGTGAAGGCAAGACTGCCAAAGGGCAAGCAAGAGGCCCTTGATCTCATTGACTCTGCTCTGAGGGGCGATGTGGGTCTCAGACCCGAGTGGATGCGCGCCCTCTGATTATTCCCAATTTCTCACCGCAGAGACGCAAAGAGCGCAGAGTTTCATTTCTATTTTTTGCTTTCTGCTGAGCGGGCGGAAAGCAAAAACAAACTGCACTTTTCAACCGTGCTCAGCCAATGGCCTCAAGATCCAACTGCTCAATCTACCCATAGCTTCCCTACTTCTTTCAGCATCGATCCTTAGAAAGAGGCAAATATTTTCATTTCTGCCCTCTCAGCAGAAATGAAAATTTATTCTTTGCGTCCTTTGCGCCTTTGCGGTGAGAATTGTTTTTACTGGGCGAGATAGCCTCCGTCCACCGGTATGACCGCTCCGGTTACGTAGCTTGATGCGTCGGAGGCCAGCCATAGGATGGCACCAAGGAGTTCCGACGTTTTCCCGAATCGCTTCAACGGAATCTGCTTAGTCAAGGCCTCATAGACCCTCTCCGAATCTCTCAGCCCCTGGGTGAGCTCTGTTTCCAGATAATGAGGGGCAACGGCGTTGACACGGATTTTATGCTGAGCCCATTCCAGGGCCAGGCTTTTTGTCAGGAGAATGACTCCCGCTTTTGAAGCGCAATAGGCTGGGGCGCGCGGAACCCCCGTAATGCCCGCCGTGGATGCAATGTTCACGATGTTTCCACCGCCCGTCTTTATCATGGATCCGCCGACGTATTTGCAGCAGAGAAAGGTCCCTCTCAGATTTATCCCCATAACCTGGTCCCACTCTTTCACCGGGAGCTCTTCCGTGGGCGTGTAGGTCAACTGGGTAACACCCGCATTATTGATCAGTATATCTACCCGTCCGAATTCTGACGTAATCTTTTCCCTTAGATTCTTCACCTCCACTTCGTTGGATATATCCGTTTTTACGGCAATACACCGGGACCCAGCCCCCTCAACTTCTTCTGCTGTTCTCTCGGGGTATTCCATATCTGCAAGGGCTAAGGAGGCCCCATACTGACCAAGCCCTATCGCAATCTCTTTTCCCAAACCCTTTGCAGAACCTGTAACCAGGGCAATCTTCCCATTCAGCCTGAATATGTCTAAAGGCTCCATTGTTGACCTCTCTCTCCCCCTTTTCAGCCTTCGTAGCCGAAGCGACTATGTCGAAGTGGGCCAAATTATCACTCTACTTTGAGAATTTCAAACTCCAATATTTTTTCGTCTCTAGGGTATCTTGTCATACCGCATCACCCTTAGGGTCGACGACCCTTCCAACCCCATGGGGCAGCCACAGCTCCAGCCCGTAGGGTTGGCTGGCCCAGATCGGTCGACTATGCTCGCGTTTCCGTTGCGGAAACGATTAATTTTTTGCAAGGTCAAGGAGATCTAGGGATTGTGCGGAGGCATACCTTGAGTATGCCGCCCCAGTGAAATAAGCTGCGCATTTCACGGGGCAGGCACAAGCAAATCCCGCAGATCGACGCAGAGATTGTGAAACCGGGGACCCGCCCGTAGGGTGGGGAGTCCAAGCGCAGCGCGGACAAAAAGGGACGTTTCCGCACGGAAACTAATCGAATAAGGCATTCACAAAATCAGCCGCATCAAAAGGCCTGAGATCATCCAGCCTTTCGCCGATCCCGATAAATCTTATGGGGAGGCCAAGCTGGTGACATATGCCCACCACGATGCCTCCCTTGGCTGTTCCGTCCAGCTTGGTCAGGATAATATCTGTCACGCCTAATGCCTTATGAAACATTTCCGCCTGAGAAAGGGCATTCTGACCTGTGGTTGCATCCAGCACGAGCCATACCTGATGGGGGGCACCGGGCAGCTTCCGCTCTGCAACACGCTGGATCTTCTCAAGCTCATCCATAAGATTCGTCTTGGTATGAAGCCGGCCGGCCGTATCTATAAGGACCACGTCTGTCTCTCTCGACTGGGCTGCAGAAATGGCATCAAAGACCACTGCGGATGGATCTGAGCCCGTTTTCTGCTTGATCACCTCAGCGCCTACCCTCTCCCCCCATATGCCCAGCTGTTCAATGGCTGCCGCCCTGAATGTGTCGGCCGCCACCAGCATGACCCTCTTGCCCTGCTCCTTGAAGCTGTGCGCTGCCTTGCCAATGGTGGTCGTCTTGCCCACACCGTTCACGCCGATCACCATGATGATCATAGGCTCTCCGGGGCCAGGGTTTTTGCGCTCCAGCTCTGGTATCTGCAGGAAGGCATGGATATTCTCCTTCAAGGCATCCTTCAGTTTCTCAGGATTATCAAGTTCCTTCCTCGCCACACCCACCTGAACCAGATCGATCAATTCCTGCGTTGTGGCCACACCCAAATCCGATGTGAAAAGGATTTCCTCCAGCTCATCCAGGAGATCCGTATCGATCTCTTTCTTGCCATAGATCAGCTGATCCAGTCTTCCTGTCAGACCGGACCTTGTCTTTGAGAGGCCCTGTCGCAGTCTCTCATAGAGACTCCCTTCCCCCTTTTCTTCTTTTACTTTCTTCTTTCTGAACAGCCTAATCATACGTTGCTTGGTGCCTCCCATCTCTCTGATCGAGAATGGCAAAATGGCATTGGGGGGTCTTTGCTCTCAATTGATATACGCCACTTACATGGAGTAATGAAATAGCCGACTTCGCCATAGTAGACTAAGGCTGCGACGGCTGAATTGGAGTGATAAAATAGAGGATCTATCAGGCTTATATCACACTTTATTAGTGAGAGTGTCGAAAAAACGGATTCTGAGAGGCTGATGGAAAATGTCCAGCTGCAAGGCTTCCGAGATCTCGAGGAATGAGGCGTACATAGAAGTACGCCGCAATGACGAGGGACGAGGGTAACGCAGCAGATGGGCTTTTTCCGACAGTCTCAGTGCAAAAAAGTAGGCAGTAGGGAGTCTGGGCGCCTCACTCCTTACTGCCTACTGAAAGACGGGTGGTCTAATTCTCTCTGAGCTCCTGGAGATCCACGGATACCATCTTTGATACGCCCGCCCTCTCCATGGTCACCCCGTAAAGCCTGTCCACAATCTCCATAGACCTGCGGTTGTGGGTCACAAGGATGATCTGTGAGTATTTGCGGATCTCTTTCAAAAGCTCGTTGAAACGATCAATATTGGCCTCATCAAGGGGAGCGTCCACCTCATCCAGCAAACAAAAGGGACTGGGCTTGATCAGATAAAGGGAAAACAGGAGAGCCATAGCCACAAGGGCCTTTTCACCTCCAGAGAGCAACCCCATGTGGCTCAACTTTTTCCCCGGCGGACGGACCTCCACAAGGACCCCACTTTCCAGGGGTGTTTCGGGATCTGTCAGTCTCAGGCCTGCCGTGCCCCCGTTGAAGAGGATAGGAAAGACCGATTTCAGCTTCCTATCCACATCATCGAATGTCTCCCTGAATTTCTCCAAAGAGGTTCTGTTGATCTTTCTGATGGCCTTCTCAAGCGATTCGATGGAATTCAGGAGGTCCTCCCGCTGTCCCGTCATAAAGTCGTGCCTCTCTTTCAGGGCCTCATGCTCCTGAATGGCCGTCAGGTTTACCTCTCCCATTCTCTCCTTCCACCTTTTCTTTCGCTCCAGTTCATCCCTCGTTTTCAGTTCAGAAAAATCGTCTCGCATGTATTCCTTGTAGATCTCTACCAGGTTCAGGTTGAATTTCTCTCTGACCAGCTCAACCAGATTGTTCATCTTGAACCTAATCTCAGATTGTTCAAGCTTGGCCGTGTTGACCTTCTCTCTGAGAATCTCCAATTCAGCCCGTACATTCTCCACTTCCTTTTCCTCTTCCCGAATCTTGGCCTGAAATTGATTCCGATCCTGGTCCGCGCTATTCAAGGCATCTTTAGCCTTTTCCAGTTTCTCATGGAGGCCTTCCAGTCCTCCTCGTAGGAGCTCTTCACTTTTTAGAAGCTCTTGATATCTCTGCTTTCCCTGTAAAACATCCTCCGCTATCTTTTCCAATTTTTGGTGGGTTTCATGGATGAAATCCTCAACGCGCTCTATTTCCCGCAAAAGGCCCCTTTCCTCCTCCTGGGATAGTCTGTGATCCAGCTTAAGCTTTTCCAATTCACCTCGGATCTGCTCAAACTCCTCTTCACTCTGCTTTAGTTCAACCTCTCTGTGGTGCAGATATTTTTCCTCCTTCTTCCTTTTGTCTTCAGACAACTTGAGCTCAGATTGAATTTCGCTCAGGGCCTTTTCATGTCTATTCTGTTCCTTGCTTGTCTTTTCAAGCTCATCGGAAATCCGATTGGACAATTTCTCAAGTTGATCCATCTCTTGTCCCAACCGGAATAGCACCCTATCCAAATCGTTGATCTTTTCCTGGTAATCCGACTTTTCGTCTATCAGGTCATCCAGAGAAGCCGTCTTCCTTTCCAGTTCAAGGCTCACGGTGTCCAGTTTGGTTTTGAGCGCCCCCGCCTTTCCCTCACATTCCTTCACCTTCCCTTCCAGTTCCTTGATCTCCCTTTTCCTTGCAAGGAGGCCACGGGAACTACTGGCGAGCTTGCCCCCACTTACAACTCCCTTGGTGTCAACCATGTCTCCTTCCGGGGTAACCAGGCATTGATCTCTGCCATTTTCTTTCCATGCAGATAGGGCCTGGTCCAGATCCTCCACCAGGGCTGCATTTCCCAGCAGTATATTGATTAACGGCCTGTATGAGTCGGGAACGGTCACAAGATCCCGGAGAAGGGGGAAGCCGTTATTTTGTCTATAATCTTTACCCCCATTTAACTCTGTAACGGGGACAAAGCTGCTCCTGCCCCTTGCCTTAAGCTTTAGATAATCAACGGCCTCTTTACCATCCCGCTGGCTTTCCACGATGATGTATTGGAGTGTGTCGGACAGCACGGCCTCCACGGCCTGTTCATATTTGGGATCAACCTGTATCACATCGGCCACCAAACCCATTATCCGGCCCTCGCGACGAGCCTTCAGATCAGTAGCTCTCATAATCGTTCTTACACCGATCTTGTACCCCTCAAAATTCTCCGTCAGGGACCGAAGGCTTGAAAATCTCGACTGATATATATTGAGGTCCGCCTCTGCCAGCTTGAGGTCCATCTCCACATCTTTCTTGACTTGATCCATTTCATCGCAGTCTTGCTCTCCCCTGAAGATCTCCTCTTCCAATGCCTCAAGCTTTTCCACCAATGCCTGTCTCGTGGCATTCTTTGTCTCTGATGCCTTGACGATTTTTTCAGTTTTCAAAATTACATCATCTTTTTCTTTTTTGATTCTTGCACAACTATCTGTAATTTCCCCGATCCTTTTATTCAAATAGCCCGACTCCTGATTTAGACTCATGGCCTTGTTCAATCCAGAATTGACCTTCTCCTTGGCCCTCTCATAATCCTCCTTCAGCTCATTCAGCAACTCCCGCCGCTTCCTCAGCCTCTTATCCACCACCCATATTTCGCTTTCCTGTGCCTTAAAGCCCTGTTTCAGCCCTTGCACCTTCTCTGTCAAAACGGCCCGTTCCTTTTCCAGGCTGGAGAGGCGCTGCTCCATATCCTCCTTCTCTTTCCCGAGGCGAGTCTCCAGTTCCATCTGCATCTTTTTCTCACTGGCCAGAGACTCCAGTGCGGACTCCTTCTTGTTGACCTCATCTTTTAAAATCAGATAGGCCTCCCTGAGCCTTGAAATCTCTTTCTCCTTCTCTTCCATCTCCAACTGCATGTTAGCTGATTTGGCCTGAGCAGAGGAAAACTTTGTGGATAGGGCGACCTCCTCCTGCACGAGATCTTCCATAGACTTCACCCTGTGGCCCGATTCTTCCTTTAATTCCTCATAAGAATGGGCGTTCAGCACCAACTCCAGTCTCTGTATCTCCTGGCTGATGTTTTTGAAACGTCGGGCTTTTGATGCCTGGTACTTGAGAGATCTCATCTGCCTCTCTATCTCGCCAAGGATGTCTTCCACGCGTTGGAGATTTCCCTTTGTCAGCTCTATCTTTCGGCGTGACTCCTCCACCTTTCTTCTGTACTTAGTAATCCCAGCCGCCTCCTCCAGCATGACCCTCGTCTCTTCGGGCTTCTGTTCAATGACAGAACTAATTCTCCCCTGGCCGATGACAGAATAGGACTTATTCCCCAGGCCGGTATCCATGAAGATTTCTTGGATGTCCTTGAGTCTGCAAGGCACGTTGTTTATGAGGTATTCGCTTTCCCCGGATCGATAGAGTCTTCTCGTAATGGATACCTCGCTCTGATGGGCAAACTCTGTGGGGAATGAGCCATTCCCATTTTCAAAGACGACGGAAACCTCGGCCATGCCCAAGGGTTTATAGTCCCCGGAACCATTGCAGATGATATCCTCCATGTTCCGGCCCCTGAGCTGTCTGGCACTCTGCTCGCCCATGGCCCACCTTACAGCGTCCACGATATTGCTCTTGCCACATCCGTTCGGACCCACAATCGCACTGATCCCCAAAGGAAAAGAAATCTCGATCCTGTCCATGAAAGATTTGAATCCCACTATGCATATCTGCTTAATCTTCATGCGAACCTCCGGTATCCGGTGGCATATTCACCCGCCCAGGCGCTTTGGCGGGTTAGCCCGCGCAGGAACTATGACGGGCAAAAGCCCCCCTCGGGTAGGATGGGCCTGCCCTGCCCTACGGCTCGTTGAGCCCACGGCTTTAAGAGCGCGACTTGCCAGGAGTATAAGAAAAAATGGGCATTTTCCAAAGCATTAAATAATACACACTTAATGAATAAAGTCAGGTCGGGGGAAGGATTTTTACCTGCCTGCCATCGCCCGCCTTCCATAGCATGATGGCGGAAACCCTCGGCACTGACGGGCAGGCACCTTACCGGGAATTTTTAGCAAATTTATGGGACTTTGTAAAGATTAAATACCACATACTGTATAATATGATTTCATCATTACCAATATATGGTATAATCTTCAATAATCTTATAAAAAAATTTATTGACAATATTTAGGCCACTTATTTAAAATAAACTATATTATTAGCTAAATTAGGGAAAAGTTTGAAAGTTTACACTCAAACTATTAAAAATATTTCCTTGCTGCTTTTATCTCTCCTTGTCTTCCTTTTGCCCCTCAACATCTCCCTGGCACAGGAAAAAGGGGAAGAGGAGACCTATTCCATCTCTCTAGTACAGACAGCAGAGGTGGGTAAAGAGATAATCGAGCTAGAGGACAAAAAAGTCCTCACAGAAACCTATAAAGTGGAAAAGGGTGATTGGATATGGCAGCTTTTCAGGGAGAGGGGTCTGCTCCAAAAACACAATTTGAGCGAACTTCTCGCCATGCTAAAAACCCTGAACAAGGATTTGGAGAACCTCGATGTGATCCATCCGAATCAAGAAATTGTGATTCCTCTGGTCATCAGCCCCATCGGAGCGAGTCCTAAGCTCGCCAAAAAAGCCCCTCCAACGCCCATCTCTCCTGAAATGCTCAAGGATATCAAGCTGGAGAATTATACCATCAGACGAGGGGATAGTCTGGTAAAGGTGATAAGAAGCCGTTACGAGATCTCAGATGAAAAACTGTATCGCGAGTACCTGCAGTTGGTCAGGGGACTCAATCCTTCCATCGAGGATTTGGACGCTGTCAATCCTGGTCAAGTCGTCAGGCTACCCATCTGGACGCCACAGGTGGTCAGGGCCCCTATCGCCCCCAAAGCCTCCCTCAAACCTGAGCGCATAGCACAAAAAGCGCGTCGAACAGCGCTGGGCTTTCAGTTGGGGCAAATTTTCACCCACATGGGGGAGGAATGGGTACAAACAGGGTACCATTTCATCCCCTTAAAGTCTGGTGGTCACATAGATCTGAACGCGGATTCCTTTCCCATCATCAATCTCTTTAACGGCCACAAGGTCATTGTGGACTTGCACAATGCCATGCCGGAAAAAATGAGCACGGTCATTGAGTCAAGTTGGCAGAACTATGCAATCGTACATCTAAATAAGGATGAAAATCTGCGCACAGCTTTCGATAAAATATTGCCCGCCTGTCATTATTCAAAAATCTACAAGCTGGGTGAACACATCGAACTGCGAGGAGACATCCCTTTCCGAATTTCTGGCGACTGGATTATCCAGCCCACCGCTGCGCCGAGCGGTGAAAAGGAAAAGATGATAATGATTACCCTCGTGGATGAGCGAACCCCCAGGACGCCCCGGGCCATTCAGGACTTTCTGCGTACCCAGGGTGTCAAGGCTATCGATTATCCACCCGCGGATGACGCTGTTGAAACATCCGCTGGCAAGTTGGAGGTCTTGAAGGCCGGAAATGATGTCTCATCCCTCATCGAGACCATACTGAATTTGACGGGGCAATCCTTTTCGCGAGGGGTCGAGATTCCTATTTACAAGAGTGGAAAGGCCAGTTTCAATCTGGTCATGCAGGCCGACTTCCTCCTGAAGGTCAACGGGAAAGAGTGCATTATCGATCTTAAGGGACTGGAACCTGATATCGCCAACTTGCTTGAGGAGCATCAATTCAGGGTCCTCCTCCTGGCGGGCGATAAAGATCCTTCATCTATCGTATCCAAGACCCTTGACCTTTTGGGTGTGCAATTTGATTCCAAGCCCCATGATTTCATGGCTGCCGAGAGGGATCAGCAAAAAAACGTCAGGCTCACTATTCCCGGCATCGTCTTTCAGGCGAACAGTGGTAAAAACATCTTCGCCACCTCCCTTGAAATCCCTGATGACATAGCCCTCTTTCTCTCCCAGAGGGGATACAACATCTTGAACCTGACCCTCTCCTGAAGTTTATCGAACGCCAGCCCCCCTTATCCTGCGATTCTTGACCTGTCCGCGCATGCGGCATGTTCCAAATCTACCTCTAATTTGGGTATTAAGGGTGAAATTGGTAGGTTATGTAGCATCCCTGATCACCATCAAGGCATGCGTGGGCAAGTTGCCCATTCACTCTTATTATATAAATAAGGCAGACCCCATCGGAGGGGAAAGCACACACGCAGCAAGGATGAGGCTATGAAAACACTTCAGTTATTTATCTTTCTATTATTGGCAAGTCTTGTGGCCACGACCGCAACGCTCAGGGCCAAAGAGACACCCAATCATTCACCCTCCTTGTTGGATATCCCGGAGAAGGGCCTATACTACGGCTTCATCATGAATAATTCCTCCAATTTCATAGAGGTGTCCATATGGTCCGTCAAGAAAAAGATGAAGGTGTACCGCAATATCGTTTTACCCCCGGCCAACTCGCAAAATGAGGGCAATGTCCAAACCTTCCGTCCACCTCATGTGTTTTCCCTCTGGCTTCAGCTCGGCACCTACAAAGTCTCCGTCAGGCAGAGAAACGACATTATTGAACAGGGGCAGGCAGGCCGTTGGAAGACCTTTATCGTGGTATTGGACAAAGAATATGTTGAAAAGTCCAAGGGCCCCTTCACCTTTGAATTTGAAGATGATTGATTTGAAACATGCTCCTCCCACCCTTTCCCCCGTCCCTCCGTTTCTCCGTTCCAATTGCCCGCCCACTTGCACAACTTGCCACTTTTGTATTGCTAAGACGTTATAGATTTACTAAACGGGTTATACATGATGCATCGGATAGCCCTTATCTCCACACCATGGCCCCTATTTAATCGCCCTTCCATTCAACTGGGAGCGCTCAAGGCCTTTGTCCGCCTGAATCTTCCCCATGTCCAGGTGCACACATACCACCTCTATCTGAGTGTCGCCCACCTGTTGGGTTATGATCTGT
>Ga0209427_10004245_pt1 | contig 16593 bp, 14 predicted proteins | sample DeeMarSWOR136_30_FD_187465 | JGI IMG/M metagenome (GOLD analysis project Ga0209427, IMG submission 187465) | Marine sediment microbial communities from White Oak River estuary, North Carolina - WOR-1-36_30 (SPAdes) (version 2) | ecosystem: Environmental > Aquatic > Marine > Intertidal zone >...
AAGATGGTGGACACCTACCTGAAACATATCAGTGAATATGGCCATCTGCCGGGATCCGACGATGCTCATTATTGTCTTGGACTTGCTTATCACATTTTAGGGCAAAATGAAAAGGCCTTGGAGGCTTATGAGAAATGCTTACAAATAGGCAAAGATATACGTGAGCCTGATCAATACCCGGTTAAGAATGCACGTAAACGAATTGAGGAAATCAAGTCCGAGCCGGACAGCCGACCCTCTCGACCCTCTCCGTAGCCTCCGCCGCTCATAGAAGACATCTCGGATAAAATCTGCTGCCCTGAACGTCATTGAGATCCTGCCGGTCTTTAAACTAAAGACCGGCAGGTTTAATTGGCTGCGGAGGCATGGTCGATTATATGGTTTCCTTTCCCGCAATGACGACGATAGCACATCTCGTTGCGCAAGGCATCGGTGTCGATTCGTCGATGAACATGCTCCGCAAAGCCAAAGCATGTTTTCAGCAAGCCGGCGTGAAAAATATACACCTTCTCAGAGCCGACGTGGCCCACTTGCCGATCAAAGATGCCGCGGTCGATCTGGTCCTCAGTATGAACGGATGGCACGCCTTTGCAGATAAGCAGCGCGCTACTGCTGAGATCCGAAGGGCCCTTCGCCCACAAGGAAAACTTGTCGCCTGTGGTTACATCAGGGGCAGCAGAAAAATCTCGGACTGGTTCGTGAAGCACTTCGACGCCCGGAACAAGTATTTCACTCCTCCCTTTTTCGATTTGCGCGACCTTCCTTCACAATTCGAAGGATTTAAAATCATCCGGCAGGCACATATCCAATCCATTGCGTATTTCGAAGCCATCCGTCAAGCGGAACAATGAGAACCATGCCTTGGTGCGCGTTTTCCCCCAGCCGGAAGAAATCAAGCCGGCATCCATATGGCATACAGGTTTTCGCTGGACAAGTGACGTCCGTAAGGGGAAAATGCCCTGGCAATAAAGGTGACAAGTTTCCATGAAGGCAATTGAGGCCAAGGCATTAACCAAACGATACGGCCAAGCCCGCAGTGTCGAGGACTTATCCTTCGACGTCGAAGAAGGTGAGATTTTCGGCTATCTCAACCGGAACGGGACACGGATGGCCCCAAAATTTTTTATGACCCCTTGGAACCTTTTCCGGATTTTCACGACATTTTGTATATGTACAGAAAAAACAATCCTATGAAAGCTATTGAGATCGAGACATTAACGAAACGATACGGCCAAGCCCGCGGCGTCGAGGACTTATCCTTCGACGTCGAAGAAGGTGAAATATTCGGTTATCTCGGTCCAAACGGCTCCGGCAAAACGACGACCATCCGCTGCATGATGGGCCTGCTCAGGCCGACGAGCGGCCAATGTTGCATACTGGGCGAACGCATCGTCCACGGGAAGGCAACTCAGCATAGGCGCATCGGCTATCTGCCCGGCGACTTTCGCACCTGGCCCGGGCTGACACCGCGAAAGCTGCTCCGTCTGCTGGCCCGTTTAGGCCAGTGGCGAGGCCGTCCCGGCCTTGCGTCCCGTCGGCATCTTGCCGACGGTAGAGATCAAGGACAAGATGCTCTCGCCACCGATCGAAGACAAGAGGAGCTGGCCGAAAGACTCGATCTGAGCCTGGATCGAAAAATGCGCACCCTCTCGAAAGGCAACCGCCAGAAAGTCGGTATTGTTTACGCCTTCCAGCACCAGCCCGACGTGCTCATTCTGGACGAGCCGACCATCGGTCTCGATCCCCTCATCCGCCAGAACGTGCTCGATTTGATCCGCGAGACCACCCAGACCGGGGCGACGGTCCTGCTCTCCAGTCACGACCTCAGCGAGGTGGCGGCGGTCTGTGGCCGGGCCGCCGTCTTGCGCGAAGGACGCCTTGTCGAGCTGGCGCCGATCTCAAAGATCGTCCAGCAAGGCCAGCGACGCATCAAGGTTTGGTTCCTTGAGGGATCTCAAGTCCCTGAACTCCCGGCAGACGTGCTTCCGGGCGTGCGCGTCATCCAGCAGAATTCAAATACATTGCACGTGGCGTATCAGGGAACCGTCGACGCCTTGCTGAAATGGCTCGCCCAGTTCCCCATCGATCGCGTCACCACGCCCGAAACGTCGCTGGAAGATGCGTTTATCCATTACTATCGAAAGGAGGGCAACCATGAAAGCTAATCATCGTCCTCCGTTTCCGTGGTTGTTATTGCGATTCTGGACGCTTCGTATTCTGCTGGCATGGTGCTCGATCGCATTTTGGATCTTTCTTTTTCAGATCGTCGTCTGCGGCATTGTGCATGACAATGAAAAAGTCAAAGTGTTCATTCAGTACATCGACATGCTTCCGTCTTTTATCAAAACGTTTATCGGCGGCGAGGCCGTGCACGTCGGAAATATTGCAGGCCTCATCGCCATCGGCTATCAGGAACCCTTTGTTTTACTCTTGTATATGCTTTATGCCGTTGGTGTCCCCACCGCCCTGCTGGCCGGCGAAGTCCAGAGGGGAACGATGGAATTAATCCTCAGCCGGGAAACGACAAAAACACAAATCTACATCTGCGCCGGACTCATCACGATTATCGGCATGTTCGCCCTCGTCGCTATCATGTTTCTGGGCACCGTGATCGCTACACATCTATATGATTTCGATCAGGACGTCCCGCTCTATTCCTTTTTCATGCTGGCGATCAACGGGGGCATCCTCGCCAGCACGGTCGGGGGAATCGCCCTGCTGGCGGCGGCCTGCTTTCGCCGCAGCATGGCGGTGTCGATCACGGTGGCTTATCTGATATTAAACTACTTCGCGGAGATCGTGGCAGAGTGGTGGCCTCGCATGAAATGGCTCGAACCCATTAATATCTTCCATTACGTCAATAATGTGACAATCTTCAAGGAATCCGCATGGCCCGTGTGGGATATGACTGTTCTGATAACGATCCTGGTTATTTCCACCGTTGCCGGCGGCGTCATCTGGTCCCGCCGGGATTTACCGCTGTGAAACAAAAGATATGGAAAAACAAGGAAGCGCCTACCTCTATGCCATAACCGCTGTTCTGTTCTGGTCCACCTCGGCCTCGGCGTTCAAGATCTGTCTGTCACCCGAGCACCTGAACGTTCCCGTTTTGGTTCTTCTCTTCGGCGCTTCGTTAGTATCGAGCGTCGTATTGTTGGTCCACCTGGCGCTTTCGGGCAAAGCCCGGCTGCTCAAAACCCTCTCACAAGAGGATTTTACCCGTTCGGCCTTTCTGGGCTTCCTGAATCCCTTCCTCTACTATACCGTTCTTTTCAAAGCCTACTCGATCTTGCCCGCCCAGCAGGCCCAGCCGCTGAATTTCGTCTGGCCGCTGACGCTTGTCCTGCTATCGATCCCCATCCTCAAGCAGAAAATCAAACGAAGGGACATACTCGCCATACTCATCAGTTTTTTCGGCGTTCTGGTCATCTCGACAAAGGGACAACTCCTAAGCTTCCGATTGACCGATCCGCTCGGTGTGGCCTTAGCCACCGGCAGCTCTATCCCGTGGGCGCTGTATTGGATCTATAACATCAGAAACAAGCGAGACGAGGTCCTCAGCTTATTCCTGAACTTTACGTGGGCCACCGTCTATGTCTTTATTCTGTTGTTGATAGCCGGCGAGTTCAAAGCTCTTAGCTTGAAAGGCGCCCTCGGTGTGACTTATGTCGGCCTGTTTGAAATGGGCATCACCTTCCTGATCTGGCTCAAGGCGCTGAAACTCTCTGAGACGACCGCCAACGTGGCCGGCCTGATCTACTTGGTTCCCTTTCTCTCACTGGTCGTGATCCACTTTGTGCTCGGCGAGCAAATCCTCCCGGCCACAATTATCGGCGCCATCCTCATCGTCGCCGGCATCCTGTTACAGAAACATTGACGACTGACAAATGATATTCGATTCGAACTCTTCGTCATCAACGTACGGTGCGATGCATCGCACCAATTGAATAATCGCACTGATGACGCAGCCCGAAATATCGTACTTTACGCGCTGTCTCAAAGATGGTGACAAGTCGTCTTTGATTTGGCGACATCTTTGGTTGGCCCCATGGCGGCGAAGCCTTTCGTTTTTCAGAACAAGCAATCTCCGTCCCTCGAAAGAGGGCGGGAGGGAGATCGCGGTCGTATCAGGGAGACGGTTCTCCATGAGCAGAAGGGACCTCCGGCATGGCGTCAGCCTCCTATCCCGTCGAGTTAGACTGTTCGCGTGGGCAGGGAAGCTGCCCCCCTACAGGCTTCGCGGACGTGCATTTTATCTCCATCGAGCCGCAGCGGCTCCGGGCGACAAAGCCCACGCCAGTCACTAAGCTTGGTGGCATGGCCTTTGTAAACCCTCCGGTCACTGCTGACACCTATCGCCCGTCGGGCCGATTTCTTTCCCTTTGCCCATAGCTATCGAAGGGCAAAGGAAAGAAATGTCTTATTCTAAGAAGACCTTACAAAGGGAATTAGCATGGCCGTGCCAATCCGCGTCCGTGTGATTTTCTCTGTGTCCTCTGTGCTCTCTGTGGCATATTCTTCTATCTTCTGAAATTTCAATTGACGAACAATGCTGAGTATTGTGTAGTATATAATTAACAACATATAGAGTTCATAGTTCATAGTCCATGGTTCATCGTTCATCGGCAAGAACAAATCGTCCACCTGTCCTGAGCTTATTGAATGGATCGCAAACCTGTCCCGAGCGAATGAAGCTTGCCCTGAGCATAGCCGAAGGGTCGAGGGATCGCAAATCCTCAGTTGTCAATCGTAACTCGTAAATCATAAATCGTAAATTTCTTTGGAGGGTTTTCGAAATGTCAACCGAAGCACAAATTGCCGCCAATCGTCTGAACGCCCGGAAATCGACCGGGCCGAAAATCGCTGAGGGCAAGGCGGTCGTCTCACAAAATGCGGTCAAACCTTGTCCCGAGCGAAGTCGAGGGAATGGCCTTCTTGCGCAACAAAACGTCATAAATTGCGAAAATCAGCACGATTTCGATCAATTTCGCGCAGCATTGCTCGCCGGGCTGGCGCCGGCGGGGGGCGTCGAGACGATGATGGCCGAGAGGATTGTCAGTCTGTCGTGGCGGCTCAAACGCGCTGAGCGCATGAACAGCGAGGCCGTCGACGTGATGATCGGCAAGATCGAGACCGACTGGTTGGATAAAAAAGAGCGGACGGAAGCCGGGCTGATGGATCCGGAAAGTGGGAGATCGGAGCTAACGCTCGGCTGGGCGACGATTAAGGACTTTTCAGGTTCAAGTATGCTGGAACGGCTGCTGATGTACGAGCGGCGGATCGAGAGCAGCCTGTACAAGGCGATGAATGAGCTTCAAAAGATGCAGCACATGCGAGAAAGGGAGGAAGCTGAGAATGCCACCCATCGCGGGCAAGACGCCCACAAGACGCAAGGGCGGGACGCCCTCGCCACGGAGACTGCCACTCAACCAATGGAGAAGGAGGTTGAGGATGAAGAACAAAGCCAATGCCGGCCTCCGGCCGGAAGCACTAAGCTCGAAATCCTAAGCTTGTCCCGAGCGAAGTCGAGGGATCCGAAACAGCACGCTCAGGCGTGCACAATTGTGCAAAACAAAGCCAATTGGCGGCCTTTGGCCGGAAATCCTGAGCACGAACCTCTAAATCCGAAACACGCAGGCCTCCTGCCGGACCGCTATACCCGCTCGGGCACGACAAACGGCGCGCGATAGGGGCGCGTCAAGAGCAGGTTCGCCTGTGGATTGTCCACGAATTTCTCCGCCTTCGGGTCGAACTTCAGCATGGGGCCGAGCTGATACGTGCTCTTCGACAAATCCAGGCCGAGCGTTCCTTTGACGGTCTGCGCGATTGTCTCCCATGACATTGCCACTTCCTCATGCCTGTCGAGCACGTCGGGCCGGGTCCGGCCGGAGACCTGTCGGCCAAGGCGGTAGGAGATGTTGCCCAGGTGACAACACGCGCTGGACGGATGCGCCTCCGTGATGCTGGCGTGGAGGTCGCTTTCCTTGCGCGTGCGAACGCCGTGAATGAAGTTCTCAAAGGCGTCGCCGGGACCCATTTTGACGTCAACGTCCACCAGCGGTTCGGCCTTATCGCTGCCCTTGGGATAGAATTGCCCACCCCTGATCACGCCTTCTTCAAGGTAAAACTCATTCGCAACTTTCCTCGGATACTTCTTGCCGTCCACGCCCGCCCGGTCAACCAAACCAATGACCTCGAACACGAGCAGCGGCCCACCAAAATCCATAATCGTCAACTGGCAGTTGGGCGTCTGGGCCTGATCGGTGTAGGGCGCATAGCCCGGCGTCGAGTTCACCCAGCGGCCGCCCATACTGATGACGCTCTTGGGCAGTACGCCGTTGGGTATGGCCCAGCGGGCGATGTCCATCTGATGGACGCCCTGGTTGCCGATTTCTCCGTTGCCGAAGTCCCAGAACCAGTGCCAGTTGTAATGGACGATATTCTCGTGGTACGGCTGCTCGAGTGCCGGGCCGAGCCAGAGGTCGAAGTCCAGGTTCTCCGGCGGCTCTGCAGTCGGCTTGAAGCCGATGCTCCATCGCCCGCTCCCGCTCTTGGACGCCCAGGCCTTGGAGACCAACAGCTTGCCGTACTTGCCGCTGGCGATAGCGGCTACTTGCCTGGCCCAGCCGCGGCTGCCACGGCTCTGTGTGCCGTGCTGCACGATCCGCCCGTACTTACGGGCCGCCTCGACGCACTTGCGGCCCTCGAAGATATTATGGCTGCACGGCTTCTCGACGTAAACATCCTTACCCGCCTGGCAAGCCCAAATCGTGGCCAGCGAATGCCAGTGATTGGTCGTGGCTATGGATATGGCGTCGATATTCCTGTCTTCCAGCAGCTTGCGAATATCCACATAGGTATCGACCGGCATATTGGCGTCTTTGAACGGCTTGGCGCGGCTGGCCAATACATTTGTATCCACGTCGCAGAGCGCTGAAACCCGAACACCGGACATATCCCGGAACGCCTTAATGTGTGAGCCGCCCCGACCTTTGATCCCTACGACAGCCACTTGAATGTCGTCATTTGCCCCACGCGCGCGGGAAAACGGTTTGGCCAGCGCCAGGCCAGCGCTGGCGGCTATCGAACTCTTCATAAAACTTCGGCGTGTGTAACGTTTCATAAGCGGTCTCCTTTTTTGGGTCCTCATATTCACCATGGCCCTCGGAGAATAACGACAATAAGACGTCAGGACAAGGAAAAACCGAAAAAAGCCGCAGATCGTAGCAACAGATTCAAATGATGACGTCTTCGATCGCTCTGGCGACCACGTAGTCCGGCAGCTTGTTCAGGCCCGGCCTGTCCTCGTAGGTAGCTATGATGCTTCTATCCGGGAATGCTCCCACCGCCGCGATCAACTCCTCGGCCAACGCCCGCAGTCTTTCCGGGGGCACATCCGGCTCCGCCTTGCCACGTGCCGCTTCCACCAACGCCTCAAATTCGGCCCGGCTGTCATACCAGTTGAGCTGCAACTCCAGTTCAAATGCATCCTTGGCTCGGCTTCGATCAAATACGTACTGAATCCCGATCGGATTATACAGCTCTATACGCTCATCCACAAATGCCAGGCACGCCTCTCTGTACGCGGTGTACTTCTGCTGATCGAAGTCCTCGAATCCACGCGCGGCCACCTCTTGGCCCAGGAACGCTTCTATCCTGCCTGCCAGAAGCTCCTTGTGAGACTCCAGCCGGTCATAAAGGGCTTCATAGTACGCTTTCAGAAGTACGCTTGTTTCGCTCATCGGTGATTCTCATGCACCGTGCTGACAACTCAACCGTGAATGTCAAGGCTGCAAGATTATATCAGCAAACCCATGCCAATGCCAGACAACGTGACGCTCGGGAATGAATGGCTATCACATCCTCGACCCCTATCGTTCCGCCCGGTGTGGACATTAGAAGCGGTCTGACCTACAGATTGTTCTTGACGTAAGGGACCCTAAGGTGGTATATAGAAAGTAGATGGAATGCACAGACCACTCGGCATTGCAGCAAGAGAAATCGCGACTTTTTATAAGGAGGACGATCATGCAACGAACACCTATCCTGCTGGCTACCGTTATCCTGCTCACTGTAGCCGTCTTCACATATGCTCAGGACCCGGATTTGCTGGGCTGGTGGAAGTTTGACGATGGCACCGGTACCGTTGCCGTCGATTCGAGCGGTAACGGCAACGATGGCGTCTTCATCCAGGACCCCGAGTGGGTGGCCGGCAAATTTGGGAGCGGCCTGCTCTTTGATGGCCAGGGCGGCGAGCGCGTGTCGCTCGGAGGACTTGATATCCCCTCGGGAGCCATGACCATCGCATGTTGGCTCAAGGCAAGCAATCTGGACACGCCAGGCAATGACCCGCGTATGGTCTCCAAGGCCAACGGAGGGGCAAACAACGACCATTGGTGGATGTTCAGTTCCAGCCGTATTAGCAATGAGAAATTCCTGAGATTTCGACTAAAGACGAACGACGGACAGGATACATCAGAGATGAAGGCCGGCACGTTCGAGGTCGGCGAGTGGATCCACGGGGCTATCTGGTGGGATGGCACGGACATGAAGATCTACAAGAATGGCGAGGAAGTCGGCACGCTGGCCAAGGGAGGCACTTCCGTAGCTCTGGATCCCGCTGTCCAGGCCGCCATCGGCAACCAACCCATTGGAGCAGAAAACAGACCTTTTGAAGGGATCATCGATGAAGTGCGCATCTACACGAAGGCCCTGAGCGTAGCGGAGATTGCCGAAGTGATGGCCGGTCCGCCGGCCCCGTTGGCAGCCGGGCCAGATCCTGCCGACGGCGCCACCATAGAGCAAGACTGGTACAACTTGGGGTGGCAGTCTGGAACGTGGGCCGTCTCGCACGACCTGTATTTTGGCACGGAATTCGACGATGTCAACGAGGGCGTCGAGGGCACCTTTGTCGGCAATACAACGTCCAACTTCCAGGTCGTCGGATTTCCGGGCTTCCCGATTCCGGAAGGGCTCCAACCCAGCACAACGTACTACTGGCGGGTGGACGAGGTGAAGGATGACCATCCGGACAGCCCGTGGAAGGGTGTGGTCTGGAGCTTTTCGTTGCCTCCCAAGACCGCGTATAATCCGATCCCACCTGACGGGATGAAGTTTGTCGCCGCGGATACGGACCTAAGCTGGACCGCCAAGTGGAACGCCGCTCTATTCAGCGTGTATTTTGGAACCGACCACGCAGCGGTAGCCAACGCTACGGGAGCTGCTCCCAACGGGAAGATGACCTTTGATCCCGGTCCTCTGGAACTCGATACGACCTACTACTGGCGCGTCGATTCATTCGACGGCGTCGAGTGGCGTACGGGGAACGTATGGAGCTTCACCACGACAAGGCCGGGCGGCGGCCTCGTGGGCGAATATGCCAACTATGGCGGCGGCGTACCCGATCCGCCTGAGTCGCCCTTCCAAAACGTAACACTGACCCGGATTGATCCGGGCATCGACTTCCAATGGGGCAGCGGGTCGCCTGAGCCAGGCGTCATAAACGAGGACAACTTTGCGGTACGCTGGACAGGCGAGCTGGAGATCCCGCTCACCGGCAGATACTCCTTCAAGGCCACGACCGACGACGGCGTGCTGCTCTACATCAACGGCGTGGAAATCGCCAAGGCATGGCGCACACAAGCCGCTGTCGAGCAGGGCAGCACGATGGATCTGGTCGCGGGTGAGTTCGCTTCGATCAAGATGCTCTATTTCGCCACGACCGGCAACGCTCAGGCCGATCTGAGTTGGGGCCATGAGCTGTTCCCACAGGAGATTATCCCAGCGGCCGCTCTTTCTCCGCCGCTACGGGCCGGTCTGATCAAGCCGACGAACCAGGCTGTGGACATCACACAAACCCCCGTCCTCCTGTGGACAGCCGGCGATCATGCAGCCGAACACGACGTATATTTCGGCATGGATGCAGACGCCGTTGCCGGCGCCGATACGGGCGCCGCAGGCATCTACCAGGGTCGCCAGTCTGAAACCAGCTTCTCACCTGATCCGCTTAATTGGAACGCGACCTACTACTGGCGTATTGATGAAGTCAATGACGTGCACCCGGACAGTCCCTGGAAGGGTTCGGTCTGGAGCTTCACCACGGCGGACTTCCTGATCGTGGATGATTTTGAGAGCTACGACGCTTACGAAAACCAGATATGGTTTGCCTGGCATGATGGGCTCGGTTATGGCACGCCGGATAATCCGCCGCATTTTGCCGGCAACGGAACAGGCTCGGCTGTCGGTGATGAAACAACGGTTTCTTATACGGAAGAGACGATCCGCCATGGCGGCGCCCAGTCGATGCCGTTCTACTACAACAATAATAAACCGAACTTTGCCAAGTATTCAGAGGCAGAGCTGACTTTGAGTTCCTCTCGCAATTGGACCGAAGGAGGTGTGGAGGAATTATCGCTGTGGTTCTATGGAAATCCAAACAATATGTCTGAGCCGCTGTTCGTAGCGGTCTCCAACAGAACGGGTTCGGGCGCGGTCGTGTACCACGACGCCCCGGATGCGGCAACGATAGAAAGCTGGACGGAGTGGGTGATCCCCTTACAAACCTTTGCCGATCGGGGTATCAACCTCACCGACGTGGACCGGATCGCGATTGGCGTGGGCACGAGAGGCAACGCGACCGTACCCGGTGGTTCAGGTACGATGTACTTTGACGACATCCGGCTATATCGACCGTAACCAGGATCTGCGATGAAACCGGAAGTCAGCAGAAACGTCGGCGCGGGGCCTATGCCGATTAGTTCGGCATGGGCCCCTTCTGTATCCCAGACACGTTGAAAAAGCCCTTTGACGGGAGATTCGAGAGACAGAGGGAGCCAATATTGGACATTTGAGGCACGATACTGCTTGGGGACGAGAAACCGCCGGCTGGGACTATTCGGACCCGTTTCCCACGTGAGATTTGCTTTCGCGCTTGGTCTTTTCGCAAGGCTTTATGGGGAGCGGTTCGTCGAATTGAATGGCCACTTGACGCAAGAATGGGTTGATTGTGTCAACTCGTAGGACGCGGCCGGTGCGGGTAAAGCTCATCATTGATGAGGAGTCATACACCTCGGAACTTGGGATGCTAAAATGCGTCACCAACTGCTGGTTCACGCGAGGGCAATTCTCACCTGCATCGCACCGGAATGCCAAGCCTCCGCTGGCAACATCCACCATGAGGCCTTCGGATACGCCTTTCTTGGTGTCCTCCGCGAACAAGACCGTCCATTGGTAGCGCAGTCGCGTCTCCCGTCTCTGATCTTCGGCTCTGTTCATGACCGGTGCTCCTTCATTTAGCGGACCCACCCCGTCCTGACAGATCGACACATTCAGCGGCGCACTTTAAGATGGACCTCCCATCTGCACGGGACGCCGTCATTTCGCCTTTTCAATACTGATAATCCACATATCCGGGATATTCGATACAACTCGATCCAAGCGTTCGCATCAGGGCAGATGTTTGATGGTGCCTGGACCACTGCCGGCAAGATGGGATCCCGGCGGCGATTTGGCCGGCGAAATCTGCATATCAGTGCTGAAAACGTTACATTTCGTCTTGACGTTGGCACTTAGTTCTTGACAAACGTGCCCTGGAAGTATAAGCTCTAAGTTGTGGCCTATGGAGGTGTGATGAAAAACGTCTGTTTTCTTGCAAGTTTCCACCCTCCAGGAACTTAGGCCCAGTGTGCCTGAGGCGTGGCTTGGGCGCAACGGTAGGATGGCGGTGCGCTGGAAGGCAGAATGAGGCTTATGCAGTTTTTGGCGAGAGTTTGATCATGACAAACAAAAGTGCGAAGGTCACCTTAAGGGCTCCGATTCTCTGGGCGGTCCTGACGACAGGCATGCTGCTGGCGACTGTGACTGAAACCGCAGCGGCGAAATCACTGTACGTCGTTGCCGACAAGGGCAGCTACACGGACGCGACACAACCCATGCATGCATACGATATAGGAATCGATGGTACATTGGCCTTTCAGACGCAGTGCGAGATACCCCACAGAATGTTTGGCGCCGTCGGGATGGCAATGGATTCGGATGCCGGGTACCTGTTCATCACATACGAAGCCTCCAATGAGATTCACATGGTGGATGCCCGGACGATGACGAACGCCGGTACGACGATAGCGGCTCCAGACAGCGCGGATTTGGCCGGCATCGTCTACGACCACGAGAAGAGACGGTTGTACTTTGCTGAGGTCGGCACGAGGGTGCTGTATGTGTGTGAATGGGAGTCCGAGACCAGGACACTAGCGCCTGCGCTGGGTTCACCCTTTAACCTGAGGAGGGCGTCCATCTACGGGATCGCTCTGGATGAAGGCAACGATCGGCTGTACGTGGCGAACGGCAGTGACACGGTGACTGCTTACAGCACCACCGACTGGTCATTGGTGGACAGTATCGCATTGAATCGCGTTGGCATTAGTATCGCCGTAGACGTCACGAACGATTTCGTTTATGTCGGTGGAGGATTTGTGGACAACAAGCACCTTACACAGTACCACCTCGCGACGGGCACGAAGCGAGAGGTTCAGGTGGAACCGGATGCCGGCGTGATGGGACTCGGCGTGGATCCGGACACCGGTTTTGTATACGTGACGACCGGCCGAGACAACGCAACTGGCGGGGACAATCTGTTGGTCTTTGATACGTCCCTTGGGCAAGTCGATATCGTCCCGACCATCGGCAATCCGACCGGCCTGGCTATTCCAACCAGGGATATCGGCTATAATCCGCTCAATCTCAGCAAGATAGTCGTCGAGGGCGCCCGTAGTAGCGCTGTCGGTGGAGCTCAAACGGTGGGCACGGGGGAGACCATAATCTATGCGATTCACTTCGAAAATGGCCACGAGTTCCCTGTAACAGATGTATCGATTGTTGACACGCTCCCGGACGGCGTGACCTTCATCAAGGCCGATAACGGTGACGCCAGCGGACATTATGATTCCAAGACGCACACGTATGTGTGGTCATATTCGTCTCTGGCGCCCGGATCACCTGTCACTCTGGAGTTGACCGTGCAGGTGAACAAGGACATGGATGCCGGCACGATGATCACGAATGCCGTGCTGATCAGCAGCCGTGAAGCGGCGCCGGCGACGAGGCGTGTCAGTCTCGTTGCCGCAAACAACACCCTGAACCTGACGAAGAGTCTCTCCGGGGGAGGAGACGATCAAGTCGCGGGGATCGATCCGGACGTGCCTATCACCTACACGATTTCCTTCGATAATAACGATAATGATTTCACCGTGACGGACGTCACGGTGGTTGATTTTCTCCCGGACGAAGTGAGCTTTGTGGCCGCCGACAAGGGGACAGATTCCGGAGAGTACGACCCCATCGAGCATACGTATACCTGGTCGTATCCCTTTTTGAGGCCGGGAGAAGCCATCTCTTTGGATTTGGTGGCCCAGATGAATCAGAACACGGCGCCGGGAACGCCCATTACCAATTCAGCGATGATCGTCAGCAGTGAAACGCCGCCGTCCTGGGCAAGCGTCGAGGCGATCACCTACTTCAAGCCCCTCACTCTCAGCGCGGGTATCGCCGGAACGTCGGAAGGTGAGCTCAAATGGGTCGGTGCCAAAGAGGAGATCACGTACACCATTCAATTCCAGAACAGGGACAACGATTCGGCTGTCACCAACGTGTCTATTGTGGACAGGCTCCCGGAGCAGGTCAGTTTTGTAAGGGCACGGGCCGACGATCACGGCGTCATCGGGCGGTATGACAATAAGATGCGCACGTACACATGGTCTTATGCGTCGCTGGCGCCGGCAGAATCGCCCATCTCTCTGGACTTGGTCGTGCAGGTGAACAAAGATGCGCCCTTCGCCACAATCATCTCTAACGCCGTGACCATCGACAGCAAGGAGACGCCTCCGACGACGGCGAGTGTCGATGCCATTACCTATTACAGGGCCCTGGACGTGAGCAGCGTTGTCATTGGCAGCGTGACGGGCGAAGCCGAGTGGGTCGATGTCGACGATACGTACACCTACAGTATTCGCATCGACAATCGCAATGATTCAGCGGTGACCAATGTGTCCGTTGTGGATGTCCTTGCGAAGGAGGTTCTGTTTGAATCGGCTGACGGCGACGGAGATTTCGGATGGTACGACTCCAAGACACATACCTATACGTGGTCGTACCCGTCCCTGCCGCCGGGCTCGTCCACAGCCCTGGAGTTAGCGGTACGCGTCGCGACAGGGACGGCCCTGTCGACAACGATTACCAACGTTGTCACCGTCGACAGCGACGAAACGTCGCCCACTATGGCGAGCGTTGATGTTGCCGTGGGCGACAGCCCGCTGCGAGCCCGCCTCTTCAGCGTGCTGCCCGAGATTATCAGGGACACGGGCGGATCATACAACATTCAGGCTACCGCCATACTACCGTCAGGGATCGGCAAAGACGACATAAAAGACGTGTTGCCTACACTCTATCCGGGCAGAATCAACGCGAAGCGCCAAATTGTGTACGGGACCGCCACGACGGCCAAAGTCATTGCGTTGTTCGACAAGGCGGATCTGTTGGGGGCCATCTCTGACCGTGGAGAGGTCAGATTGAGAGTCGTTGGAAAACTCAAAACGGGCCGCTCCTGGTATGGAGAAGATACTATCTACATCACCGGATTCACAGGCCGGTAATTGTGCCGGCCTCGTTGCTCTGATTTGCGGCGCGAGACGGCGGAGGGCGGTTGCGTACGGGCACGCCCGTCAGAGGGCATGACCGTACCGGGCACAAACGGAGTAATCCTTGACCGTCGACAGCGAGGAATCGGGACAGTCATCGGGATACAGATAGACGCTGATGGCGAAATCTGACCCCAGCTTCGTAAAACGCTCAAGGTCACTGGCCTGCTCAAAACCTTGTGACTCAAGCATGCCTGCTGCTTCCAGCCAATTGGCGCCTACCCTGATGCCGAAAAAGCCGTATGCATCGCTCATAATGACGGCGCCGCTGAACACATGTCCCTTTTTGGAATCGAATAAGAAAATGCAATCCTCAACCTCCAGAAAATCCGTTGGCTCCGTACGGTCCACGTCGAGCACCCGACAAACCTCGCTGAACGACGTCTCGAGGGCCACAATGAACTTCTCCAAATTGTAGGCGTCTTCAGGCCGGGGATGCTTCGGTTTCATCGGCGCTTCCTCCTGTGATCCGGCATCGACACTTTGTACGGATCCGTCGAAAACCCTATAGTGTACGTGTTCCATTTTCGCCATCAACATTTTTTTTGAATGTTTATGCACTTGAAAGGTCAAGCGTGAAATGGTAATCTTGCGGCCTGGAGTGGGGTTGTTACCTCATTGCTTGGCTACCACGAGGTCGTAGAGCTTGGATAGACGCGTTGTGTGCTCATGGGTGTTGACGATACAAAATCTCAGCCTAAAGGGCGATCAAGACCCGACGTGACTCAAGGCAAAACCGAGCACGCGGATGAGAAATTCGTACCGACGTGCAGCATATGCGGCGAGAAACACTGGCCCCATCATCCTTTAGTTCCTTGTGTCAACAAGGGAAAGGCCAAGGCAAAAGCCCGAGCGGAGAAACGAGCCAGGGCAAAGGCTGCGGCAGAAGCCAAGGCGCGAGCCAAAGCCGAGGCCAAGGCCCGGACCCGAGCCAAGGCAGAGCGAAAGACCTATCTTGAGGCTATCGCCAAAGCCGAGCAAAGGCTGCGAGCCGAATCCGGGGCCAGAGCTGACGCGGAAGAGAGGCTGCGTGCGGAAGTCGCGAAGCGCTCCAGGATCGAGGCCGAGGCCGCAGAAGTCATCTCGGCGGCCAAAGCAGAGGCGGAGGAAAAGGCGGGATCATATGCGGCGGCCCTTCGGGAAGCTGAGGCGAAGCTAAGGGCCGAGACGGAGGCCCGGGCGAAGGCTCAACAGCAGGTCCAGGTCGAAACGCAGGAAAGAGCCAAGGCGCTAGCTCAGAGAAAGGCTCACCTTGAGGCCATCGCGAAAGCGGAGCAGAGGCTGCGAGCTGAGTCCAAGACACGATCTGAAGTTGAAGAAAACCTGCGCACGGAAGCCGAACGACGAGCCAAGATCGAAACCGAAGCTTCGCAAGCCATTTCGGCGGCGGAAGAAAAGGCAGAATCATACGCGGCAGCGCTGAGAGACGCTGAGGAAAAGCTGAAGATTCAAGCCAGAGACAAGGCCGAGATAGAAGCCAGAATCGAAGCGGAAGCTCAGGCCAGAGCTGCTGTTGAAGAAAAACTGGACGCAGAGGCTGAAGCGAGATCGAGAGCTCAAGCGGAAATTCAGGCCCAAGCACAAGAGATTGCCAGAGTTCAATCGAGGACGGAATCCGAGGTCGCGGCTCGAATCGAAGCCGAGCAAAGGATCAAAGAAGAAGCCGAGGCGAGGGCTGAAGCCGAAGAGAGACTCCGAGCCGACAGTGCTGAGCGAGCCAGAGTGGAGGCGGAAACTGCCGAGGTCATCTCTGCCGCGGAAGAAAAAGCGACATCGCACGAGGCCGCCTTGAAGGAGATGGAGGAGAAGCTGAGGGGCGCAACCGAAGCGCAAACGAGGGCTCAGGAGGAAACTCAGGCTCAAGAGCAGGAAGCAGCCAAAGCTCAGGCGAGGGCCGAGGCCG
>Ga0209427_10004247_pt1 | contig 16592 bp, 6 predicted proteins | sample DeeMarSWOR136_30_FD_187465 | JGI IMG/M metagenome (GOLD analysis project Ga0209427, IMG submission 187465) | Marine sediment microbial communities from White Oak River estuary, North Carolina - WOR-1-36_30 (SPAdes) (version 2) | ecosystem: Environmental > Aquatic > Marine > Intertidal zone >...
AAGGAAGAGCGAATTGCTACTTCTGTTCCTCTATATCCTCTGGACTCAAATGGATATTTTAATACGTTCTTTACAGGAAGTAGGTTCCTGTCGGCTGGTGGGCCTACTCCATCGGCTGGTATTGCTACCTATCTGCATATACAGAAAACTTCAACAAAGACATGGACTATTAATCATGGTCTTGGAAGATATGTAGTAATTCAGGCATGGGAATCACTAGAAGGTGCTGGTTGTGGTAAAAATCCTACGGCATTAGCAAGACGTATAGAACCTAAGAATGTATGTATTATAGATGACGATACCATTGAATTGAAATTTGCTCAACCAGTAAATGGATGGGCTACATTGGCTGGAGAAGCATGGGCGTTGACTTATCTACATAGAGAATGTGGGTGTCCAGATAGTATTTGGACTATATTCCATGACTTTGAAGATACTCCGTCTGGTGGATTGGTTGGATATCCAAGTGGAGTTGGGCCGCTAGTCAATTTCTGGTTACATCCATCTTCGTCAAGTTCTAGTAGTAGTAGTCAGTCAAGCTCTTCATATTCAAGTTCTTCAAGTTCCTCAAGTAGTTTATCTTCCTCAAGTAGTTTATCTTCCTCAAGTAGCTCAATATCAGTTTCAAGTAGTAGTAAATCTTCTTCATCTTCCTATAATTTGGCTTTAGGATGTGAGACTACTAACTGTTTTACTTTTTCTAATTATCCATCTGGTGGGTATATAACTAGTGCAGGGCCAAGTGCAGGGATATTATATCCTTCTGGATATGTACCATCTGCTGGAACTATAAACGGAGTTCTACAGGGAGATGTTCTTGACTATACGAAAGTAAGAATAAATGAATGGGATCAATATGGAGGGATTCTTCCAGTAGAAGAACAAATTCCTCATGCTAATTATTTATGGCCCTATTTGAAATTTGCTGGTCATGGACAACTTTGGGATAGATGGAGTTATCATACAGCAATACCTATAGTTGATGGAAATATAGTAGATGTATCTCTTAAATGGATTAACACTTATGAATATTCACCTAATAGTGGTTCGTTTAGTTGGGTGGCTTTCTTAGCTCTATCTGAAAGTCCATATGACTTTACTAATCATAAATCAATGTGGGGAGTACATAATTCTTTCTATGCACAACTCGGTCTTGATGGATATCCTCCTCCTAGTGATAATTGTGGAGGAGCATATACACAACAAGTTTTACAATATAGGAGAAAACATCCAGTAGCACCAGATAGATATGGAGAAGTATTTGCTTGTTATATGCCTAGTACTTTAGGAGCGGCATGGCAAGGATGGTTGAGACTTAAAGGAATTATACGTGATCTTGGTGGTGGGAATTTTCAATTAGAAGAACATTTTTACTACAAAAATTATAATTCTCCTCTTCTAGGACATGACGATGATTGGGTAGAATTTTGGCCCTCTGGTTTTGTTGGTGTTCCTGAATTACATAATCTTGGAGTATCATTGAATCCATTGTATATACATTTTGGATTTGCCGCTGGAAATGTCGGTACAGATGTAGGAAACTATTCAGTAAGAGGACATATATCTACAATTACAGACCTTTGTGTAAATGTGTCTGGTGGGATTCCTTGTCCATCGTCAAGTTCAAGCTCTACTTCATCTTCCTCAAGTTCAAGCTCAAGTATCTCAAGCTCTTACAGTTCTAATTGTGCGGAAGATTTACTAGATATATCAGGTGGCGATCCAGACTATCATCGTTGGGGAGTAATTCTTAATCAAAATAATTATATGGGAGGTTCACCAGCTACATACTTTGATTCACCACCACCTACGGCTCCTAGTGGATTTGGTCAGCTTAACTTCTACAGATATGATAATTTCGGAGCCGTAGCAGGAGTAACACGTAGCTCTGAAATTCAAAGTGAATGGACTATTCCTAATAATTGTCCTTTCGATATATCTATTGATTGGACAATTGAAACTTACTCTGTAGTTGGAGCAGGAGCATATTTTGAATTTGGTTTGCATCCTGTTTTACCAGCCGCTAATGATAATCCTATTACAGTAAGGAATACGTATAATGTCGGTACAAATAGAAATCAACTTCAAGTAAGAACAACTCTTGGTGGATCTGAAACTGTTTTTGATTATGGCTCAACTTCTCCGAATAACTATCCTGTCAATGGTAGATTCAGAATTGTGAAGCCTGGAACTGGTAATACTTTATACTTCTACCATTTTGATTTTTCACAATTAAGATGGGAATGGGCTGGAAGCACAAGTGGATGGATGACTACATTACCGTTTAGTGAAGATATAAGAGTAATGCTTAGAGCATCAACATTGCATCCAAATGGAACAGACTTGGATATGGCTTTTTATAATTTTAGATTTTTGACTCCACCTACTTCTGCTTGTTTAAGCTGTTTTAGTAGCTCCTCATCTAGTTCTTCTAATTCGTCAAGCTCCAGTTATTCAAGTTCCAGTTCACTAAGCTCTTCGTCAGAGTCAAGTTCTTCTGCTAGTGCTACAACATTTTCATTTAGCGCACCAATAGCAGGATCAAGCGCAGCGCTAGGTTTTAGTGCGGCAACGTGGGATGGTGTTAGGAACTCTCCCACAGCAGGAGGTATATTTCTTTCTCCTACATATATTACAGGATATATAGGCAGAGATTCTTCTGATTGGGAACTAGAGAGATCGGTTGTTACTTATAATGTATCTGGTATACCGTCAGCTAGTACGGTAGTAGCCGCAAGGATGATAATTGTTGGTGCATCGGTTGCCTTTTTCCCTGATGATTCAATAAGTCCACCATATACAGAGGGGATGTATATGGAGATATCAAATCATGCCGTTCCACCTACGATAGCAGATTGGGATGCAGGAACAGGAATTCAAATAGATAATTCTGGTCAGTTTCCAGATGGGGCCGCTGCGTTTACTTTTGATTTTGGAGGGGCTGGAATATCATACTTACAATCAATTATAGGACAGTCTCTACCAACTGGATATGCTAAATTTATGTTTAGAGAAACATATGACTTTACTAATGCTAATCCTGATCCAAATGTACTTCCTTTCTATGGAACTTCAGGAGCGTTGAGAATCCGTTGGAGTAGAGCAACAGAAATGACATTTGAGATAGATGTAATCTAAATTTAGATAAATATTAATAATATGGCTTGGAATAATTACATAACATTTAATGTCTCAGGAGCAGGAATAGACTTAACAGATTTCCCTGTTATGATTCCTCTTGCTTCTGCATCTGGACTTACATCAGAAGACCTTACAGATATCTTCACTAAGATTGGTTCGTCTTCTTTAAAGATGAAAATAGAAGATAAAAATCTCAATCAACTTTATATAGAAGTAGATGTATGGGATGATATTAATGAAAGGGCTTGGGTGTTTACCAAGATTCCTAATCTTCCAGCCAGCGGAGCAGATTTCACTTTATATTATGACTCTAGTGAACCAGATAATACTCAATATGTAGGTACTGTAGGAACTAGTGCGGCTCAAGCCGTTTGGGATTCTGGATTTACTCATGTATTCCATCTAAAGGAGTCAAGTGACGGAACGGCAGATGAATTTAAAGATTCAACTCAAAATGAAAATCACGGTTTTGGTGGAGGAACAGTAGGATATCCTACTCAGGTTGATTCTTTACTAGGTAAGGGGCAAAGATTTGGTAGTTCTCCAGATGGTCAATATATAAGAACCAAAGGACTTGATCCAGATGGTAGGGATGCTAATACAGTTGAAGCTTTCTTTAAAACTCCTAGTGGTTCTATGCCTACTAACAACGGATCAATAGTAATGAATCCAGAAAGTGTTACCAGTTCTTCTTTTAACTTAGTCAATATTAATGGAACTCCTAGATTTTTTCAATATACTCCTACTGGCAGCGGAACAGCAAACGGAGCAACAACTTTACAGATAGACACTCAATATTATATGGTCGGTAGATGGGCTTCTGGTGGGCCAGTAGAAGTTTTTTTGAATGGTATATTAGACGGTCAATCTGCTAATGTTAGCGGTGTTATAGGTCGTGGTGTAGCTGATAGATATGGAATTGGTAACTGGAGGGTAGTTAGTGGTCGTGAAGCACAATACCATACTATAGATGAGGTTAGAATTTCAAGCATTGAAAGAAGTGTTAACTGGTTGAAACATACAAATGCTACTCTTCGTGATAATATAATTACTTTTACTCCTTCTGGTGCTAGTTTTTCTTCTTCATCTTTTAGCTCTTCCTCATCGTCAATCTCATCTAGTAGTTTATCATCGTCATCTTCGTCCAGTTCTTCTTCGTCATCGTCTTCTTCCTCAAGCAGTTCCTCATCGTCAAGTTCTTCATCTCAATCATCTTCGTCTTCAAGCACAAGCTCCTCAAGCTCTTCTGGAATACCTTGGAAATGTACTATACCATTTTCTGTAAGTGGTTCCAAGATTGAGTGTGATTCTGCTTCATTCTCATTCCCATTAAAGATCAGTAATAATTCTGGAAGTACAGGAGCAGACCTTACGCATATATTTACGGAGCTTGGAGAGAAAAGATATAAGCTAAAGGTGACAGACGAAATTGGAAGCCAGCTTAATGTAGAAATAACTAGGTGGATTCCTTCCGCTGGAGAAGCCACTCTGTATATAGGCCCATCAATAGTGATTTCTGGAGGAACGAGATATTTCACTTTACATTTTGGAAATGATCAAGAAGATAACTTTGACTACGTAGGTTCTCTTGGAATACCAGTCAGCGGAGATGGACGTGATTTCTCTAATATAGGAATCGTAGCAAGTGCTGGAATGAATGTTTGGGATGAGTCATATGCTTGTGTTATGCATATGGAAGAGATCCATGATGATCCTAATGCTCTTATTAATAGAACATATCAAAGTACTAAATATTCTAATCTGGAAGGTAGTGCTGTAAATATGGACTTCGGCCCATCTGGTTGTGGTGGGTTTATATCTCCAGGTGTGAGATATCAAGATAACTGGTGTGTTAGTGCTGGTCAGGGATGGCAATTTACAGGCAAGGGTCTTTACATGACTGGTGTTCTATCAACTAGTGTTTACGGCTGGCCTAATAGTCCTGGATATGTTGGTATTGGTTCTTCTGATGGAATGGATTATCTTGGTCATACTCAAGTTAGTGTAGAAGCATGGGTAAGGTGTGAAGCCAGAAGACCTATAGGACAAAATACTTCTTATATAGCAAAAGTAAATCACGCTGGTATACCTAGTGAGTCATCTGTATTCCTTGGGCTTTCTAATGGTGGTGTTCAAGGAGGTATTTATAGTGGTGGGTCATGGTACAGAGCTACAGGAGAACAAATACCTCTAGTTCCGTCTGGAGCAAACGGAAAAGAATGGACATATGTAGCAATGGCTTGGGGAAGTGGAGGTAGAGTACGTTCATATCAGAATCGTGCTGAGAATTTACTTATTACGGAAGGACAATTAAGATCAGGAACAATCGGAAGACGTGGAGATGGTGGGCTTATAGGCCAATATGGATATCTTGCTGGTAGACCATTTAAGGGATATATAGATGAGGTAAGATATCATAGAGATTATAAGGGATCTGGTTTTCTAAAAACTTCAATGTTGAGCATGAGGGATGACTTTGTAACTTATGATGCTGTTAGCTGTTCAAGCTCCTCATCGTCAAGCTCTAGTTCTCTAAGCTCTTCGTCAAGTAGCTATAGTTATTCTTCGTCCTCAAGCTCTTTTTCTTTTTCTCAATCATCAAGCTCAGAAAGCTCAAGCTCAAGTAGCGAGAGTAGAGCATGTCCACAATATTATGGAAGAGAATGTAAGGCTTGGCCTTGTAATATAAACGATACAACAAATGAGATAATGATTGCTGATTGGTGTATATCTTCTTCGTCTTCTTCTCAATCAGGAAGCTCAAGCTCAGAAAGCTCAAGCTCAAGTAGTTATTCTTCGTCTTCGTCAAGCTCATCTTCGTCAAGCTCCAATTCTCTAAGCTCCTCAAGTAGTAGTTCTTCTGGGAGTTCGTCAAGTTCAAGCTCCAGCGAATCAAGCTTTGCATTTGAAGGACTTTACTTCCAGATGGGAGGAACTAATCCAGATAATCCTTATGCTTTCCCATATGGAACTGTTCATAATGATAATGATAGGGGTGATCCTGTATTTGTGTGGAATCCAGCAACGGATGACTATGCTAAAATTTTAAATGCTAAAGGAACCGATTATGTTGATTTTCCATGTAGAAGACGTGATATAGCTCATTGGTTAGATCAAACTTATATGATTTTTAGATGGGCATTTACACCTGGTGGTTCTGCCGTATTAAAAGGAATGTATGGAGATACAGAGGGAGATGGTGAAGAATATGGTTACTATACTGGTAATCCTTGGAGTAATGTAGAAGGAACCAATCGTTATGAGGTTGATGTGCTAGCTACTGGTACTATTGATGGTGAGGAACAGGTTGATGTAAATACAGAGTGGGAATCACAATATAGATTTGGTTCTCCTGGTGATCCTCCAGGTTTTTATTATGTTTCTAGTGATTGGGTACAAAGTTATAGTAGAGATATTAATACTCCGTATGCTTCTAAAGGTCTATATCCAGATGAATATTTTATTGGTGATCCAGAATATCTTGAACATGCAAGTCTATTTCGTGTTAAGTCATTTTCTGAAACCATTTGGCAATATAAATTTTGGGGTAATTATGCAGCTATAGACAGAGATCCACAACCAGATTGTACTAAATATGACTATACTTACTCGGCTGTTGCTACTTTTAATCTTGACTTGGAACTAGTTACTCCTATAGGAAGCGAATTTCTAACTGGGCATAGTAGTGGATATTTTGGTGGACGTGGATTATACTATGAATATTCTAATTGTCCTGGTGATGCGTATGCTAGAACTTTAGATCCAGGAGCGGCTACATGGAGAACAATAGGTAATATCTTTGATCAACCTTTACAGAAGGGATTAGGATGGGCTAGAGCCGCTACTGGAAGATTTAAGAACTTTATGCACCAAGTATATGTAGTGATAGCTTCTAGAGCCGATACTGGATATAATTTTTCTGGAAGAGCACCAAATCAATTCATAACATATAGACATAGTGATTATATTCTAGGTTATCCAGCCCCATCTATAATGTGGTCAACATGTCAATATTACTATGGTAGTGGATGGGGATTAATATCTAATAGTGTAGCTTCCTGTGAAACTGTTTTAGGTATTCCATATCCTGAATACTGGGAACCTTTTGAGAAGGCTTCACCAGATCACGATTGGATTTCGGGTTTTTGGGTTGCGGGAACATATTATTTTACTCCAAGTGCAACATCTCAAGTTGAAGATTTTACTACCGCTGGTTGGCTTGAACCAGATATTGAAGTCATTGCTGGAGCTAATTCTACTGGTGCAATCCAAGCTTCTGCCGTTGATCCACATACACAAAGCAGAAGTACTAACTTGGAAAATGCCATTAGAGCTATGATTGATTTGTATTATGATTCAGACGAAACAGATATTCCTACTACTATTGAGCCATATTTACCATTGCCTTTCTGGAGAGCACCTAGAGAAAATATTAGTTTGCAAAGTATGTATAGAAAAAGAATATCTCCAGAATCTTATAGTTCTTCGTCTGCTTCTAGCAGTTCTACTTCAAGCTCAAGTGAAAGCTCCTCAAGCTCCAGTTCAAGTGTATCTTCGTCAAGCTCAAGTAGAAGCTCCTCAAGCGAAAGCTCTTCAAGTAGAAGTTCTTCAAGTAGAAGCTCAGAAAGTTGGAAGTCATCTGTAAGTTATCTATCGTCTTCGTCTTCAAGCTCTGCAAGTGAAAGTTCAAGTTCTGAATCTATGTCATCTTCGTCAAGTTCAATATCTTCGTCAAGTTCAAGCTTTAGTTCTAACTGTTTTACGGAGGATTTTGTAGGAGTGTCTGGAGCACAACCTACTCCGTTTAATATAAGAGAAAATGAAAATGATTGGAACCTTTCATATTTAGATGGAACACCATCTGGAGGACTTGTAGTGGATTATGTGAATGTCTCTGGTGGACATGCATTTAATCTAAATAATAGATATGCCTATAGATCAGAAATTCCAGGAGTGTCTGGAACCATATTTGATGTTGTCTTGGATTGGTCTACTAGCTATCAGTATCCAGCAAATGCTGATTATACATGGATTTCTTTCTTGTGTATTTCGGAAAGTCCTACAGATCAACTAGACAATTTTAAAAATATTTTTGGTGTTTATTTGGCTCCTGGAGCAGGAGGAAGTAAATATGTTAGGTATTATTTACGTAGACAATTAGGAGATGTTGGTGGAGCTTTTCCTGATTCATGGTTAAGCTATCCATCATATGATAGTGGAAATTACTCTGGCAAGATAAGACTTAGATCAGAGCAAATAGGCCCGAACAGTCTTAATGTGAGATTTTACTACAAGACAGATGGAGTACATGATTCATGGGTACAAATGTATACTCAGAGTTATTCTACTTCTGCTTCACATTATCTACATTTTGGTTTCGGTATGGGTAATGTTACAGACTCGGTGGGAACAAGAGGTCATATTTCTAAGATAAAGGGATTGAGTGTAATTGAAGCAGTTAATGTGAGTTGTCAGAGTTCAAGTTCTTCGTCAAGGTCTTCAAGCTCCTCATCTATAAGCTCTATAAGTTCTTCGTCAAGTAGTCTTAGCTTTTCGTCAAGTTCACTTAGCTCATCCTCAAGTTCTGTATCTTCCTCTTCGTCAAGCTCCAGTAGTTCTCTATCTTCCTCAAGTTCGACAAGCTCAAGCTCCAGTTCACAAATTCCAGGAGCGTGTGATAATTATTTTGATGATACATTCTGGAGTCCACATGACATTCAATATGGACAATGGGATGCAGTAAATCAGGAATGGGATAAGACAACTTCACGTACTATATGGCTAGATGCAGATGCAGGATGGAAAGAAGGATATACAAGTAATTTTATAGTTGTAACATTAGATAATATTCTTCCTGTATCCGCTGGATATGGAAATTTTATTCTTGTTCTTAATGCGGCTAATGGTTCTGTAAATACTGGATACCAGACTGTAAGTGCTGGTCAGCAAATGGTTCTGGATATTTCTGATAGAACCGCTGATTTTAACTATATATCAGTACAGAGACAGTTTGGTGAAGATGAAGCTTACAGTATAACTAATATAAGATTTTGTGAATCAAGTTATTCCTCAAGCTCTACTAGTCAATCTTCGTCAAGTTTCAGCGGATCATCTTCGTCAAGTTCTTCCTCTGGAGTAGGATGTGACACATACTTTGAATATGGAACATATTGGGATTTAGTTTTTTCTCCACCACTACTTGGATCATGGGATGCAGTAAATCAGGAGTGGGATAGTTCTGGAACAGGTTCATTGTGGCTAGCTCCAAGTGCAGGAACAACATGGAATGTAGGATATACAAATAATTACTTAAAATTAACTCTAAATAACATAACAGGTGGGTCTGGAAGTTTTAATATTTCGCTTACTGGTGGAAATGGAGCTAAGAACTTTTTAGGAGTAGCAATATCAGATGGAGTTCCAATATCTCTAGATATTTCTGATAGAACAGCACCATATTCACAACTAGTATTATCTGTTTCTAGTAAAACATTTAGTGTTACAAATATACAGTTTTGCCCGACACCATAATAGGATAAATATTTAATATGAGTATAGTTTGGACACAACATTTTGAAGACTGGCAATGTACCATTTTTTGTTCTTGGGATGGAACTGGATGGTTATTTCAAGAGATAGGGCCAAGTGCCTATGGCTTTTCTGGTCTTGCTCCGTCTGGATCATGGATATATGATTACAAGCCAAATGTTATGCGAATAACTTATACTGGTGGTTCTCCTACTAGCGGTTCTTTCAGCCTTTCTACTAGTGCTGGAAATCCTGGATCAACTGGAAATGCATATGTTTCTGGACAAATAGTAGCATTGGATTTTATAAGTTTACCAAATGGAGCGGATATAACTGCTCTTGTTTATAGTGGTGTGGGTGAGAAATTCCCTCTAAAAATTACTAATATAGAATTTGGAAGTTCTACTTCAAGCTCATCGTTTTCTTCAAGTTCCATATCTTCGTCTAGTGTAAGCTTTTCAAGTTCTAGCTCATCCTCATCTTCAAGTTCTTTCTCTTTAAGCTCTTCTTCTGTAAGTTCAAGTTCTGTAAGTTCTTCTTCCTCTTCTGTAAGTTCCTCTTCTGTAAGTTCCTCTTCTGTAAGTTCCTCTTCTGTAAGTTCCTCAAGTCTAAGCTCTTCGTCTTCAAGCTCAAGTTTTAGCTCTTGTGATTGGTATGGAACATGGGGAGTAGACGATGATTTTAATGATGCAGTAAACGGTGCTCCAGTAAGCGATAGACAAAGGTGGTCATATGTAGATAATCATGGATATCCTACTTTAACAGAAGCCTATACATGGAGTAATAGCGCACGTTGGGTAGCATATCGTTCAAATGGTGCTCAAGGTGTTCGTTATAGAAGCCAATTCTGTCTTGAGGGTGACTTTGATATTCAAATAGACTGGTGGTTCTTTTTATTGAAAGCTAAAGAAACTCTTCCAAGTAACGGTAGGATTAGTGCTATACAGATTGGGTTCTATGTTCTTCCATCATATCCAGGTAGTTTTGCAAACTATTATATGGTAGAAGCTAACGCTGATTATTTTGGTGGATGTCCTGGCCCAAATTGTCCTACTGGAATACCTGTATGGTATGATGGAAGAACAGCCGAGATTAACGCTATTGGTATACTTAATACTAGTCATCAGACAGGTGCTTTAAGGATAGTAAGAATAGGAAATAGGGCTTATTATTATCATTCGATTGGTGGATATGGTGATTCTTATATTTGGGAAATCCATCCATATAGCGGAACTGGAGATCATGGAATACCTTGTAATACAGGAGATGTTCGTCCTTGGTTTGGGTTTTTATATGACGGTGCTAATGATGAAAACGGAACAGGTGTTCTTGCATATGTAGATAATTTTAAAGTTAATTCAGTAGATGATTTTTGTGATTGTGGTAGCTCTTCTTCTAGTTCTTCTTCAATTTCTTCGTCAAGCTCTAGTAGCTCTTCATCCTCAAGTCTTAGCTCCTCAAGTTCTATTTCTTCAAGCTCCAGTTCTCTAAGCTCTTCGTCAAGCTCTAGAAGTTCTTCCTCTTTCAGTTCTACAGGGATAGTTAGAGGTCTTGCCGAATGTCTAATAGGAGTTGCATTTCTAAGAAGAGCGGATTTAATTTATGAGCAGACTACTCCATCTACGGTATGGAATATCAGGCATAATATGAATACCTTTTTCCTACTTGTACAGGTCTATGATGACTGTAGGAATCACGTATTTCCTAAAGAGATCTATATCATGGATGAGGACAATGTAAGAATAGAATTTGAGAAGCCTATTATTGGTACTGCTCATTTTGTTTACTTAGAAAGAGATTATATCTATATAGCAAATGCAGAAGAAGACATTATGGAAATGGGTATAGGCCCGAACCTTGGATATTGGAAGGTCGGATCTGGTGCTACACCAGTAGGAACAGGTATAGATGAATATAACCCATTTACAAACAATGATATGGAAACTGCTACAGCTAGTGGTAATTATTGGAGAATCTATGAGACAGATACCATGTATTATCTTGACTTCATAGTTCCTAACGGAGAAGAATTAACTATAAGGGAGGTAGGAATATTTAATGTTAATGACGATTTGATTTGGTATTCTAAATGTTCAGAATTGCATAAACCCGAAACAGCAAGAGTAGTATTTCATTATGAGATTGAAAAGATTGAAGTAGATGAGTCATCGTCATCGTCATCTTCAAGCTACAGCTTCTCAAGCTCCAGCTTCTCAGTATCAAGCTCAAGCAGTTCAAGCTCAAGCTCAAGCTCTGTAAGCAGTAGCTCTTCGTCAAGCTCCAGTTCACAAAGCTCAAGCAGTAGCTCATTCTCAGTAAGCTCAAGCTCAGAATCCAGCGAATCTGAATCATCCTCAAGCCAGAGCAGTTCAAGCTCCAGCGTGAGCAGTTCGTCAAGATCTTCGTCAAGTGTAAGCTCAAGCTCAAGTAGAAGCCAAAGCTCAAGCTCCAGCGAGTCATCCAGTTCTGAAAGCTTTAGCTCATCGTCAAGATCTTCGTCAAGTGTAAGCTTTAGCTCATCTAGTGAATCTTCCTCAAGCGTTAGCAGTTCAAGTTCTTCCTCAAGTGTAAGTTCGTCAAGTTCAAGCTATAGCGGAGTATCTTCGTCAAGCTCCAGCAAGAGCACAAGTTCTTCAAGCGAGTCATTAGTTGGAAGTTCTTCTAGTCAAAGCTCTTCCTCAAGAAGTGGGGCATCTTCAAGTTCATCATCATCCTCAAGTTCCTCAAGCGTGAGTTCGTCAAGTTCAAGCCGTAGCTCCTCAAGCCGTAGCTCCTCAAGCGTTAGTGTAAGCTCAAGCTCCTCAAGTGTAAGTTTTTCAAGTAGAAGTATTAGCTCCTCAAGCATTAGTGGTAGCATTAGCTTCTCAAGCTTTATTTCGTCAAGTAAGAGTGAAAGCTCAAGTAGTCAGTCTATATCACTTTAATTTGTATAAATATATGAGGAAAAGTACAATTTTTTTAAGGAGTAAAAACAATGGCACGTTATCATTACTGGCAATACATAGTCGATGAGGAAGGTAGCCCATTAGATAGTGTGGAGATACGTTTTTATTTGTCGGATCAACCTACAGTAGAAGCGAGTATTTTTCTTAACCCTACTACTGGAGCTATCACTACATCTAGTCAAGCAGACTTAAAAACAGATGCAAACGGATTCTTTGAATTTTGGGTAGGAGATCCTTGGGAAGTAGAGGGAGGATATGCTCACACTCAAAAATTCAGATTAGAATGGTACAAGGCTGGTATCATAGCAGGATACATAGATCCAGTAGATGTCTTTCCTCCGTTACCTTCTGTAGATGAAACAGCTACAGGACAAGGATTAGGGGAAAGGGAAAAGAAGAACAAACTGATAAGCAATGCTCTGGCTTATAAATGGAATAGTCATATTGACTTACCTGTTCCATCGGCAAGTCCTCACGATATTCAGCCAGTAAGATTTTGCGATACGAATGATGAGTATAACAAGGTAGTAAGTAATAGACTCATAAACAAAATGTATCAAGGAGCATTAAGCGGAGGAACAGTTAACTTAGATGCGAGTACAGCTAACATGAAGCAGTATAGTATTCCTTCTGGAAATTTGATTCCATCTGGAGACAATTATATTTTAACGAATCCACCAAGCTCAAACAGTAATATTAGACATGAACTTTTAAATGAATGGCCCGTAGTGCAAGTAATGAAAATGCCACAAAAAGAAGTAATTACTCCAAATACAGTAAAATCAATAAGTGACAGGAGAACGGTTGTAGAGGTAGCAATAGCTTCTGATTACCAAGTGACGATTATAGGATAAGAAATGGCACACACTTTAAGATTGTGGGATGGTGATGAAAACACCATTGCTTTAGATACAACTTATACTTCACTAGAAGAAATCAGTATTAATTTTAGTGCTGGTGAAGATATATCTGAATTGTTTCTTCTGGCTCCTATAGCGGAGGGTCAGCAATTCTATATCTCAAATATAGAGTTTAATGATGGTGGATGGGAATCTCATTTCGATGACGCTGATTGGAGTCCTCAGTTTGGAACATGGAATGACTCAGAGCAAAGATGGTATGCCAATTATGCCGCTGGATCAGATAGATGGAGTATTGATTTAACGGAGATAGGAACATGGTCTACTGGTTATAGACCTACTCAAATACGTGTTACATGGGCTTTTGGAGAACCTTCGTCAAGTTCATCTTCGTCATCTTCTAGTGTTTCTTCTTCATCGTCTGTCAGTTTCTCATCCTCAAGTTCAAGTCTTTCCTCATCGTCTAGTAGTTTGTCTTCGTCCTCTTCGTCAAGCAGTTCGTCAAGCTCCAGTTCTCTAAGCTCTAGTTCATCGTCAAGTTCTTCATCATTGAGTTCCAGTTCCTCAAGCTCATCGTCCTCAAGTTCCAGTTCTCTAAGCTCTAGTTCATCGTCAAGTTCTTCATCATTGAGTTCCAGTTCCTCAAGCTCATCGTCCTCAAGCTCCAGTTCTCTAAGCTCTTCAAGCAGTTCTACTTCAAGTAGTAGTTCTTCAAATAGCAGTTCGTCCTCAAGTTCGTCTTCGTCCAGTTCTATAAGCTCTTCTTCAAGTTCCAGTAGTTCAAGCTCATCCTTGAGTTCTTCTTCAAGTTCAAGAAGTAGTGAGTCAATAAATGCGCTTGCTTGGAATCCTATTGATAAGGATGCTGATATATCGCTATCAAGTGGAAATCGTAAAGCAATACACGGTGTTCATAATGTATGGGATGGTGTTAGAGCAATAGTTTCTTTTTCTGCTTTAGAAGCAAAATATTTTGAAATAAAATTTGGAGCAGGAAGCGGTACTAATGTTATGTTTGGTGTAGCTCTTTCTGCCGCTCCATTGACTTACCCTGGAAGTAATTCAGGGGGATGGGGTTATAGAGGAGCTACAGGGCAAAAATATCATAACGGTATTGCAACTGGTTATGGAAGCGCATATTCATATGGAGAAACAGTTGGTATAGCTGTTAGTGGAGGAAAAATTTGGTTTTCTATAGAAAATGCTTGGCAAGGTGGAGGAGTTCCATCTGCTGGAATAGGAGAAGCATTTAGCGGCTTGACTGGTGATTTATATCCTATGGCTGGATTATATGAGGACACCAATGAAGCAATTATTTCTCTTCTATCTAATGAGATAAAATATGATCCTCCTTTTGGATTTGATCTAGTTTCTACATCCTCAAGTTCAAGTTCCATTAGCTCAAGTTCCAGTTCTCTAAGCAGTTCGTCTAGTAGTTCTTCAAGCTCTTCGTCAAGTTCTATAAGCTCTTCGTCAAGCTCCAGTTCCGTAAGCTCTTCTTCATCTTCTTCATCCACAAGTACATCTGTAAGTTCTTCTTCGTCATCGGTTAGCTCTTCGTCAAGCTCCAGTTCTGCAAGCTCATCTTCATCAGTTAGTTCTTCCTCAAGTTCTTCGTCAAGTTCTTCGTCAATTTCATCCTCTTCGTCATCTGTAAGTTCATCCTCTTCGTCATCTGTAAGTTCTTCAAGCAGTTCCAGCGTGAGCAGTTCCAGTTCGTCAAGTTCAAGTTCACTAAGCTCTTCGTCAAGTTCTAGTAGTTCGTCATCGTCAAGTTCCAGTTCGTCATCATCGTTGAGTAGCTCCAGTTCAAGTAGCTCCAGTTCAACCTCAAGTTCAAGTAGCTCATCGTCAAGTTCAAGTAGCTCATCGTCAAGTTCAAGTAGCTCATCGTCAAGTTCTAGTAGTTCATCCTCAAGTTCAAGTAGCTCACTTAGCTCTTCCAGTTCATCTTCGATTAGTGGATCATCTTCGTCAAGTTCGTCAAGCAGTTCACTTAGCTCATCCTCAAGCTCCAGTTCTTCAAGTAGCTCAAGTAGCTCATCGTCAAGCTCTAGTAGTTCGTCTTCATCGTCAAGTAGCTCATCGTCAAGCTCTAGTAGTTCATCCTCATCGTCACTTAGCTCTTCGTCAAGTTCCAGTAGCTCTTCGTCAAGCTCCAGTAGTTCGTCTTCATCGTCACTTAGCTCAAGTAGCTCATCCTCATCGTCAAGTAGTTCACTTAGCTCATCCAGTTCAAGTATTAGTGGGTCATCTTCGTCAAGTTCATCCTCATCGTCACTTAGCTCATCGTCAAGCTCTAGTAGTTCGTCCTCATCGTCAAGTAGTTCAAGTAGCTCATCCAGTTCGTCAAGTAGTTCGTCCTCTTCTTCACTATCTTCTTCAAGTTCATCAAGTTCGTCTTCGCTATCTTCGTCAAGTAGCTCATCCTCAAGTTCGTCCTCATCGTCAAGTTCGTCAAGTAGCTCATCAAGTTCGTCAAGTAGCTCATCAAGTTCGTCAAGTAGCTCATCAAGTTCGTCAAGTAGCTCATCAAGTTCTTCCTCATCGTCACGTAGTTCGTCCTCATCGTCAAGTTCTACAACATATTATTGGGTATCAAGGTTTGATACTGGCTATTGGAGTGCATCTGCAACTGGTTATGGTCAATGGATACCTAGTGCTTCTGTCTGGAGAGCATCTCCCTCTGGAAGTACAGAAGTATTGGATCTATACGCAATAGGAACATGGGCTAACGGATATAGACCTCTGAGTTTACGAATTACACATAACGTGTCTACACTTAATGTGAATCTTACAGATGTGTCTGGAAGCGCAATAGCTAGTGATCCAACTGCCGCTTCGTTAGATCCAATTGCTATAACTTTTGGAAACGATATTAAGAGACTCACCTTAACCAAGAATCCAAGTGCATTTGAAGTAGAAGATATAGAGTTCTTTGAAAGCTCCTCAAGCTCCAGTTCATCTACGTCTACAGCGGTTGTGGGTGATTTAAGACATGTATGGTATACTCTGTTAGACAAAGAAGGAAGACCTATTAAAAATGCTACAGTCTATATCTATAAGGCATTATCAACCACTCCGTTGATTATATGGAATTCTACAGGATTGACTCAAT
>Ga0209427_10004248_pt1 | contig 16592 bp, 15 predicted proteins | sample DeeMarSWOR136_30_FD_187465 | JGI IMG/M metagenome (GOLD analysis project Ga0209427, IMG submission 187465) | Marine sediment microbial communities from White Oak River estuary, North Carolina - WOR-1-36_30 (SPAdes) (version 2) | ecosystem: Environmental > Aquatic > Marine > Intertidal zone >...
GCAAAGATGCGAAGTGGGCTACGCTTTTTCAGCGTAGCCCACGCCACGCGTGCCAGAACCCTAGTCCTGGGTCTCCTGATCCTCGATCGCTGAGGGCTCCGCGGCGATCCCAGCTTCTCCCTCAGTCTCTTCTTCTATCGAGGGAGCTTCAATGGCCGGCCCGGCGACCTCTTCGTTAGACGCCGCCTCGTCGGCGCTCGGCGCCTGCTCACCGGCCGCTGCTTGCTCAGCCACCGCCACCTCCTCCGTCGCCTCCATCTCAAGTGCCTCAGCCTCGTTGTCCAGCGCCCCCTCAGCCATCAGGGTTACTGCCGCTCCCGCGGCTGGCCGCTTCTCGGCCATCGCTGCCTGCGCCAGTTCCTCTTCCTCGGCCATGATGACGCCACGCATTTGCTGCCCTTCGATGACCGCATCAGCCAGCTTTGTCACCATGAGCTTGATGGCGCGGATGGCGTCATCATTGGCCGGTATGATGTAGTCTATGGGATCCGGATCACAGTTCGTGTCCACCATGGCGACGACAGGAATGCCCAGTACGTTAGCTTCCTTTATCGCAATCTCCTCCCGCCTGACATCCACTACGAACAGCGCGCTGGGCAGATAGTACATGTTCTTGATGCCGCCAAAGCGCTTTTCAAGCTTTGCCAGCTCCCGCTCTTTCCACAGAGCCTCTTTCTTGAGCAGTCTGCCGAACTCTCCTATCTCCTTCTGCTGCTCAAGCTCCAGCAAGTAATTACATCTCTGCCGGATGGTGCGGAAATTGGTCAGCGTTCCCCCCAGCCAGCGTTGCGTGACAAACGGCATGCCACACCTCTCGGCTTGCATCTGGAGGTTCTCCTGTGCCTGCCTCTTGGTGCCGACGAAGAGGACTGTACCCCCCTCGGCTGCCGTGTCCCTGACGAACTTGTAGGCATCATCGAGCATGCGGATGGTCTGCTGCAGATCGATAATGTGGATGCCATTGCGCTCCGTGAAGATGTAGCTGCGCATCTTGGGATGCCAACGGCGGCTCCGGTGTCCGAAATGCACTCCTGCTTCCAGGAGTTCCTTCATGCTAACAATTGCCACGTGACCTGTTCCTTCCTTTCGTTTTGATCTTCCGTCCCCATCATCCCAAAATGGAGCCAGCCGCCTGGAAAGCCAAGCGCCTGGCACGCCATCTCAGTCCAAGGACGTGTTTGATGGACTGTTATCCAAACAATAAGTATAGTGAAAACCGCCCAAACAGCCAAATGGAGGGTTTCGATCGGACAGGGCCTTACTAGCCTCCTTTATGTCATTCTGAGCTCAGCGACACTGGCAGATGCGCTGCAGAGGTAAACAACGGCGGGTGAGCATCCTAACTGCAAGAGCAGGAGATCGGTGGCAATCCCGAGACCCGCATCTGCAACCACAGCGGATATACAGATGTTGCTGCTACGCTCCCCAGAATGCCCGCGACGGATTTGCTCACCACGAGGGACGTTGGGGACCGGCGCGCTGCATGATGCACCCTCTCCCCACACCGTCCCAGTCTGCATCCGACACGGTCAACCAGTGCAGGGAGAGTGTGGCGGCGAAGGGCGGCCGCCAATCTTGCATATCTGCTGGCGCGAACCTGATGGGACCTCTTTCAGTTCTTTCGCCGACCAAGTCATGGTTGCCGGCATCAATGGGAGGTCCCGTGCCCCAAAAAAGAAAGCGGCCCCAGCTAAAGGCCTGGGACCGCTTTGCATGGCGTCCCTCGAAGAGTCTCACGCCGCGCACTTGGCTGCCAGCACAACTGGAATCGTCTTCAGCAAGATGGCCAAGTCGAGAGTCAGCGAGCGCCTTCGGATGTACAAGAGATCCAGGCGCACGATCTTCTCAAAAGTCAAGCCACTACGACCACTGATCTGCGACAGGCCACTCATGCCGGGCAGTACAGCCAGACGCTTCAGGTGCCACCCGGAATACTCCTGTACCTCATACGGCAAAGCTGGCCTCGGGCCAACCAGGCTCATCTCTCCCTTGAGCACATTCAGCAACTGGGGAAGTTCGTCAAGGCTGGTTCGGCGAAGCCACTTGCCTACCCCTGTAATCCGCCTGTCGGCGTTGAGCTTAAACACTGCACCGTTTGGCTCGGTCGAGGGCTTGCCGTTTCCGTTGATGTACTCACTGGCAAACTGACGGTGGACCTCATCATCGGCGTCTTCGTACATGGAGCGGAACTTGAACATGGTGAACTGCCTGCCCCATTTGCCGACTCGAGTCTGGTGAAAGATGGCAGGGCCTGGGGAATCCAGCCTGATGACCAGCGCAATTAGCGCCATTACTGGCAGAAGCAGAACCAGTAGGACTGCGGAGAGGATCACGTCTATGACTCTCTTTGCGGCCAGGTAAGCGGCAGTTTCCTGTGCAGCAGGCTTTGTCCTGCCCACAGAGCTTGCGGTCACCCTGGACCAGTAGAGCTCATCTGTCTTGGCTTCGATCACTACGTGTCCTCCATGTCCGGCATACTGGGCCCTCATTGGCAAATGATAGCATGGGGAGATGAAAAGGGGATGAAAATAGGCCGTGAGAAAGGTGACAATTCTGTCACTTGGAAGCAGACGCAGACCAGAAGAGAAACAGGGAGTGTGACTGAATCACTCCCTGCAGAGGGTCGGACCGGCGGTCGCTGAACCAGGAAGCTTGCAGGAGAACTCAATGGAAGGCAAGTCCACGGCGCCCTCCGTTCTGAGTTGCGACGCCATCACACCTGCAGAATGTCGATCACGCCTGTCTCACTGTCCATAAACAGCATACGCCGGCTAAGTGGCTCGCCACGACCGGTGAGCAGCTTGACCACTTCCTGGATCTGCCAAGCAGCGATCATCATCGGTGTGGCGGCTGGATTGCCCCATTGTGCTTCGACGCCCTGTTCGGGAACCGGGCGGTCACCATACAGACCAACAATCCCTGGATCTTCCGGGAGTATGGTCAGGACCTGGCCTACGAAACCGGCAATCGCGCCGTGCACCAGTGGCACCGACAGCTCCTGCGCTGCGCGCTGGAGAGCAAGTCGCGTTGGCAAGGCATCCAAAGCATCGACAATCACGTCCGCCTCACGGAGCATCGCCAACATCTGCGTGGCGTCTACCCGCACGTGGTGGGCCAGCACTCTGACGGCGGAGTTGACCTGGGCAACGCGCTGTCGAGCCGCCTCGACCTTGGGCTGCCCCAGATTGTACTCGGTGCAAAACGCTTGACGATTCAGGTTATCGCCCTGGAACACATCACCATCGACGAGGATCAGCCGTCCAACGCCCATGCGTGCCAGGCCTTCGACAATCCAGCCTCCGAGCCCACCAACTCCAACAATGCCAACGGTCGACTGCAAAAGGGCAATCTGGCCTTCCCAGCCGACGGTGCCCAAGTTGCGCGAATAGCGAACTGGCAACAAACGCTCCTGCAGGGCGGCGATCTCCACCTCGCACCGGGAGAGGCCCACTTCCCTGGCAACTTCCTCTATGGCAGCTACTGGCACCAGGAGAAGCTCCTCGCCGCGCCCATCCAGCGTCCGCACCGCCAGTTGCCGGAGACGAGACCCAACGTCTCTCATCGAACCCTCCTTTCACCCACCCGCCACGGGAGGAAAGAGCGCGAGCTTGTCCCCCTCGACCAACACATAATCCAGTTTGCACACGCCGCTGTTCACCATGGCAACCAGTGGCACGTTATCGGGGATTCCTAGCTGCCGGACGACCTCGTCAACAGTTGTGCCAGCCGGGACATCCAGAGACAGCGCCTTGCCCCGAGGCATTTCGGGCCGGTATCTGCGCAAGGTCGCCAGCAGTTTGACACTAATCTGCATCAGTACTGCTTTGCCTCCTCCTCCCCGCGCAGCACGCGCAACACACCCTGAGCCAAGGCCTGCATTTCGTCTTGACCCGGGTACACGAGCACAGGGGCGATCCACTCCACCCGTTCGCGAATCCAAGATACCAACATCGACGAATGCGCCAAGTTGCCAGTCAATACGACGCCGTCTACCCGACCCTTGAGCACTGTGGACATCAGGCCGATCTCCTTGGCGATCTGATAGGCCATTGCTTCGTAGATGAGGCGTGCATGCTCGTCCCCTTGCGCAATGCGCCGCTCCACTTCGAGAGCATCGTTCGTACCAAGATGGGCCAGTAGCCCCCCGTGCCTAGTAAAGCGCCGGAAAAGCTGAGGGTACGTGTACTCTCCAGAGAACGCCAGACGCAACACGTCACCGCACGGCAGACCACCGACCCTCTCCGGAGAGAATGGGCCGGTGCCATCCAGCGCTTGATTGACATCCACCATCCTGCCCTTGCGGTGCGCGCTCACACTGATGCCCCCACCCATGTGCACGACAACCAGATTGATGTCCGCGTATTGACTCTCAAGGGTAACTGCCGCACGCCGGGCTGCGCTCTTCAAGCTGAGTGCGTGAGAGAGGCTCCTGCGCTCTATCTCCGGCAGTCCTGATACGCGAGCGAGTGGCTCCAGCTCATCTACACAGACCGGATCAACCACGAACGCAGGGAGGTTTCCCTGCCGCGCGATCTCGTGCGCAATCTGCGCTGCCAGATTGACGACGTGATCTCGCTCCTTCTCCGGCTCGCGCAATTCCTGCAACATGCGCTCACTGATCACATAGGTGCCGCTGGCCAGTGGCCGCAGGATACCGCCCCGTGCGGCCACAGCATTGAGCGAATCCACAGCGACGCCCTTTCGGGCCAGGAAAGATAGCACGGCGTCCCGACGGAGCTGATACTGGTCCGAGATGCGAGGGAAGGCAGCCAGTTGTCTGTGAGGGTGCGCGATGGTCTCGCTGTGGATGGGTATCCCGCCCTCGAACACCGCCAGCTTCGTGGATGTGGAGCCAGGGTTGATGACCAGAATGCGGAACTGCCTCTTCTTGCTGAAGGACACCGTCTTTCTCCAGTTACCAGTGGCCGGTCGCCGGTCCGCAGTTGGCAGTGGGCGGTCCATCACCCTCGGCGTTTCACCTGTCGGGAACGCCAACCGCACACCGCCAACTGATCACGGTTTCTGACAGGTCGGACAGATGTGGGTCCCGCGCCCGGCGACCACGATGCGCTCCAGCGGCACACCGCAGCGCGTGCAGGGCTCTCCAGCACGGCGGTACACATGCAGGTGCTCGCCGTAGCTCCCTGGCGAGCCTTCGGCGTCGAGATAGCGTTCGTCCGCCAGTGTCGTTCCGCGACCGGCGATGGCTTGGCTCAGGACCTGACGGATCGCGCGATACAGGCGCTCGACCTCGGCATGGGAGAGTGTGTTCGCCTTGCGCCGAGGATGTAAACCTGCCAGGAACAGTGCTTCATCCGTGTAGATGTTGCCCAGTCCGGCAAGAAACCCCTGATTGAGCAACAGGGGCTTGATCATTCCTCTGCGGCTGGACAAAAGCTTGGCGAAATCATCCAGGGCAAAGTCCTGGGCCAAAGGCTCTGGACCGAGACTCCCCAACACCAGGTCAGGATCCGTCGTCCAATAGACACGGCCAAACTTGCGCGTATCAGAGAAAACGAGCTGCCGACCGTCGGCCAGGTGAAGTATCAGCCGCGCATATGGATCCGGTTCGCACGTCCCCGGCTCGACCCGCAGTTGCCCGCTCATGCGCAGGTGGATCATCAGGTAGCTTGGGCCCGATAACGAGAGAATCAGGAACTTGCCCCTGCGACGCACCTCCAGGATCTTGTGACCGGGCAATCGTTTGGTGAGTTCGGCGGCACAGGGCATGGCCACCGTTCGAGCCCAATGGGCCTGGACCCTGGTGATCTCAGCATTGCACAGCAACCGCCGCAGGTCTCGCGCCAGCGTCTCTACCTCAGGAAGCTCGGGCACGCTTCCCCCCGAAAGCACCCGCTGCCACAGCAAGAAAAGCGCCCAGGAATGCAACCGTACACGGAACGCGCGGACGCTGCGCTTCCGGCGCAGCCAACGACGTGCCCGGGGTGGATGTCCCACGTGGCTGCAGGCCCAGACTTTGGCGCCACTGCGCATCCAGTTCGTCGAGATCAAGCTCGTATGCGCGCTGCAGTGCCTCTTCCTGGGTTATACCTTCACCAAACGCATCTAACAGCCGTGCCATCTTTGCCTTGCCATATGTGTCCAGCAGATACTCCACCAGGCTGTAGACCTCGCCATAGAAGAGATCGACCTGACGGGGATCGCCAGTGTAGCCTGACAGAGAGCGCACCGAAATCAACTGGTCGCGCTGCACCGCACGCTCCAAAGACCTGCGATTTGCAGATGGAAGCTCCCCCTCGGCGTACATCGCAAGCCCCTCGTCCAGCCAACGGGGCAGAGACGAATAGGGGTTATCGGTGGCCAAGCCTACCACGATGTGCGAAAGCTCATGGGCGATGGTGCCTTCAACATCACGCTGGGAACCCAGCAGCAAGAGGGTGGCTTCGTCGACGACCACACCCAGAGTGAGGATCCGCTCGTCGTAGGCCTCGCTGGTCCGGGGGAGGGCCAGGCTCATGTCCGACTTGTTGCGGTAGACGTAGATGCGCACCGGCTCATCCAACATGACACCCATCTCATCCTGCAGACGGGCAAGTGTGCTGTCAGCGTAGCCCACCAGACGGCGGGCCTCGTCCTCTCGCGAGCCGTACCAGAAGAGGATGATATTGTCGCGCTGTATCACGTCCCATGAGAAGCGGTCATCCTCATAGTTGAGAGTGACAGGCAGAGTTGTCAGTTCATTCCCTGCGGCGTCCGCGATGCGCCACTCATGCTCGATCTGTGAACCTGGCGGCAGCTCCCCGGGCTCCAGTTCCCAGGTGTGTGAGAACGTATCCTGTCCGTAAGAAACCTCGATGGGAACCTTCACGGTGAGCCCCTCACCAGGTCGCCGGTAGTAAAGAGTCACTGCAGTGATTTCGTTCTCGGTCTCCACCTGCAGACGGAATTGGATACTCTTGGAGAACTGCACCTCGTATGCCCTATCCAGGATCTGGATGCCTTGGTCGGCGCGCGCACCTGTCGCAGCTGCCAGAGAGGCAAGCAACAGCAGGGCAGCGACCCACAGCGCATGCTGCAGTCTGTGCCAAGTCTGGGTCACAGCTGGCTCACTCCAGCTCTGCGATGGGCGTGTTGCGGTGCTTGTCCCCGATTTCGATCAGCATCTGTGGTATGTCGTCCTCGACGGGATACTTCCGGCCGCAGTCGCGGCACACGAGCCATTTGTTCTTGACGACGTCGAGCCGGCCGGGGTCCTCCTTCTGTGGATCACGATCGGGACCGCTCACGCAGGAGGGGCAACGCAGAATGTCCTCATCTAGCATCCACTGAGTCGAAGGGCCAATCATCGAACCTCCTTGAAATGGGCAAGTACCAGTGCACCTCGAGCCTCCAGTGGCACTGTGGGAGTAGTATACTGGAAACGGATAGAGAGGCCAAAGCACAGTGGGGAGGCGGCCTTCGGAGCGACCCTGGGGTCGCTCAGTCGGTTGCCAGCCGGGATGCGGAGCTGTCATCTTTGCCCTCATGGCCTTTTGGCGCATGGATCCCAGCTGCCGACAAGCCACTTCTGCCCTCGGTCCAGCACACTCCAGAACCGGGAGGGCAACTTGCGGCCAGCGAGACAAGTGGTTATACTCTGCCGATACAGTCCAGGGCTGAAGCACATGTGCCTGTCCGTGGCACAGACTTTGGGAGGGCAGAATTACATCCAGCACCGAACAGGAACCTAGCTCTTTGCGGAGCAAGGCCAATGGGCAAGAGTTCCACCAGGGCAGGGTACTCACGATCACGCTTGGACACCTGGCCAACGACATGTACCCATCGTTCTTGCCTGCCTTGCTGCCGCTGTTCATCGCCAACCTGGGGTTGAGCAAGACAGAGGCTGGCTTGCTGAGCTTGATCAGGCAGGCCCCATCCCTGGCACAGCCGGCCATGGGACACATGGCTGACCGCTTCAGTTTGCGTAGCGTACTCGTCCTCACCCCTGCAGTCACGGCCGTGATGTTCAGCCTGCTGGGGGTGGCACCGAGTTACGCCGCGCTTGCAGTCCTGTTGATTCTCGGTGGCACCAGCACCGTCGCTTTTCACGCGATTGCTCCGGCGCTGGCCGGCGAGCTGGCCGGAGCGAAGAATATGGGGCGAGGCATGGGCCTGTGGATCCTCGGCGGTGAGCTGGGATTCACCCTGGGACCACTGCTCCTTGTCAGCGTCGTAGACCGGTTTGGTCCTAGAGCGACGCCGTGGCTGATGGTTTTCGGCATGCTGGGCTCGGCTGGGTTGTTCTTGCGCCTGCGAGACATCCCACAACGAACCGTTGAGTCCGCTCAAGGTCTGCCCTGGCGCCAGGCTTTGAGCGAGCTATATCGCGTTTTGCTACCGCTGCTCGGGGTGGCCGCGACGCGTGCCTTCGCCCAGTCGGCATTGGGCAGCTACCTCCCCACATTTCTCAGCGAAAGGGGAGCCAGTCTGTGGTTGGCGGGGGCATCGCTGACAGTGTACCAGGCAGCTGGCTCGGCAGGCGTTCTGGTGGGAGGCTACCTGAGCGACCGACTGGGGCGATGGGCGATCATGTTAGGTTCGACGTCGCTGACGCCAGTGCTTCTGTGGGTGTTCCTCAGGCTCGACGGCGCGGGACAATTCCTGATCCTGCTGGCGCTCGGCTTTGTCGCAGTAGCCTTTGACCCTGTGGCCATGGCTTTGGTGCAGGACAGCGGTGCGCAGAACCCCGCCTTGTCCACCAGCCTGTACCTAGCGCTGATGTTCCTAATGCGTTCCCTGGCCACCGTGGCAGTGGGAGCTCTTGCGGACCGGGTGGGCTTGCATCGTGCCTTTTCCGCCAGTGCAGCCATCTTTCTGTTGGGAACGCCGCTGCTCTTCCTGTTGCCGGTGCGGCGGTCTGCAGCCAGCACCCAATAGCGGAAGCGCTGGCAGCAGCGAGTGTGTACACCATTCGGGAGAGTGCGATGATAACCAGCTCTGCACAGAACACACAGATCACGCAGAACGCGACAGAGACCCCACCGGACGCCAGCCAACAGATGGCGCACGGGCAGTACTTTCAGACAGGCCGCGTGCTGACCATCGCTGTCGGGCACACGCTGCACGATACGTTCACTGGCTTCCTGCCGCCACTCCTTCCGGTCCTGATCACGAGCCTGTCCCTGTCCAAGACCGAGGCTGGACTGTTGAGGGTCTTTTTGCAGGGGCCTTCGCTGCTGCAGCCAGTCATTGGCCATCTAGCTGACCGCGTCAACCTGCGGTTCCTGGGGATTCTGGCACCCGCTGTGACGGCCATAGTGATGAGTCTGGTAGGGATCGCGCCAGACTATACGGCGCTGATCCTCCTTCTGACGGTCGCTGGCCTGAGCTCGGCGAACTTTCACGCCATCCTGTCAGTAGCGGCGGGGAGACTCTCTGGCCACAGGCTTGGGCGGGGGATGAGTTTCTGGATGTTCGGCGCCGAGCTGGGGCGCGCCCTGGGTCCGATTGTGATCGTCAGCGCGATCAGGTTGCTCGGTGTGGCCCGTACGCCCTGGCTGATGGTCGCGGGGTGGTTGGGATCGGTCCTGCTGTACGTGCGGCTGCGAGACGTGCCGTTCCAGCCATCGCGTCAGCAGCAGGATCTGTCCTGGCAGCTGGCAATGCGCGGCATGGGCCGATTCATGGTTCCCTTGCTGGGCATCATCGTGGCGCGTGCCTTCCTCTTCCAGGCACTGACCACATACCTGCCAACCTTCCTGAGCGAAGAGGGGGTCGATCTGTGGCTGGCCGGCACCTCGCTCACTGTGCTAGAGGCAGCAGGTACCCTTGGCGCGCTCGCAGGTGGTTCGCTGAGCGACCGGCTGGGCCGGCGGCCGGTGCTTGCGGCTTCGCTTCTGACATCACCGCTCGTCATGCTCCTTTTCCTGGCAACCGACAGCTGGATCCGGTTCCTTGCGCTGCTGCCGCTTGGCCTAACCGCATTTTCCATTGCACCGACGCTCATGGCCCTGACGCAGGAGAGTTTTCCCCAGAACCCTTCACTCGCCAACGGCATCTACATGGCCCTGACCTTTGTCACTGGTTCGGTGATGGCGGTGGTTGCGGGCGCCCTAGGAGACCTGTTCGGCCTGCGCTGGACCTTTGCGGCCAGCGCGGTTGTCGCGCTTCTGGGCGTGCCATTTGTCTGGTTTTTGCCGTCAAGAGGGGTCGGGCGCGAAAGTGAGGCGTAGCGCCGGCACCCGCCCCCCGCAGGCCAACGCTACTCAGTACTGCTCCCTGTGCGCTCTGAGGCCCCGTCTCTTTCTCGTTCGTCATCTGCGGAGCTTTCCATCTGTCAATCCTCCAGATGCCCGTAGAACTGCAGCGGCTTGAGCTCCGTGAACTCCCCCGTCTTGGCCAGCAGCCGTCTTATGTCGACACAGAGATGGCATTTCGAAACATAGCCATCCAGCTCCTGGTACCCGAACTCCTGCCCCAGCTGGTACAGCTCCTCTAGGCTCGTTAACAGGGCTCGCAGAACAGGCCGCTCCTGCAGGTTGATACCTTCGCAGAGCGCGTCAAGATGGCGTGCATCACCCAGCGAGATACCCGCGCAGTAACCCGGCACAAAGTTGCAGTAGTTGTCCACGTGGATGTGCCAGTCGCGGATGAGCTCGCGCCGGCAGGATGTGGTGAAGAAATGCCTGGCTGGATGCTTACGGAACAGATGCCCCAGACTGTAGCCAACCCGCCCGCCAGGGAGCAGTTCGGCCTGGTACAGGCCATGACCGGCTCGCTGCACATACTCGTCGAATGGCAGCGTCCCCTGTAACCCCATGCTGCGGAACTGCTCGTAGAAGGAACGCTGGTACAACATCACACTGCCGGGGAACACCGCCTGACTGATCCTGAGCGCCCGCTGGGTGCGCTCAAAGGGCACGTACTCGGTGATGAAGGGATTGGCGCTGATGAGGATGCCTTGCAGCCCTGCTCGCTTGAGCTGTGTCAGTCTATGGCTTGTCACCTCGTCGCTCGTACACCACGCGCAATTGGTCTCAACGAATGTGGCACGGATGCCCAGTCGGCAGGCAGTCTCGGTCACTTGCAGCAGCAGATCAAAGTTGAGGAAGGGCTCGCCACCGGTGAAATGGAGTCCCTCGTTGACGCCCACATTGCCGTACACGCTGCCCGCGCCGCGCAGACTGGGCGCCAGCTGCGTCAGGACGACCTCGGCATCTTGCGCTGACAGCCAGTCCGCTTTCCAGCGGGGCGAGCATGCATACAGGCAGTGCCGGCAGCGGCTGGAGCACTTGTAGGAGAGAAGAAGCCCTGCAGATGCTGGCTGTGGAATAGCTAGTTTCATCACCATGAATGCCTCTTGCTGGCGAGGGGTGTTTGCCGGTGAGTGTCCTGTCTGAAACCGGACAAGCCCGCGTGGGGACCAGAGAACTGGCTCCTTCCGAGCACCTGGGGCCGCCCTTGGGATTGGGCCAGGGACAGCAATCCCCTAACCTGGCCTTCAGCCAACAGGCTTCGGGTTATGATGTGCAGCAGCCCAACACTTTGAGCCCACGCGAGCAGGATGCAGGTCTAGCGAACCCCGCGGAACAGATCGGTCTCCAACTCATCTGGCCAACCAACGATGGAACGGGCCAACAGGAACGTCTCTTTGACGAACATGGGATTGTCCATCATCTGACCGATCTCATACGGAATGTTGCGCCAATCAATCTGCGTGGCGTGGCACTGGAGACCGCGCAGCTTGGTCTGCAGATGCTCGCCGATGTCAATCACCGTAGTGATCTCGTCGCCGGAATAGCCGACCATGGCGAAAGGCACACCGTCCATCATCACGGATGCCGGCCTGCCGTTCTGGGACATGGCTGTAAGCACGTCGCGCGGGAGCACCTGGTAATACAGTTTGCTGACCTGGTGCGGCGTACACCTGCCAGCGATCTGATCGGGGAAACAGCTCTCATCAGCGGCCAGACCGAAGGCTATCGTTGTCCAGCGATGTGCGGCGATGTGGTCGTAGTGACCGTAGACGCCATCTGGGCCAAATGTCAGCAGAACCTGCGGCCGCAGCTCGCGGATCAGACGGACCAGCTTGCCCACTGCCTGGCCTTGATGGACAATGGCCAACTGCCCGTCGACATAGTCGAGGAAGCGCGGCGGATGGATGCCGTACACTTGGCAGGCACAGCGCAGTTCCTGCTCGCGGACCTGTGGTAAGTTGGCGGCGGTGGCCAAGTCTGAGTCGCGGATCTCACCCGCCTCCCCGCGCGTAGCACTCACGAGGTACACATCGCATGCCTGGGCAGCATACTTGGCGAGCGTGCCGCCAACGGCAAAAGCTTCATCATCAGGATGGGCGAACACCGCCATCAGGGTCAGCTTCTTCATCTACTCGCATCCTCCTGCAGAAAGAGTCGGAGAATCTCCACCGCCGCAGTGAGCTCTTCGATGTGCACATACTCTTTCGGACCGTGGGCCTGGGCGATATCGCCTGGGCCAAAGACGACGCACGGTATGCCGGCAGCGCCGTAATGGCTGGCGTCGGTGTTGTAGGCGACGCCGGCAATCTCGGCCTCACCAAGCACGCTCTCCGCTGCCCAGCGGAGGCCTTGCACCAACGGATGATGGACTGGCGTATCGATCGGCGGAACGGCCTTGTGGGGCGCTGCGAACTCGATCCGCTGTAGGGTCGCGCCGTCCAGATCCTCCGCCAGCCAGCGCTTGATCTCCTGCAGCACCTGCTGGCAGGTTTCGCCGGGGACCACCCGGCAGTCGATCGTGATCTCGCACAAGTCAGGCACGATGTGCTCCGACACGCCACCGCGGATGATAGACACCGTCAGCTTTGGCGAACCGCACAGGGGATGCTGGCGCTGGGGGTAAGTGGCATCCGCTCGCCGCCGTAGCACGTCGATCACGTCGTTCATGATGTAGATAGCATTCACGCCATGCTGTGGATTCGAAGTGTGAGCGGCCTGACCATGGGCAGCGATCTTGAGGTACATCTGGCCGTCGTGCGCGGAGACGACCTTCAGCGCCGTCGGTTCGCCCACGATAGCGGCGGAAAAAGCCGTGCCAGATGCCACCAGGTGCTGCGCGCCGGTCATGCCAAACTCCTCGTCCGCCGTTGCCGCCAGCACGCAACCCCGAGGCAGCACAGCCCCTTCCGCAAGTAACTCGCGCACTGCCGTCATCATCGCTGCCAGAGAGCCCTTGGTGTCGCTGGCTCCGCGACCGTACACTCGGCCCCTTCCCACGCGCGGCACGAAGGGATCCTTCATGCCCTGCCCACCGACGGTGTCCATGTGCGCTTCGAGCAGAAGAGGCGGTGCCGAAGCGTCCGCCCCTGGGACATGAACCAGCACGTTGTCCCGGTCCGGCAAAACCTGCTGGCGCTCGATGCGCACGTCGAAGGGTTCGAAGTAGTTCTGCACATAGTCTGCGACGCGGCGTTCGCCGTAGGGATGGCCCGTGCATTCTGTGTTGTGCTCCGGATTCACACTGGGCAGGGCGATCAGATCACTGAGCAACTGGCTGACATGCGGTGGCACTGCCATGTGTTCCCTCCTGGTTTGCGTCGCTAGAGCGCGAGTCATTCTACCACCAAGGCACAAAGATACCAAGAGCTAGGGGATGAGCTCCCGGGAAGCTCGGCCACGGTGGCGCTGGCCAAATGGTCCATCGTCCTCCATCATCCTGATGTGCCTGCGGTGTCTTCTTCCGGGAAGCGGCCCAGAGTGGAGGCCCAGACACGCGAGGCGCCTTGTTCAGCGCATAACACAGACAGAGGGGGTAGCTGCAAGGTGCTCTGGGAACTGGAGCTCGCTGGTGGGAGAACGGTTACGCATTGGTTTCACTCGGCTACATGGGTTTTGACTTGCTCGCAGCATCCGCTATAATAGGCGTGTCTACAACGATCCAGCCATGCTGGGCAATTCGTATATGAAAATTGGGTGATCACCGGGCGGTCAGCACGCCCCGGTCACATACATCGCAAAGCCCGCCGACCGTCGTGGTCCCGCGGGCTTACTGGTTTCTGACAAGCCGTCATCTGCAGCAAGCTTGTCCAGCTTTTGCATTGGAGAGCCGCAGCTGCAGAGACGGTCACACGTCGCAGTTCAGCGCGACGTGCGCCCCTTACCTGGCATGGAGGAGGCGATGAACATGGACAAGCACACTGCCCCAACCCCCAGCGCTCTGAACCGCGTGTCCGCCACCCTGCTGCTGCCCCTCTTACTCTCAGTTGCGTTCCTGGCTATCGTAGCCGCCCCTGTACTGGCCCAGGGCCCTGGAGAAGTGCTGCTCTACGATGAGCACTTTGACTATGCCGACTACAGCAAGGTCCCGGGGTGGAGGCTCGAATCGGAAGGCGGAGGCGAAGTGGGTTGGGTGGTGGAAGATGGGAAACTCATAGGCAAGAGCCACTACTGGGCTACCTATGAAGAAGGCGACTGGTTCAATACCCACCTCGGCCTCACGGTGTTCCTGCACGACTTTTTCGAGGGACTACACATCTCGGTGCGCCTCAGTGACGTTGGGCGCTACGCCCTGGCCCTGCACCCTGATAGAGTGGCCTTGTTCAAGCAACAGGGTTTTGGCCCCGGCGAGAGCTTCATGGATATTGGAAAGCACGAGCGCGACTTTGCGGGGGGCATCCCGCATGGTGTCAGCGTCTCGGTCTATGAAGGACGCGTACTGGTCGTCATTGATGGCGTGACGGAGTTTGACTGGGTCGATCCAGACCCACTGCCAGCAGGAACGATCGCTGTTGAGACGTTGGACAATGGTTGGGTTGAGGTTGACGACATTAGCGTGTACGGTCCGGCCCCCGCCGCCGGGCCGGACCTCTCCATTGTAGTGGCCGACGAGTGGGAATTCTCTGAGGACGGCCAATGGCTGGTGCTGTACATCGTGATCGCCAACAAGGGCGATGTGCAGGCTCGCAAAACGGCTGCCCAGGCCGGGGACCCTGAGACCGGATGGGAGAGTGCCATGTTCCCTGTTCCACCACTGGAACCAGGCGACGACACCACGGTTGCCATCGAGTTGGAGATCCCGGAGGATCAACGGGGATTCGACCATGTGTTCCTGGTGCAAGTGGATTCGGGACACTGGGTCACCGACGACTTCAACAGGGGCAACAACGAGAGGTGGACGCCGCCCATCTACATCCCGGAGTTGCCTGTCGTGGAGGAGCCCTACATCGAAGGAATCGAACCTGACCGCGGCCTGCCCGGCGAAGAGATGACGGTGATCATCTATGGCTCCAACTTCACACCAGAGTTCGGTGCGTTCATACCCGACCTGGTGGAAGTGCACTATGTAGAGTTCGTCCATCCGGGAGAGCTAGAGGCACGCATCGCCATCCACCCCGAAGCCCCGCCTGGGCCACGGCCGGTATGGGTGGGCATCGAAGACGGGCCTGTCGCCGTACTGGAAGACGGCTTCACCGTGCTCGAGCCGGAGCGCGAAGGACAGCCAGACCTGACTGTGACCATCTCCGACTGGGAGATTGACCGCGACCGGACCTTGGTGCTCCACCTGACAGTACGCAACATTGGTGACGGGTATGCTGGAGAGACCATCATCCTCGCCGAGGAACCTGACACAGGCTGGGCCAGTGACCACTTTGCCGTGCCGGAGATGGCACCCGGCGAAGAATCACCGCTCGAAATCGGGATGCAGATCCCGGACGAACAACGCGGCAGGACACACCGCTTCGACGTTACGGTGGACCCGGAAGACTGGATCGTGGAGAGCAACGAGAGGAACAATGCCACGAGAACCGGTGGGATACCCATTCGTCGAATGGGTGAAGTACGAACACCGACTGAGCGGCGACCGACTCCGACACCCACCCCGGATGGTGACAGGGGAGGACTAGATCCACGTGTCCTCATCTTGGTCCTGGTCGGAGGGCTGCTGGGCGGAGCCTTCCTGCTGCGGGGGAGAGGGCGCGGCGGCAGAAGAGGCGCCGAAGAGAGGCGCCCCGGGGGGCTGGGCAAGCCTGAAACCTACTACTACGTGAGCGGGGCGCCGGTATCGATAAGGCGACGCGACGACTTGATCGCTGTCAAGTTCAGGGGGATCGACAGTCATGCCGCCGCGGCGCGCGCCGGAGTGGGAACCGATGTGCCCGGCTTTCGTCCACCTATGGCTCAAGATCTTTGGCCTGGCGGTGAGGTGCTCTTGCGTCAGCTGCCGGGCGAAACGCGGTCCCCGGAACAGCAGGAAGCGCTGTTTCGAGCGCTGAACCAGCGTGCCGATGTGGAGCATGCATCGTTTGTGTATGAGCTCAACCCGGACGACACGTGGATCGCCACGGACCGGTTCATCGCCCAGTTTCGGGCAAACACGTCCGAGGCGGAGATTGCGGCCCTGAACCGTCAGTACGGCGTTGAAGAGGAGGAGCGGATCCCCTGGCTCCCCAGTGCCTATCTGCTCCGGGTGACGCCGGCATCGCCAGGCGATGCGCTAGCCATCGCCAACGCGTATTCCGAAGAGAAGCACGCTGTTCTTGCCCATCCCAACTTTCTGCGGCAGTACGCGCATCGGACGCCGGTGCTGCAGCCGGACGCCGCTACCCCAGAACGCCATTGGCATCTAGATGCAATCGAAGCCTTCGAGGCCTGGCAGACATCCAGCGGCAGCCCGGA
>Ga0209427_10004249_pt1 | contig 16590 bp, 12 predicted proteins | sample DeeMarSWOR136_30_FD_187465 | JGI IMG/M metagenome (GOLD analysis project Ga0209427, IMG submission 187465) | Marine sediment microbial communities from White Oak River estuary, North Carolina - WOR-1-36_30 (SPAdes) (version 2) | ecosystem: Environmental > Aquatic > Marine > Intertidal zone >...
TCAGCCGGTAATAATCACGGAAACATCATCGATGCTACTTGGACGACAGGAAAATTGGATGGGGCTTTGAGCTTCGATGATGTCGACGACTATGTCGAGGTAGCGGACGATCCCTCTTTAAGGTTTACACAGTATGACAGCTTTTCGGTAAGCTTTTGGGCCAAGCCTTCTACTGGGGGCTATGTGTTTAGCAAATTGAACGCATATTCACAAAGCGGGATTTTTGGGTATGCGCTTCGTTGGCAGTCTAACTATTCTAACTTTCAGTTTATGACACAGAAGTCAGGTATTGCAAATGTATTTGTAGATACCACGGATAACTCTGCACCTGCCCACAACTGGTACTTCGTTACAGCCGTATATGACAAAAAAGATATGAAAATTTATTTAAACGCAGAATTAAAAGGTACCAACTTCTTCAGTTATGATACCGGAAGCACCAGCCCTGATAACAACTTCGCCATAGGTGTCAGATTACTCCCTTCTACACTTGAACAGTATTTCGGTGGCATCATTGATGATGTGATCGCATTCGACAGAGCTTTATCTGACGAAGAAATCTGGTTAATTTATCAGACAGGGATCGGCAACAAAGCATCTGCACCCCATCCGGTTGATGGCGCAATAGATGTGGACCCGAATGTGATCCTTTGCTGGTCACCGGGAAAAGATGCTGTCTCTCATGATGTGTATCTTGGCACGGATTACAACGATGTAAATGATGCAACACCGGACTCGAACGAATACAAGGGAAATTACCAGGATAACAATTATGGTCCCTGTGGACTCGAACTTGAAACGACCTACTACTGGCGGATCGATGAAGTTGGCATATCAACAACATATAAGGGTAATATCTGGACTTTCACAACATGGGCCGAATTTATCCCCGATTGTGTCAGTTGGTGGAAGTTTGATGAAGGTACAGGAACCATAGCATACGATTCAGCCGGTATCAATGACGGAACTATCTACGGAGCAACCTGGACAACAGGCAAAATTAACGGCGCATTGAGCTTCGATGATGTCGACGACTATGTCGAGGTAGCGGACGATCCCTCTTTAAGGTTTACCCAATATGACAGCTTTTCTGTGTCCTTTTGGGCGAAACCTTCTACAGGAGGGTATGTGTTTAGTAAACTGAACGCATATCCACAAAGCGGGATTTTTGGTTACGCGCTTCGTTGGCTGGCGCCCCCTAAGTTTCAGTTTATGACACAGAAATCAGGTGTTAATAATGTGTTTGTTGATACCACGGATAACTCTGCACCTGCCGGCAATTGGTATTATGTAACAGCCGTATATGACAATAAGGATATGAAAATTTATTTAGATGGAGAATTAAAAGGTACGGCCTTTTTTGGTTATGATACTGGAAGCACAAGCCCTGATAACAACTTCGCCATAGGTGTCAGATTACTCACTTCTACACTTGAACAATACTTCGGTGGCATCATAGATGAAGTGATACTTTATGATAGGGCTGTATCTGCTGAAGAAATTCAACAACTTTGTCAGGACATGTATCTGGCCGGCCCATAGTTTGTGATGACCGTCAACAACAGTGGCGACCCACCGGCGGACCCGTCCGATGAGCCAATGCCCAATGGTGGTCGCATTAACATGGGTGCTAAGTAGGGGCGGATTATGAAAGTATGAACGAGTGGACAATCAAGGGTCTTCTCAACCCTGAGGGCGTGGTCATAATAAAGGAGGCCGCGCCTTTTTTTGCGCGCTACACGCAAACGCAGGACAAGTCAGTTACAGAATAATCAAGAAAACCGGCGGGCCGGTCGATGATGGAAATGGGCGCTGACGGCCCCAACCGAACAAACAAAAGCACAAAATGTTTCAATTGACTTGGACGGACAATAAGCTATATTCGTGAAGACAACAGGATTATCAGTCAGTAAGGCTTTACGTTGATGAGTTCACCCGATACTGCAAGAGTAACAAGAGTCTGTTTCATCGCTCCAAAGGCATACCCGCTCTTTAATCCCGATGTGAAAAAAGTTTTTGGCGGAGCGGAGGTGGACCTGTATTTTCTTGCCACCGAACTGGCAAAAGATGAAAACTTCGACGTAAGTTTCATCACCGCCGACTACGGACAGGATGATTTCGAGAACATCGAGAATGTCAGGATTATCAAAAGTTTGAATTTTAATAAAAATCCACTAATCGGCGCAATCAAGGTCTGGCAGGCCATGAAAAATGCCAATTCTCATATATATTTCCAGGAAGCGGTCTCCTGGGGCACATTCTTAGTCGCGCTCTTTTGCAGCTCGCACAAAAGAACATTCGTTTATCGCACGGCTAACCAGGGTGAAAGCGATGGAACCTTCCTCAGGGGAAAACACATCCTGAAGAAAGCCTTTTCCTGGTCCCTGCATAAGGCACAAGCCGTCATTGTACAAAACGAAATAGATAAAGAAAATATGCACAACTCTATTGGTATTGATTCGACGGTAATCCCTAACGGCCAGCCGCTTATCGAATCCGGCCAAAGCAAACGCGATACCATACTTTGGGTCGGAAGAAGCACGCATCTGAAAAGACCTGAGCTTTTCGTAAAAATCGCTGAGAATTTCCCCGATGAAAAATTTACGATGATTTGTCAGGAGGCTACAGGCGACGAAAATTACAAGGCCTTGCTCGCTCAAGCCCAGGAAGTTGAAAATCTAAAATTTATTAAGGCCGTGCCTTTCGCAAAAGTTAGCAGCTACTTCCAGCAGGCAAAAGTATTTGTCAATACCAGTGATTCGGAAGGCTTTCCCAATACATTCATTCAGGCATGTAATTGCGCCACGCCGATATTGTCGCTGAACGTCAATCCCGACGATTTTATCAATAGGCACAATTGCGGTATCAGTTGCAACGGCGACTGGAAGCAAATGGTTGATTCGCTAAGGGATATGCTGCAGGAGAACCGCTACATCGAATTGGGAGAAAACGGTAAAAACTACGCCGAAGAACGTCACGATTTGGCAAAGATTATAAAACAGTATAAAGAGCTCTTCAGAGAACTTGTTAAGCATAACAAACCGGCATCGAATGATTAGCTGTATAGATATTAGTATGATCTTTACCGTAATGCCGCCGACAACAGGAGCAAAAAGGCTATGACCGGCCACGAAGTCGAACCTATTCGGATATGCTTTGTTATTTTGAACGCGTATCCGCTTTTCAATCCCGAGGCAAAGGGCGTGATTGGGGGTGCCGAGGTGGATTCCTATTATATTGCAAGCGAGCTGGCCAAGGACCCCGATTACAGGGTAAGCTGCATAGTCGCCGACTATGGGCAGGAACCGGTAGAAGTCAGGGAGTCGGTCACCCTAATAAGGGCCCTGGATTTTAACACCAGGCGCATCTCGGCAACTCTGAGTCTTTGGAAGGCACTGCGAAAAGCGAATGCGCAAATATATGTCAGGAAACTCAGCTCAGCGGTTACTGCCGAGGTCGCCCTGTTTTGTAAACGTTATGGACACAGCTTTGTGTACCGCACGGCAAGCGCGGTGGAATGCGATGGCACATACCTCAGAGAACACTACTTTCGCGGCAAAGGATTCCTCTGGTCGCTGCGACACGCAGACGCCGTAATCGCCCAAAACCAAACCGACGCAGACAATCTTGTCAAAACAGCAGGTGCCTCCGCCCAGGTTATAAGAAATCCCGAACGCCTGCCGCAACTGAATGAAAAAGAACGCAGGACAATATTGTGGGTCGGCAGAAGCGCTGATGTCAAGCGACCGGAGCTGTTTTTGGAGATGGCCAAACAAGTCCCCGTACAGCACTTTACAATGATATGTCAAAGGGCAATCGAGGATAAGCAATATGACAACTTTGTGGAAAAGGCAAAACAAATCGGCAACCTTGAGTTTATACAGCGAGTCCCGTTTCACCAAATCCACGACCATTTCCTTCAGGCCAAAGTGTTCGTTAATACAAGCAACTACGAAGGATTCCCAAACACATTCATCCAAGCATGTAAGTGCGCCACGCCAATTTTGTCATTGAACGTTAATCCCGACGGCTTCCTCGACGTGCATAATTGCGGCATCTGTTGCAATGGTGATTGGGAAAAATTCGTCGATTCCCTTAAGGGTATGCTCGAACGGGAAAAATACACGGAATTAGGAAAAAACGCCAGAAAATATGCCGAAGAAAATCACGACATTACTAAAATTGTAGAGCAATATAAAACTTGTTTTACTAAGATTGCTCAAAATAAAAAATAAGACTTGGATTTTGACTGTCCCCGTCACGCATTATACTTATCACGATGCGCTAATGCCTGAAGGACAAAAGGAGCGACAAAATAGAAAAAGATAAAAAAGCTCCGATAGAAGAAAAAGACCAGGCCAAAGTTGAACGTCTTGCAGAGCTTGTAGGAAAAAAGCTCGTCAGCCTTAGGTGGCATATGCACCGCTTTTTCGGCCCGTGCCTACCGATGCTCAAGGACGCACGGGTTCTCGACGTAGGCTGCGGCAAAGGCACTACAACCTTTTACGCCGCACTTTGCGGTGCAAAAGAGGTTGTCGGATTGGACCCCGAAGCCTCCGGCAGCACTTCCGGTTCCACTCAGATTTTTTCGAAAATCAAGGAAGAACTCGCCCTGGACCAATGTGTTCATAAACCGATAGATTTTCTCACTTACAGCCCGGAAACGCCTTTCGATCTGGTCCTGCTCTACAACAGTATCAATCACATTCGCGAGGTAACATCCGACATTCGCCGTGACGAAATTGCTCGAAAATCTCAAAGCAAGGTGGTCGCTAAAATCGCAGAAGTCCTAAAAGTAAACGGATGGGCAGTTCTTTGCGACGCCAGTCGGAGAAATTTATTTGGAGACTTAGGGCTCCGCTCACCCTTAGCGCCCACAATAGGCTGGAAATCACATCAGACACTCGGTGCCTGGCGCATACTTTTAACCGAACAAGGCTTCGGTGATTTCTCTCACAACTGGTATGTCCCCTATATTGTACCCTGGGCAGGGTTCCTGCTCGACAATCCAGTAAGCAACTACCTCACTTTCAGCCACTTCGTGCTCAGGGGCCGCAAAGTCCGCTAAGCTGCAGGCATTAACTCCCGTACCGATAAAGGGTGAGTTTATTTGCCCAAAATAGATTGAAATATATCCGCCGCCTCGAACGCAACGATATCGGCGTTATAAAACTGCTTTGCCACTTTGTCACCATCTGAACCTAATTACACACCAGGTGACCTCTCCTGATAGAGGGACACCAAGGCTCCATAATAATCGCCCGAAGAACTAACTGATAAACCTATACCGATATCGCCCTTCTCCAAAATACCCCGCTTCACTCCTACAGGCCATGAACGTCGACAGAGTGATTGCTTCCGCAGATTTCTCTCCATGATTCATTACTTATATCCCGAACAGTCTACAATCTATTCTGCTTAAACTGTTTATAACCGGAAGTTCATTCATCCTTCGTAAATACTATTTCGATACCATAGCAAGGAAAAATGTAACAAAAATCTTCCTCGTACCACTCCTGGAAAAAGCTGCTCAGGTTAAAAAACTCACCCACTATCTTCTTGATAATTCTTCCGAAAAAAAACGGCGACTTAAAAACAAGCCTCAGAGACAAAATTCGTATCTTAGAATCAAAATAATAATCCGGCACTTTTCGCTTTAACTGATGCCTGGAATCGACAAAATAATAAAAACTGTATAGCCCGAAAAATCTCTTATGCGTAGGGTCCGAATAATAATAAGGATTTGAAAAATGCGGCACAAAAACAAATACTTTGCCCCCCTTCTTGAGCACCCGCACAATCTCGCCCATCAATCCTTCAAAATTCTCTACGTGCTCGAAAAAGCTTTTGGCATAAATCTCGTCAATGCAGCCGTCCGGCAGAAATCCGAGACCTTCCTCAACATCGGCAACTATATCCACCCCGGGCAAGTCTATCCTGTCAACACCGATCGCGCCCGCCCTTTTCCGCCTGCCGCAACCAAGCTCCAATACGACAGGCTCGTCACCACCAAGAACCTGATCCAATCCAATTTTTATCAAGGGCTCCATAAGGATACCGCCTTTACTTTTATTTCACAAACGTATCGTTGCACTTTCTGTCCTGTCTCTTTGTTACGAACCGGCTTAATAAAGCATTTATGCTATATTTTTAACATAAAACCTTTCTATAAAAAAGAAAAATGGATTATTCTCAAAATAAACAGCAAAAAACAAAACGCCTAAAGTAATTGTGCTTCTGAATTTACCGCCTTCGGATAGCTTCTTAATGAACACCAAAACTGCCCCACAAATCTTTTACTTTTGTGTTAATCTGCTCTTTGAAAGTGCCGTCTATGTTATATTCGTTGTTGTTTACTACTTCCACCTTTCTCAACATCGAATCAATTAATCCCGATATGCTGTCCATCTCTTTGGCCCCCATCCCGTTTTTTGTAACAATCGGCGTCCCCAATCTGATGCCGCCCGCGGCCGAAGCGACTTTCTCATAAGGTAGATGAATCGGTTGATGCCCTCCGAGCTACAGAAGCCAGGCAGCAAGCCGATAGCTGCTTTGCGAGCATACACGAAATTATCATTTTACCTCTTCTTAAAAAGTGCGGATTTTGAACATCACTAAATAGGCAAATCGTTAGACCTGCACGACAGAAAAAACATTTACATTACTTTTAATTTAACTCAATCACACCAGCCAATAAAGTGGAGACAAACAAGGCTAATTGAAGAGAGTGTCACATTATATGAAATCGATAACTAACACATTGCTGAAATTATATTTTTAGCTGCAGCATTCTTTATACCGCATCTCCTTTCAAAAAGAATAACATGGCAGTGAGTAAATCTAAAATTCCAAAGCGGAATACAAAAAACATCATCGTAGTGTTTATTCTTTTCTGCATTGCAAATTACTGTTACTACGCCTTCTCTCGTGAAAATGCGGCTATAGCAAGGGACACAAAAAATTATATTGAACCTGCTAGGCTGCTTGTATTGGAGGGAAAATATGAATCGAAATATCGGCTGCCTGCATATCCGCTTTTTCTGGCTGTCTTCTTAATCTTTAATTCCAACATTACTAATCCTGTCATTTTCTGTCAGGTAATGTTATTATTCGGCTGCGCACTGATTGCCAAGCAAATAACAGAGATTTTCATCAAAAAAAATGGCTTGTTTGTTCTTGTCCTTGTCGCGTTTAATCCCAGCGGAATCTTATACGCTCATAAAATCTTACCAGATATTATGTTTTTATTCGTTTTTCTTCTCTTTGTTTTATTCCTCGTACGTTCATATCATGACACCTCGATGATCTGTGCCGCAATTACCGGGATATGTGCTTGTATTTTAGCTTTGTGTCGAGGTAATGGCGTTTACCTCATATATCTGATGCCGATTATGATATGCTTGGGTTGCAGAATAATTTCAAAAAAAATTGCTCTCAGACAAATCATTCGGTTATGTTCCGTTTCTTTCGGAGTAGCTGTTCTTGGCCTGGCTCCTTGGTTAATATTCAACTGGGTAAAACACCACGATTTAATGATTAATTCTGAAGAATACGTAAATTACGCTATTCATGATAATATGTTACGTTTTGAATACCTGGGTAAGAGACTGTCCATCGAAGAGGCCAGGGAGTCGGTTTTAGATAAGGCATGGAAGCACGCCGGCATAACCGAATCTGAATGGCAGGAAAAAACGATTAACGACAACCACAAATTGGTTGCCACATATGCAAAAGATATTCTTTCTGATTACCCCTCCAAATTAATAATTTATACTGTTGTGAGGGCAATGGGATATCTTATATTTGACCCGGGTTATAAAAATTTCATCAATCATCTGGATATTAAAAGGCTGAATATAGATAAGGAAAGAATAAGTACGAAAGTTACGATGCGAGAATTTTTCTCGGAGGTGTTTTTCAGCTACAAACTAACGTTAAAGGTATATTCACTCTTGCTGATCACGTTCTTGGTTTTACGCCTTTTGGGATTTGTCGGATTCGTGGCGGCTGTAAAACAAAAAAACTGGGAGCTAATAATGATTTGTGGAGGGCTCGTTTTGTACTCAATCTTGATAGTAGGCCTCATTGGATTTGCACGTTATCGACTCCCGATTGATCCAATACTTATCCTGTGGGCGGTATACGGGGGACAAAATATATCTCAATACCTCAGAAAAAAAATCATAGTAATTCCTCCTTGTAAAACTCTGATAAAAATCTAATAAATTCAAAATAGATAACTCTCTAATGCAAGTTGGTAAATAAAACGGGATCAGACCACTCCCTTCTAAAAAAGCCCGAAAAAACAATGGCCAGCTTGTTAAAAAAGTATACAACAGCTTTACAACAATGGCTCAGCGGGATTACAATCGAAACCTGTTGACGCCTAAAAGACATGATAAAAAGGTTGGCTGATTAATTTAATCGGATTTCTGGATTTACTATCTTGGGATAGCCTCTTAACGCAAAGGAAAATTGCCGCACAAATCCTTAACCTTGGTTTGCATTTTTTCCCTAAAGGTTCCGTCTATTTTATATTCGCTGTCGTTTACTACTTCCACCTTTCTCAACACCGAATCAATTAATCCCGATATGCTGTCCATCTCTTTGGCCCCCATACCGTTTTTTGTAACAATCGGAGTCCCTAATCTGATACCGCCCGCGGCCGAAGGGCCTTTCTCGTAAGGAAGATGAATCATATCAACAACAATACCGCACTCTTCAAGACACTTTTGCGCCGTGGGGCCGGCCAATCCTTCCTGCAAATCCGCCACATTCACAAGCACCATATGGTTATCTGTCCCCCCCGTCACAACATCATGCCCAAGCTCCAAAAGGTTCTTTGCAAGCCTTTGGGCATTCTCTACGATTCTGAATTGCCTCTCTCTATATTCAACGGAAAGTGTTTCTTTGAAAAAAACGGCTTTGGCGGCCATATTATTAAAATAAGGTGTCCCCTGCACCCCCGGAAATGTCACCTCGTCAATATGTTCCCATAAAGACACGTCTTTCGTCCCCACCTTTATCTGTCGGTCATAGTCTTTGCCCATCAATATCAGCCCGCCCCTCGGACCGCCCGGCTTATACGTGCTCGTCGTCGTAAAATGCGCATAATTCACCGGCGAAGGATGGGCACCCGCAATTATCAAGCCGGATATGTGCGAGACATCCGCCAAAACATACGCACACACCTCGTCTGCAATCTCTCTGAACTTCTTGAAATCTATCGTTCTCGGATATGCGCTGGCGCCGCATATAATCAGCTTCGGCTTGAATTCGAGGGCTTGTTCTCTGATGGCATCGTAATCCAGAACAAAACTTTTCTTATCAACATAATAATTTTCCACTTCAAAGAACTTACCCGTAAAGGAAACTCTCGAACCGTGCGAATAATGCCCCCCGTGCCCCAACGACATACTCAATATCTTATCTCCGCTTTCCAGAACTGCTGTAAGCACTATCTGGTTGGCCTGTGTACCCGAATGTGGTTGCACGTTTGCGTATTCTGCGCCGAAGGCTTCTTTCGCCCTGCCCCCGGCCAGGCCCTCGACATCGTCAACAACCTCACAGCCCCCGTGCATCCTGGCCCCCACAAATCCCTCCGCCGTCTTGTTCTGAAGCACCGACCCAAGCACCGCCAGAACCGCCTGAGAACACTCGTTCTCCGCCGCCACAAGTTGCAAAGTGTTCCGCCTCCGCTCATATTCTCTTGTTAGTAACTCATAAACCTGCCCGTCGGTTTCCTTCAGGGCATCGAGAATGGCCTGATGATAATGCTGTGAAGATAATCCTTCCAACAACTCCCGAATCCTTTCTTCCGTCAACAAAAAAGCAATTCCTTATTTCTATCTTCTTTCGGTAGAATATCAAATCCACCTTAAAAATTCAATCTTTCTCATCTATCTTCCCCAAAATCCCCAAAACTCGCCCTTGACTCAGTGTTTTTAACTGCTATATTATGAGTTCAGCTAATGCTCAATGATGGAGATTCCAGCGATATTACAATGTCCTTAATGGCGTTCGAAGTCCGGCCGATGACCTTTTGACGGACTTTATACTGGCTCTATAATAATTGTTCGAGGTAACAATATGAAAAAAAATACTATCTTTTTGTTGGCGTCTCTTACACTTTTGGGATGCGCCGAAATCCAGCCGGAGAAGGGAGCCGCGCCAGCCGTCACGCCCAGTGAGCCAGCGACAGCATTGTCCACAGGAGAGGATACGTACAAACGTGTTCTTGAGATTGCGGTCAGTGATCTTGACAGCACGTATCAAGCTGGTTCCCCAATCCCTATCACGGTTCACATCAAGAACCACGGCCCGAAAGGACTAAGCAACAGCGCACAGCCAGGGCATCCCACGGCGCAGCTATTCCCTCATTTGACCGTATGGGTTGAAAAGGACGACAAGCTGTCATCCGAGCAGTTTCCTCTCCCAATCGAGAACAGAATCCTGATAAAGCAAGGCCAAACATTCGAGTACAGTGTCGACTTGGCCAAAGTACGGTTGCTCTCCGCTCCCGGCAAATACCTCGTGTCCGTAGGACATTGGAACAGCTTAATCACGGACATTGGAGACTGGACAGGAACACTTCGTTCTCGAAGTCAGACCATTGTAGTTGAAAAGAACGAGCCGGATTGGGTCTCCAAATTATTTATGCCCGTCTCGATGCCGGAGGCCGCGCCGGCAAAGTGGCTTAAAACGTGTGTCGTTGAGCTGGCCCGTAAGCAGGAAAGCCGGGAACAATGGTTTAATGGAATGGGGGCAAACGATGTTGAGTTTATGCCTCTGGTCAATCCCGCTGATGAGATCTTCCGAAAATGCAATGGTGTTAAGCCTCTTTCTGCTGATGAGCAGCCGCTCTATAAAGCTTGGCTGGAAGATAGAATCTCAGAAATCCAAAGTATAAACGCCGACACAACACGGAGTCAGGTGAATCAATACCTGCTTCAAAATGGTGGGATCGCCTCAGAAAAGGCTGCCATATATAGCCATAAGGAATGTACAGTGTTAAAAGTTCGTATTGAATTCGAGACAGATCCAAATAAACAACAACATGTATATAATCCCGATGACAAGGTCAAGGGTATATCAATCCCTTATCTTGGTCTATTTATTTGTGATTAAAAAATTATCAAATCAGTCGCGAACCGCGCAAAGAAAAACTTGTCCGCAGAAGGCAGTTGCTCATCCCGTATCATTCAATAAACCAAATCCTCAATTGACGCCAAGGAGAAAAGATTGTATTAATCACGCAAATTTATATAATTGCAAACGAAAGGATGGTTCCTGTGCTGCAAGGCGGACCCCTTATATATAAGGTTTTCACCGGAAATTTGAAAAACACAAGTCATTTGAAGGAAAGGAAATAATGATATGGGCGATAAGGGAAAAAGAGATAAAGGCAGAAGAGAAAAACAGAAAAAGGCCCGGCTTACTCCAAAGGAAAAACGAAGACTAAAAAAAGAAAAGAAGAACAAATAACCGCCTAACCTGATAGGATGTGCAAAATATTTATCTGCCTGAAGGCAGTTTCACACGCGGAAAAAACTGCCGATTGGTGGTAACCTCACGTACTGCCTTTTATGCACAGACGCCAAAACTGTTGTTTTAAAATTTTTTATTTAGGTAATTCGGATTTGTTTCGCCTGCCCCAGAATGCTGTATTTAGGGGGATTTAGCGCTTAGTATTTGGAATTTCACACTTTGCCTTCGTGCCTATGTCCCCGAATTCCTCCGTAAAATACGCGATTAACTGTCAGCCGCTGAAAAAAGTCCGAACAACATCGTTAAAAGTTATATAAAGGAAAAACGCCCCGATAAGCACCCACCCCGCATAAGCAAAAATGCCCTGCGTCCGCTCACTCAACGCTGAGCCTTTGATCTTCTCCACAACCAGCAGTACAACCAGCCCCCCGTCAAGAGGCGGAAGCGGCAAAAAGTTCACCACCGCTATACACGCGCTTATCAGACCAAGAAAGTAAGCGTAGTAAACGAACGGACGCTCGGCAACTATAGTGTAACTGGCCGCAAGAATGCCAACCGGGCCTATCAGGCTCTTAGGACTCACATCTCGGCCCAAAAGACGACGTAACGTCAGGTAAGTCTGTGTAATAAACATAATGGTCTTTTTATAACCCATCCCAACCGCTTCGATAGGATTGCCCGCACGATAAAGCCTCTTCATATCTTCAAAAGGAACATTTACGGAAAAGATCGATTTAACATTGACACCCCTTACATCAGGGTCTACATCCAAAGAAACACTGCCTGCAGCTTGCTCATCGACGCGCCAGTCAATCGTGATTCGCTCACCCGGATATCTCCTGATTTCACGGATTATATCATAAAAGTTCGAAACCGCAGTTCCGTCAACAACCGTTATCAAAGCACTATGCGGAATCTCCAGCTTCGCAGTTCCATCTTCTAATGCAATAGTCTTGCCGACAACTGCTTGCCCGGCATCAAGCGAAACTCCAATTCCAATCAATGCCCTCTCACTACCACGCGGCCTCTTGGGCTCTACAGAAACCGTGACCGTCCTTTTATATCCACTGGCATCAGTCCGCAATACCTTGATGTCAAGCTCTCTTTTCTCATATTTTTCGGTAACATCGCGAAGCTCTTTAAACGTCGGATTCTCAACATTACCAATACCAACAATGATGTCCCCGACCTTCAGACCGGGCTCATCAACCCTGTCTCCACGTATACCTATTTTACTTAGTAACTTGTCCATAAATGATAATGACTTTGGCGGTACGCTGGTTATACGCAGGCGAGGCACAATAGAACATATATGATAAAGATCCGACTCTGACTGAATTTTCCTTGGACCGGGGACCATCTCCAGACCAATACGTGTTTCAATTAACTCAATCTCACCACGCGCATCTTTTCGCTCGGCCATAACTGTCAATGAAGGTAAAAAAGAATCAATAACTAAAGGTTCCAGGTCCCAATAGTTTCGCACTTTAATACCATTAACAGACTTAATATGGTCACCGGGATATAGACCGGTTTCTTCATGAAGCTTTTTTTCGTCGGTAACCTTCGCGATTGTCAGGCTCTTGGGTGGTATAACCCCAAAAAGTCTCATCGGGATACCTTTAAAAAGCTCGGCAACTATCGAAACTTCTTCTTCAGAACCGTCCTCGTGCCTTACTTTCATCCGAACCGGCTCGTTTACGTCAGACAAAGCGGCCGCTACCTGAATATTGCTAAAGTCAAGATTATCGTTCTTGCCCTCGATCTCAATGATCTCGTCACCGGACCTAAGACCGGCGCGGGCGGCGGGAGAATGCGCTTCTACACCACCAACCACCGCCGGAGGAAGCTTTATACCAATAAGAAAAACTACCATAAAAATTAACATCGCGCTGATTACATTACAGGTGACACCCGCAGCCAAAATGGCCATCCGCGTACCAACCGGCTTGTTCGCATAAGAACGAGGATCGTCGCTGCTCTTGACCGGCCCAATATCATCCTGCCCTAACATCTTGACAAAGCCGCCCGCAGGTATCAAACCGATCCGATACTCCGTCTCGCTGGCCTTGCCCTCCTTGCCGATTGTAAAAATAACACGGTCATCTTCGACCTCGCCTTCTTTTTCAGAAAACCGTGGAAAAAGCCGGACTCGGTAACCGCTCTCTGTCCTTTGAATACCAAACAGAGCAGGTGGAAAACCGATGGAAAACGCCTCTACCTTCACTCCCGAAAGCTTGGCTACGATAAAATGACCGAACTCATGAACAAGAACCACTGCACCGAAACCGAGCACTACCAGCATTATATTACCGAACGCACCGATATTTCTCACGATTAGATAAATAAACAACGTTGCTATTACAGCCCAGAATAACACACGATACCGCTTTTCAGAAAACTGCTTCAAAAAGCCCTTTGTTTCAGACATTCAATAACCTCTCTTCTGGCCCAGGCGTCTGCTTCATATATCTCTTCGAGTGAAACACGCCTCTTTAAATCATGTTTATTCAAGCAATGCTCGATAAGCTCGACTATTGTAACAAATGTTATCCTCCCAGCCAAAAATTCATCCACCGCAACCTCGTTCGCAGCGTTAAAAACCACCGGCGCAGAACCACCAATACGACCAACCTCAAAACCCAGTGCCAGAGCACCAAACTTCTCTAAATCCGGCTTCTCAAACGTAAGTTGCCCAATCTCTTCCAGACGCAGACGCTCGGCAATGCCCTCAACACGCTCAGGATAAGTCAGGGCATACTGGATCGGAAGGCACATATCAGGCAAACCAAGCTGCGCTACTACCGAACCGTCAACAAATTCCACAAGAGAATGTACTATCGATTCCGGGTGAACCAAAACATCTATCTTTTCCATCGGTATATCGAAAAGCCACCGCGTCTCGATAACTTCGAACGCCTTGTTCGCCATCGTCGCAGAGTCAATAGTAATCTTCGGCCCCATCTTCCACGTCGGATGCGATAGGGCCTGCTCCAGCGTTACGTCCTGGATCTCCTCCATAGTGGCTGTTCTAAACGGCCCGCCCGAAGCCGTTAGAATGACTTTACGAACCTCCTCATGAGCCCCGGCCTGCATCGCCTGGAATATCGCCGAATGTTCACTATCAACTGGAAGAATAAGGCCCCCATTCTCCCTCGCCGTTCCCGTAAGCAGTTCCCCGGCTATAACAAGAGGCTCTTTATTGGCGATAGCAAGCATTTTGCCCTTCTCCGCAGCCGCAAGAAGCGCCGGCAGTCCCGCCGCGCCAACAATCGCAGAAAGGACAACGTCCACCTCCTCAAGCTCCGCAATCTCCGTCATTGCTTCAGGCCCGGCCAGAATCTTAACTCCCAAATCCCCAACGAGATCCTCAAGCCCATTTACGTAATCACCATTTGTGACGGCAACATACTGCGGCCTGTACTTTCTCGCCTGCTCAGCCAAAAGCGTCACGTTGCTGTGGCCGCTCAATGCGACAATTTCATAACCCGAACCGAGCGCATCGATTACGCGCAGCGAATTTGTACCTATCGAGCCCGTCGAACCAAATATTGCGATACGCTTAACTTTCAAAAGCCGATACCTTCTCTATTGCCGATTCCGTATCAAATCCATTATCAACAAACCCCGATATTATCCTGATTTCACCAACCTGTCAAGATATGATTCGAAACTAAGTCCAAAATCCACCCCTGAACCTTGATTTTTAAGCTTTGATGTGCCTCTAAATATCCACCCTTGCCCGCTAATCCCCCCACGCCTGCCCTCAACTCCGACCGGGGCTCAGAGATAGGTTACTACATATACTGCCAATATCTTTCTAATGCCAAAATATTGTCGTTGCATAGTGTAGCATCACGATACATGTACATGTCTATTGTGAATTCCAGGAAGGATTTTATTGCCCTTTTTTGCTCGGTATTCAGAGGTTCAAATCTCTCATAAAATTCATCACAATTTCTTTTCCATTTCTCATACTTACCTTCATCTGGAAGTACTAAATCCTTTATTATGTTAACCGATAAAGCATCCGATTCGAAATAGTACTCCGCTACAACCATAAGATAAGCAGGTAGGTAAAATCGATACGCTTCCGGGGTAAAAAAGGTGGCCGAGCTTTTAAGATTAGGTACCAGAAACTCAAATGTAATGTCCTTCCAGTGCTTGCCTTTGAATGCAGCTAATCCCTCCTCGCATTCATCTCTCTTATTGGCCGCTATATTATCATCCCCGGGATAAGGCATGTCCCGGAATGCCCCTTCAATCTCATCTTTCAACCGCTGTAATCGTTCGTCTCTTTCTTCTTCGCCCATCTTTCAGCCTTTATATAGCCGTGAGTCTCCCGCATGTCATGTCTATATTATTATCTCTGCGAGCCCTTCCAAGCACGACAAAAAAGAGAAAATTTCAGTGCAAAACTTAATATGTGAATTCACTCATTCCCAAATCCACTCATTCACTCATCTACGCATCTACTCATTTACACAATCACAACGGCGCCGAAATCTTCTCTCTCCTCTGATTTCTCGCCCTGAACTGTCGCGGCGTCATGCCCACAAGCTCCTTAAACGTCCGCGAAAAATAGCTTTGATTATTATAGCCCACCTGAAAACAAATCTCCGTACAGCTTTGCCCCGTCGCCAGCAAAAGCTGTTTGGCCCGCTCGATGCGAACGCTCGTCAGGTAATCTATGATAGTAATCCCCATCTGCTCTTTGAATATATGTGCAAGCCTCGATACGCTGAGGTGCGAAATCCTGGCGATATCGGCAAGCGATATCGGCTTATCATAGTTGGCGTCGATATAATTGATGGCCGGCCGGATTTGAGTAACCTTCCTGGCGTCCTGTGATGAATAAACCAGCTCGACAAACTCATTCAACGCAGTACTTATCCACGCGCACAAATCCTGCTGGTTGTCAATATGCATCACCTTGTTGACAAACGTCAGGTTCTTCTCAAGCATAACGTCAATATCTACTCCCCCCTCAACCGCCGACCGGCTGAGAATACTCAAAAGCTCCAGCAATCTCGCTTTAAGAACTCCAAGGTCACCGGGATTATGAAACAATATCGTACCAAGTATCGAATTCAGAATCTCCTT
>Ga0209427_10004250_pt1 | contig 16588 bp, 14 predicted proteins | sample DeeMarSWOR136_30_FD_187465 | JGI IMG/M metagenome (GOLD analysis project Ga0209427, IMG submission 187465) | Marine sediment microbial communities from White Oak River estuary, North Carolina - WOR-1-36_30 (SPAdes) (version 2) | ecosystem: Environmental > Aquatic > Marine > Intertidal zone >...
CCAGCGGAAAAGGGGGGCAGAAGGTCAATAAGACTTCAACCCGTGTCTATTTGAAGCACGTTCCTACCAAGATAGAAGTGAAGTGTCAGAGGGAGCGCTCTCAAGCAATAAACCGATTTATAGCTAGAAGGATTCTCACTGATAAAATCGAAAAAATGATTCGAGGAAAAGAAAGCGAAGAGCAGCAAAGGATTGAAAAAATCCGCCGCCAGAAAAGAAAGCGCTCAAAAAGAGCCAAGCTGAAGATGCTAGAGGAGAAAAAGAAACAATCCCAGAAGAAAGAAGCAAGGAGATTCCGTCCTCAGTTGGATGATTTAGAGGAATAATGACCGGTGTTTATGATTAACTTTCCAGCCTCAGGATGATGTGGAGGAGCAGGTTTGCTCCCTTTTCTAGAACTTTCTTTGATGCTTTCGATATAATCGCCTTCATTTTAAAGAGTGTAGTCATTTAAAGAAAGTAGTCATTCTTGGCAATCTTGCCACCAAGAATAGATGATCAGGGTTCGATGATGAAGCCCATGAAAAGGATTGCTCCTGTTAAATTGTCTCTGATAGCTAAGAAGAACGGTCGGTCGAAGACCAATGCTTGGTGTCCGCCCCTCTTCATCTTGACGATAGTAACTGCAGCGGCCTCTGTTCCTTCTTCGTTGACATCCACAAACGACTTATGAGCTACATAGTCGATAAAGGCTGGTCCTGTACACATCTTCTCGAAATTTGCTCTGGATGTAAAAGCAATCCCCATCCCCAAGGCCTTGAGCACAGCGTTGAGTTTTATTTCATACTCGAGTCTAAGACGCGGAAGAACCACCCTAACCAGTTCTCGGCGGAATCCCGACATCCAGGATTCCCAGCTATCCCTGTTTAGCTTCTGGCAGAATTCCTTCAAGCTCGATTCCTTATCTGGGAGAAACAGGTATAGACTCGCTTTTTCGTTGCTGTAAGGGAGCTCGACGGCCTGAAAATTATCACCCCGGTAGTATGAATAGCGTTCTGATTGCGACATCATCATCGGGACTCTTTTCCTGCTGCCATCAAGTAGTGTGAAATCCCTTTCTTGGGTGTATTCCTCGCCGAATCCTACTGACCAGGCTCCTTTGAAGTAAACTGCGTTGATAAGGAACAGAATGGCATCCAGGTCTGAGGAATCGACGATTTCATCTATCTTTCCTTGAGTTTTTTCTTTGCACCAGCGGTTGATGATCTCTAGCGAGCGTGGATTTCCGAGGTCAAGATTTCTGATTTGCGCTTCATAAAATTCCTGATTGTTTTTCATAAACGTCTTCCTGAACTCAACACTTTTGTCTCCCCAAAGAGAATTGGCCAGGTTTAACTGGATTCCGCTGTCGGGACTCATAAGAGAGTCGCTCAACATAGCATTTGCTCTGTTTACCTTCAGGAGACTCATTTCCTGCAGCTCCAGGGCTTTAGCCATAGCCTTCTCGGTCTCGCCAGCCGCGCCGTTGTATGTCATAGCCAGGGCTATAGAAACGCTCAGGGGCGATATAAAGATATTTTTTTCGCCCTCTTGCTCGACAATCTCCTTAAACAGTTTAAAACCGAATCTTGTGTTGGCCGAGACTATCTTGGCGATTAATGAATCTGTATTATCCGAGACAGGTACTGATGCGTATTTTGCGTTTTTGGCCAAGGAAAATTGTATCTTGCTTTCGCTTTTTGAGAGAAGCGAGAAAGGAACTTCTGATTGCTTATCATATATGTCTGGATAAGCTATCGGAGTTTGTCGAGTAGAGGGAGAAATTATTGCCTCTGTTTCCTGAGAAAATAGATAGACAGACACGAATAAAAAAGTAAGGATTGCCCATCCCATCCAGAATTTCAAAGATTTACTCATTTTCATTCTCCTTTCGTAGATGTTAAATCATCTTGCGTGAAATTTTGTTCCATATTCCTTGATACGATTGAGCTTTGCAATTTTGCACTTTTTTTTCTACGGGGGGATCGTTTTTACATTGCTGGATTCCTTATTAGATTTATTCGCCCTAAGTTTTTTTATTGGAGTTTCCCAAAATATGAGGGGCGGAAGATATGAGGAACAGAAGATATGAAGGCGGAAGAAAAATCACTTATTGTGAAGTGTAAACTTATGGATGAAGACATCATCAATCTGTTTTTCCTCGATTGATGCCAATTCATCGAGTAAACGCCTAAGAACTTCTTGCTTTTTCTTTTTATTCCTGATCCGGGCATAATGGGCAAAGAGGTCATCCCAATCATGTTTCAGTCGGGCAGAAGCGATTACATAGATTATCTCTTCGCCCGTATTTTTATCTAAATGAAACCAATTGGGCGGTGACGGAAGATAATAGAGTTGAGCTCCCTTTAGTGGATTCTGGGCAGAACTGTAAGCCTTATTGGGAAAAAGTCTTATAAGTTTTTTATCGGAGTCAAACTGGTAGATTGAGACAAATCGATCCTTAAAAAGCTGGAATAAGAGCCGATAATTATCGTCGGATGTCAGGATTATTTTTTCATCTCTCTGGCTCCTGATATCAGCACCTTCTCTAAATTCCCTTCCTTGCTTTTGGTACTGGAAGAGCAACTGGCTGAACGCAATCGGACCTTTCTTTCCACCTCTTTTTTGTCCTTTATCCAGTTCAATCCTTGGGCCTTTGTGCGGGAACCCTTTTCCTGTTGCAAATTCCTTCCTCAGTCCAACAGCAAGTTCCTCCTGTCCGGGCGGAAAAAGGCCTGAATAGAAAACCGTCAATAAGATGACAACGACCGCTGTTGCCGCTGCCGCAGCCCACCGAAGAAGTCTGGGAAACGCAATAAATATTGCTTTCTTATTCTTTGCTTTAATCTTCTTGTACATTTCTTCGGTCGGGCTTAGCTCGGGCGTAGCCTCTAATTCGCGAGACGCCCATTTATCCATAAGTTTTTTAAATCTCTTGTCATTCATAGGATCTTTACCTTCCATTTTTATATACGTTCCGGCTGTCTAATTTTATACTTGTATTAGGGAAACGAAACGATGCCCTTACGTTCAAGACACCGTTTGACTTTCTCCTCTGCTGCGGCGATCCTCCTTTTTACAATGGTTATTGATTTGCTGAAAATTTCTCCTATTTCCCTGTAAACCTTAGCCAGTATGTAATACAACACGATAGCCTGTTTTTCTTCTTCATTCTGCAGTCCTTTGATACAATCGTGGACAGCCTGGATGGCCGCTTTATCCTCAAACGACTTTTCAGTATGCTGGCCATCACCAGCTAGAGTATCTCCAAGGCTGAGAGCTTTCTCTCCGTTGCTGTGTGCTGTTTTCTGTTCTAATGAAAGGATTTTGATTTTCTTTTCATGTCGGAGAAAGTCGATGCACCTATTGCGGGCTATTCTGAAGAGCCAGGTGCGGAAAGACGCCTTTTTCTGATTATACCGGTGAGCCTTTTCTATCACTCGCATAAAGACATCATGGACAAGATCCTCAGGATTCCTGGCTGATATAAGGCTTCCACAAAATGCATAAAGTTTCTTTGCATACCTCCTGTATAATTCATCTATGGAGGCTGTATCTCCACTTTTCAGTCGATCCATCAACTGTTCGTCAGTCAGCGCAGTCATAGTCATATTCTGTTTACCTGGTAAAATAATCCCTCCGGATATGAATTCAATTTCAATCTAACATTATTTTCCATCTAAATTCAATTTCATTCATTCTATCTTGTGGTTTTCTTATTTAAGGAAGGCATCAGTTGCGATTAATCTTCAAAAAACAGGAACTTGGCTTTTGTGCTTGCTGCTACTGATTCTCAGAGTAATCTGCGATAAAGATTAACTTGCCAGTCTTAAGATGACCTGGAGGAGCAGGTTTGCTCCCTTTTCTAAATCATCCCATTTTATCATCTCCTGCGGCGAGTGACTGATCCCATCCATACAGGGGATGAATATTATTACAGCTTAAGCAACACTTGTAAAAATCTAAGCGTCATAACTAAATAAGGACTCATTCATAGCTCAGGGCTTCAATAGGATTTACGGTGGAGGCAGTATAAGCCGGGTAAATCCCAAATATTAATCCTACAGAGACGGCAATTCCAAAAGAGATAATGATAGAAAAGACTGAAATCAAGGTTCTCCAATGCGCATACAGACTCACTACTTTAGAAATTCCAAAGCCTGTGGCAATACCGATCAATCCTCCCACGAGGCTGATAAAGACAGCCTCAACAACAAACTGGCTGAGAATATCCGTTTGCCTGGCTCCTATAGCACGCCTTATTCCAATCTCTCTCGTTCTTTCTAGCACTGAAGCCAGCATGATATTCATTATGCCTATCCCGCCCACGAGCAAAGAAATGCCAGCAATAAAGCCCATGGCGATGTTGAAAATGCGCTGGGTTTCCTGAGTTTGGTGGAGAAGTTCCTCGGGAACTATGATTTTATAATCTCTGGTTTCGCGGTGGAGGCGAAGGAGGAGGCGGTCAATATAAACAGCGGCATCTCTTATGTATCCTGGGTCTTCCATAGTAACAGAGATTTCGCTGAGCTGTGAATCGTATTCGCCAAGCTCAAATTTCTTCAGGGCTGTATTGATAGGAATATAAATATCGTTAGAGATGCTCTCTATCTCAATCCCTTCAATCTCTCCCTTAGCTTTTCCCTTCTTAAGGATTGTTCCGATTACTTCAAACCACTGGTTGTTAATCTTTATCCTTTGGCCGAGGGGATTTTTAAAGGTAAAAAGGTCTCGCCTCACTTGATGCCCGATAACACAGACATTTGCGTGTTGGGAGTTGTCAATTTGGTCAAAAAAGCGTCCTTTATCAACTAATAAATTAAGAGTTAAAGGATATCTGGGATCAGTGCCTATGACCCTGGCCTCACTTTTTCCATCAACAGAACGTATAAAATTGGCTTTTATCAACCTTTGAGGAGAGAGGTGTTTTATGTAGGGAACTCCCTCTTGCAGGGCCAGAAAATCTTTTAAGGAAAGTCCAGGTGATTTCTCTCTGATGGTTTTCAGCTTGTCTTCCTCATATTCGAGATTCTGGATGATGATATTCTTAGCTCCCATGAGGTTGATGATTTCCAGAGCTTCTTTTTTAGCGCCTTCTCCTATAGAAAGCATAGATATAACAGCTCCCACTCCGAAAATAATTCCCAGCATAGTCAAGAACGTGCGGAGCTTGTGAGTCCTTAGCCCTTGAAACCCTGTGATTATTATTTCAGAAAAATTCATAGTGATGATAAGAGTCCCAGCTCAATATTTGACATTTATCTAGATATTTTTAACAAAGTATTTAATGCTAAATGTTGAAATCCAACTCCATTCTCATGAGCCTTTTTTCGCAGATGAGGCCTTGTTCGAAGAGGACGCTTCCTCGGCTTCGGGTCCTGCAAAAGGATCTCTCAAAGCAATCTTATCTCCAACAGAAAGTCCTTGAGTGACAATGATATGAGTATTATTCCTTTTCCCCAGGACAACTTCTCTCCTTTTAGGAGTTCTGCTTCCCATTGCATAAGCAATCGTCTTGCCCTCTTTTTCAAAAACAGACTCGATGGGAATAGATAAAACGTCAGGTATTTTTTCGATAATAATGTCCACCATGCAGGTCATGCCTGGCCTCATTCGAGGATCTATCTCATTCAAGGCAATAACGGTTTCAAAGGTTTTTAGTTTAGCATCCCAGTCTTTTTTAGTGCCAATGGAAGCGACTCTTTCCACTTTCCCTTCAAATATTTTTTCCGGAAAAGAATCTATTTTGATTGTTGCTTCCTGATCAGGTTTGACTTTGCCCACATCCACTTCATTAAGGTAGACTTTAACCTCCATGGCCGAAAGGTCGGGGATCTCGAGAATTGGATAGCCGGGCCAGACACTATCTCCCTCCTGAACTTTGCCCATTCCTGTTCCTTTCCATATTTCCTTTAAGACAACCAATCCCTCTTTGGGAGCTTGACAAGTCATTTCTTCCAGGCTTTTCTTTGCCATTTGATAATCTGCTTCTGCCTTAGCCTTTTTTTCATCAAGAACCTTCAGGTCTGCTTCGTTGGACTGGCCTTGTGATTCCATTTTCTTCAGAGTTTCTTTGTGCCTTTTCTCCGCTTGCTCGTAACGAAGCTTATTTTTCTCTGCTTCAATTTTGGCAATCGTATCTGCTTTTTTCGTTTCCAGCAGAGCTTCTTCATACTGGAGCTTGATGTTATCCAAATCTATCTGGCTTGTTCTCTTTTGACTTTCTATATCAGCCAGTTTCTTGCTAATTTCATTTTGAGCAATTTTTAAATCGGAAAGACTTTTCAACATTTGTTGCTGTTTTTCCTCCTTGTCAAACTGAACCAGAACGTCTCCTTCTTTGACATGACTTCCGTCCTTTATAAGCTTTATTATTTGAAGCCTGCCACTTACCCGGGGAGCACTGACAGTTACTGAGGTTATGGCGGCAACTTCTCCTGCCTCTACTATCTTAATAACAAATTCCCCGTAATTTACCTCAGTCGAAGCCACAGCAGGGGCTGAAACCCTTTGAGTCAAAAAAATAATCAAAGCCAGGAGCACAACAAAAACTGATATTACCAGGATTATTTTCTTTTTCATTGTCTTCTTCCTTTATTCTAGAACAGTCTATCTTCCTGAAGAGTTTCATCTTCAGGAATAAAAAAATTATTTTAAATTAAGTTCTTTTCTATTCCGTTGTGTTTTTGCGTCATATTTTCTTTGAAAAAAGAGAAAAGATTTCCTCCCTTTTCTGTATTTTCTCTGAATTATCCGTGTCCCTTTTATATGTCATCGAGAATATTGTAGCAAAGTAGAAATCTATCTACAAGATGCGGTTAGCGAGTGAGATCGATGATCTATAATCTCAAACGCATAAAATCAACTCGATCAATGAAAATGTTACCTGTCCATGAATTTCTTGCTGATTTTGAATTTTAGATATGTCTTTATAATGCAGAGTAAGGAAGTGATCTTTTATTGAGATTAAAATATATGAATTTGGCTTTTGCGCTTGCTCTTATTGATTCTCATTTTAGTCTGTGATAAAGATTAACCTGCCAGTCTCAAGATGACTTTGAGGAGCAGGTTTGCCCCTTTTTCTAAATCTTCCCATTTTATCATCTCTTGAGGCGAGTGACTGATCCCATCCAGGCAGGGGATGAATATCATTCCAGGTTCGGCAACACTTGCTAAAATCTGAGCGTCGTGTCCTGCGCCGCTGGGAAGTGTCATGAACGGGTATCCCAGCTTCTCGCATTCTTCCCTCATTATATCTATTATCCGAGAAGGAATGCTTACAGGATCTGTCTTATCCACAATCTTTGAGGTGAAGCTGAGCCCTCGTGTCGAGGCAACATCCTCAGCAAGAGCCAAGAACGATTTTTCAAGCTCCTCGAGCGTATCCTTTGATGTGCTCCTGAAATCAAGCGAAAAATCAACTTGGCCAGGGACAACACTGAAAGCTCCGGGTCTCACATTGACTCTGCCTATTGTCACCATGCTTCCGTAGTGTTTTGTCGCCACATGCTGAGTACTTTTAAGGGCAAAGTCTGCTAAGCCTAGGAAGGCATCATGACGAAGCTCAAGGGGGGTGGTCCCCGAATGGCTTGCTTCTCCTAAAAAAGAACAAAATTTGTGATACTTCCCGGCAATGTGGTCCACAATTCCTATGGGCTTGTTTTCGGTCTCAAGTACAACGCCCTGTTCGATATGGATTTCAAGAAAAGCTTCTATATCTGGCCTCTGCTTGTGAGCCTCCATGATGCTTTCGATGGAAAATTCAGTGCCTTTCAAAATTTCTGGAAGAGTAGTACCGAATTGGGTGAGATCTTTTTCTAGAATTTCTCTATTTAGCTGTCCTGTGAAAGCGCGGCTCCCCATGAAATCACCCACCAGATTTCCTTCTTCATCCGTAAAAGAAGCAACCTCCAGAGGTTTGGAAAGGCTTAGACCTTCCTCTTTAATCCTTCTCAAGCATTCAAGAGCCGACAGAACTCCGACCGGGCCGTCAAATTTTCCGCCGTTAATCACAGAATCGATATGGGAGCCGGCCATTATTGTTTTTCCTTTTCCTTCCAGGCGGCCAAATATGTTGCCTGCTCCGTCCTGACGAAGGGTAAAACCAGCGCTTTTTATCTTCTCTTTGAGCCAGACCTGTGCTTCAAGATCAGCCTTGCTGAAAGAGGGCCGAGTTATTCCACCATTCGGATCACTGCCGATTTTGGAAAGAGATTCAATATCTTCTTTCAATCGATCAAGGTTTATTCTGATGTCCATGTTGAGCTATCTCAGTATTTTTCGATGAGGGCTATCATTTCTTTGACAGCCTTCTCTATCCCTACCATAGCGGATCGAGCCACGATAGAAAAGCCGATGCTGAATTCTTTAATTTCAGGTATAGCAGCAACAGGAAGGACATTTTTATAATCCAGTCCATGGCCAGCGTGAATTTCAAGGCCCAATTCATGGCCGCGTTCAGCTGCTTTTTTAATCTCCTCCAGGGCCTTCTGTCGTTCCTTTCCTGGTTTTAGATCTGCGTATTTTCCAGTATTAAGTTCGATGAGGGTTACTCCAGCTTTGTGGCAGACTTCGATTTGTTTTAGATCAGGATCAACAAAAATACTGACTTTTATCCCCGCATTTTTTAAGTCCCAGATAAAAGGAGTTAGATGCTTCTCGTTTGCCACAACATCCAGCCCTCCTTCTGTAGTTAATTCCTCCTCACGCTCGGGTACCAAAGAGACGATATCCGGTTTTATTGATAATGCGATTTTCTTCATTTCTTCTGTTGCGGCCATCTCCAAGTTGAGCTTGGTTTTGACAACTTCTCTTAACACCTTTAGGTCCCTTTCTTTGATGTGGCGTCTATCTCCTCTTAAGTGGCAGACAACGCCATCTGCTCCCGCTTGCTCCGCTAAGAGAGCCGCCAGAATGGGTTCTGGCTCATTGCTGCGCCGGGCTTCTCTTATTGTCGCAAAATGATCCACATTGACGGCGAGTTTCATTTTCTCCTCCCTATATAAATGGGGCCAGGCCCCATTATCATGTAAAAAGGGGACAGGCTACTTTTTCTGATGTTGGGATCAGGCCTTGCCATTGGGAAAAGATATTTCCCCACTTCTTCTCCTTAGGCATTCCCTAGGATAAGGCCTGACACCAAGAAAAAAGTAGCCTGTCCCCTTTTTCATCTTTTTCTTTCTTTTTAATTTCCTAGATGCTTGGAGATGACACTGGCCATTTGGCGGGCGCAGTCTTCTATCTCGCCTTTATCCTGGCCTTCGATCATTACTCGGGCGACTGGTTCAGTTCCTGAGTAGCGAACATTCAAGCGCCCTGAATCTCCCAATCGCTTTTCGATCTGTTCCTTAGCATTTATTATTTCTGGAAATTGATCGAAATCTGTCTTTTCTCGAACCGGGACATTCACGAGAATTTGAGGAAATTCTTCCAAGTCTTCTACCAACTTGGATAAAGGAAGATTGCGGGCAGCCATGGCTTCGAGCATTTTTAAACTGGTCAGGATTCCATCTCCTGTCGGGCAATCATCAAGGAAAATCGTATGGCCCGATTGTTCACCACCCAGGTTGGCCTTCAACCTCATCATTTCTTCAAGGACATATTTGTCGCCAACCTGCGTTCGCAAAAGCTTTAAATCTAATTTTTCTACGGCTTTCTCTAAGCCCATGTTGCTCATGGTCGTGGCTATAATATAGTCCGATTTCAAACGCCCTTTTTCCTTCATGAATCGGGATAGGACAAAAAGAGTATGATCACCATTCAAGATTCTGCCCTTTTCATCAACCCAGATTGCTCTGTCTGCATCTCCGTCATAGGCGACTCCTATATCTGCCTTGCTTTCAATTACTTTCCGGGCTAGATTCTGGGGATACAGAGAGCCACAGTTGTCGTTTATGTTTTTTCCGTCAGGGGTGTTGCCTATAGCGATGACCTCAAACCCCAAATCTGAAAAAACCTGATAAGCAAAGAAGGAGCTTGCTCCATTCGAGCAGTCTAGGACAACCTTGATTCTTCTCTTGAGGTTTACAGGAGAAAACCGGCTCTTCAGAAAATCCATGTAGTCCTGCCCAAGAGAAGGCTGGGGAGTTATCTTGATGTTTTCTCTTTTAACGTTTAAAGGGGCTTCTGTGACAGCCTTTTCCAGTTTCCTTTCCCACGCATCCGATATTTTTATCCCTTGAGATGAAAAAATCTTAATGCCGTTATCTTGATAAGGATTGTGAGAGGCGGAAATGACGATTCCCGCAGAAAAGGAATGTTTTTTTGTCAAAAAAGAAACCGCAGATGTGGGTATAATACCAGCCGTAACAGCTTCTCCCTGCCCAGCATTTATTCCTTGGAATAAAGCCTGCTCAAGCCATTCTCCTGACTCTCGAGTATCCCGGCCGATGATAGCCCGGGGTTCTAACTCTTCTTCTTTAATATGCGAGATCAGCGCTTTTCCTAAAGCACATACTGAGGAATAGTCGAGAGGCGACTGGCCAGCCACTGCTCTTATTCCATCTGTCCCGAAAAGTTTTTCCATTTTAAGGTTTATCCCTTGATTCAAAAATAGATTATAGCTAAAAAACGAGCGGATTCAAGGATAAAGATTATTTCTTCTGTGTTTTCTTCTTGCCTTTATTAGCTTCAGGATTTTCTTCCTGAATTAAGATCCTGACTCTTACTTTTGTCTGTGAGGAGGCCAATCTCAGGTCAGGATTAGGGAGGATGAGGTCTGCTTCAAATTCTGTGGTCTCGGTGACTGCGGAAATATCGATAGGACTTGTTCTCACTTTGTGATCATCCTTGACCTTGCTTTCAGGTCCCTTGATGAGAACTTGAGGAGGAAAGATCCCGATGTTTTCTAGTTTAAGTCCTTGCTTTAATTTGCCGATGATATTTGCTTCCACGTCCAACAGGATTTCTTTTGTCCTTTCTAACTTGAGACTCACCTGACTCGGATAGATTTCTCTGACTTCTGCTCCAGAAGGAATACTGATCATGCTCTTGTTGAGGGGATAATCCTCTTGGTCGAGACTGGCTTTTTCGAGGTTGAGCACGGCATGGACATTAGCTGAAGTTATGGCATTGATTAAGCTTTTGGACGCTCTGATTTTTACATCAATAGTCGCTAGGGGCCTTTCCATAAGCTCCATTTCAGGAGGAATATTGTGGAGTTCTAAGGGGATGGTCAACGATTTTTCCGAAAATACCTTCTCTGGAGTGATCAGTGTCAGCCAGAGAATCAGGGCGAGAAGAAAAGAGAAAAGTTTGAGTCCCCAATTTTTTAAAAACAGATTTTTGAGAAATCTTTTCATCTTACCTGTAAATAGTTGAGCATCCTTTCCTTGAGATGCTCTTTGTCAAGCTTGCTTTCCAATTGACCTTTGGTAGCCAAAGAGACGGTTCCGGTTTCCTCAGAGACGACGATCACTGCAGCATCTGTTTCTTGAGACAGGCCTATAGCAGCTAAATGCCTTGTTCGAGGCAGGTACTCCTTTCCCAAATTATGGGAAGCGGGCAAGGGGAGAAGGCAGCCAGCAGCCGAGATTTTGTTTCCCTGGACGATGACAGCTCCGTCATGAAGAGGGGAATGAGGGAAAAAGATGCTGACCAGGAGGTCTTTGGTGAGATCGCCATCTATTTTTGTGCCGCGGTCAGTATAACTCTTGAGCGAAATTTCTCTTTCAATCGCAATAAGAGCCCCTATTTTCTTTGAAGCTAGATAATCGACAGCCAAAAAGACATTCTCTAATTTTTCGGTGAAGGATTTGAGAGAAAGGGGCTTGCGGAAAGAGCGAGAGCCTAGAGTCGTTAAGAACCTTCTTATCTCTCCCTGGAAGAGCACAATGATAGCGATAATAAGAAACGGAGAGAAAATCTTAATCAGCCAGTTCAAGACGACTAAATTTCCCCACTCGGATATCAAATAGACAACGCCGACTATTCCTATGCCGATTGCCATCTGATAGGCTTTTGTATCTTTTACCAAGGAAAAAATGTAATACAGGATAAAAGTCACAATGAGGATATCTATTAAGTCTCCGATATTAAAACGAGACAAGGCAGTAATGATATCAGCAAACATAGCTACTTTTTTTCTCTTTACTTTCTTCAAAAGTTGTGGCGGGCTGCCCTTCTTTTATGATGGCTTCAGCCACTAGCACTGCTTTTTTGACCGAGGCGACATCATGGACTCTCAGGATATGAGCTCCATGTATGATGCTCAATACAGCAGAAGCAATAGTTCCTTCGAGCCTCTGCTGGGGAGGAGTACCTAAAATTTTCCCGATAAAGGATTTTCGGGAAATCCCGATGAGGATGGGACGATCGAGGTCCTCAAAAAAATGAAGGTTCTTGATCAAAACAAGATTGTCCTTATGCCTTTTACCAAAACCGATTCCTGGGTCTATGATGATTTTCTCTTTTTCGATCCCGGCAGCTTGAGCTGCCTTGATCTTTTCTTTCAGGAAAGATTTGACCTCAAGCAGCACATTTTCATAAAAAGGATTGACCTGCATATTTCTGGGTATCCCTTTCATGTGCATCAGTATAACGGGCGCACCGCGCTTGGCTGCCAGAGAAAACGTTTTGGGATCAAAGCTAGACGAGCTTATGTCATTAATAATATCAGCACCTGCATCCAGGGCGGCGCGAGCCACTTCTGACTTTGTTGTATCTATGGAGATCAGGCTGTCTGTTTTCTTTCTTAAGGCAGAAATTACTGGAATAACGCGCCTCAGTTCTTCTTCTTCGCTGATGGGTTCTGAGCCAGGTCTGGTGCTTTCTCCTCCTATGTCGATTATATCAGAGCCTTCTTCTCTGAGCTGAAGTCCCCTTGCTACAGCTTTGTCTCTATCGAAGTGAAGGCCCCCATCAGAGAAAGAATCAGGAGTGATGTTGATGACACCCATTATCCAGGTTCTTTGGCCAAGTGTGTATTTATTGCCGTTAACCCGGAGGGTATACTCTTTTCTCACCTTTTATGCTTTTTATGCTTTAGCCAAATCGGGCTTTTTTATATGTTGAATTTTTTTTGCTTCTTTTTTTGGCTTTTCTTCCTTGATTTCTGAAGCTACAGATGGCTTTTTACCCTTGGCTATTTTTTTCCCGTTTATAATTTCATCTAATTCTTCAGATGTTAAGACTTCTTTTTCAAGAAGAGCCTCTGCAACTTTGATTAATTTATCCCTGTGTTTTTCTAAAAGCTCCTTTGTTCTGTTGAAGTTTCTGTTGATAATTTTTTTAACTTCGGCGTCTATCATTTCAGCTGTTTTTTCACTGAAGTTTTTATGCATGGCCAAATCCCTGCCGAGGAAGACTAAATCGTCGCGTTCGCCGAATGTGACAGGGCCTAGATCGGACATTCCCCATTGACAGACCATTTTTCGGGCAATTTCGGTCGCCTTCTCAAAATCGCTGGCCGCCCCTGTGGTTGTTTTTCCGAGGAGCATTTTTTCGGAGGCTCGCCCGGCCATAAGCACAGAAAGTTGCGCCTCCAGATATTCTTTGGAGTATGTGTAGCGGTCGTCCAGGGGCAACTGTTGGGTTGTCCCCAAAGCAAGTCCTCTGGGTATGATGGTCACTTTATGGATGGGATCTGCTTCTGGTAAGAGAGCAGCTATGAGGGCATGACCTGCTTCATGGTAAGATGTGCTTTTTTTCTCTTCTTCGCTGATGATCATGCTCTTTCTCTCCACTCCCATCAGCACTTTATCTTTGGCGCTTTCCATATCGTTCATGGTGACTTTTTGTTGGCTAAGGCGGGCGGCAAGCAGAGCTGCCTCGTTGACAAGGTTGGCCAGGTCAGCTCCAGAGAATCCGGGAGTAGAGCGAGCAAGAACTGATAAATCAACTTCCTTGTCTAACGGAATATTTTTTATGTGAACTCTTAGGATGTCCTCTCTCCCTTTTACATCAGGCATGTTAACGACAATTCTTCTGTCAAACCTTCCTGGTCTGAGGAGAGCGGTATCCAGTATGTCGGGCCTGTTTGTGGCAGCAATAAGAATGATTCCTTCGTTGGAGTCGAACCCGTCCATCTCCACCAGGAGCTGATTCAAGGTTTGTTCGCGCTCGTCATGGCCGCCACCCAGTCCTGCGCCTCTCTGTCTTCCCACAGCATCAATCTCGTCTATGAAAATAAGACAGGGAGCATGTTTTTTTCCCTGGTCAAAAAGATCTCTTACTCGAGAAGCACCCACTCCGACAAACATCTCCACAAAGTCAGAGCCGCTTATTGAGAAGAAAGGAACATCCGCTTCCCCGGCAACTGCTCGGGCAAGTAGAGTTTTACCTGTACCCGGTGCCCCTACCAAGATCACTCCTTTGGGAATTCGGCCTCCTAATCTTTGGAATTTTTTAGGATCTTTCAGGAATCCGATTATCTCCTGAAGCTCTTCCTTGGCTTCTTCCACGCCAGCTACGTCTTTGAACGTTATTTTTTTCTGCACGCCAGAAAAAAGCTTTGCTCGACTCTTGCCAAAGGAGAGAGCTTTATTACCACCTGCCTGCATCTGCCGCATGAAGAATACCCAGAAGAGGATGAGAAGAAGGATAGGAAACCAGGTGAAAAGATAGGAAAACCACGGGTTCCGGGCCGGTTTAACTGTGATACTCACTTTGTGTTCCCGGAGAATCTTGACTAGATCGTCATAATTAGCAGGAGCCCAAGTTTTAAATGTTGTTCCGTCGGCATACTTTCCGTTGATTTGATCTCCGGCAATAGTGACTTCTCCAACCTGGTTGTTTTCAACCTCTAACATGAACTCACTGAAGGGTGGCTCTTTTTTCACCGCGCCCGCAGATTGAAGAAGGCTCCAGAGGACGATAAGGATAACTCCGAGAGCAATCCAGAAAAGGATACTTCTATAAGATTTGGTTTGTTTCTTGGGTGGTGGCATGATCTATTCCTTTTTCAACGCTATTTTAACATGTTTTTTATCAATTGTTAACAAAAAATTGGGGTCAGACCTCTAAAACTTCTATAATTTGGCTTTGTCCCAAAGTTGCTTGATCCCATGTCATTGCGAGCGACCATAGGGAGCGTGGCAATCTCATAGAAAGAAAGATTGGCTTCCTTAAGGGCGTAAGTATTACGATAAAAAAGGTTGATATATTCAAATGATAGAGCTATATAAATCTCACTTTTGAGTAATCTTGACTGGAAACCGATTTTTTTATAACATGGAAATTCCTCGGTGGGGCTGTAGCTCAGCTGGGAGAGTGCTTGACTGGCAGTCAAGAGGTCGTGGGTTCAAATCCCATCAGCTCCACCAAACTAACTTTTTCCCTCTGTAAATTATTTACTTTAGCCAAGTTTCCCTTTTCTCGTCGTCATAAGGAAGAAGGAGTTTTAAGTCGTTTTTCATCGCCTATACTTCAAAATTTTGGTGATTGGGGAATCTTGTTTTTTTCGCATTTGACTTAAAACTTTTGAATTTGATATAAGTTAACAAGTTAGAGCTAGGGCAAAATATGAGCGGAGCAAAAGGTAATAAGTTGCGTTTATATCTGATAAGCAGGCTTTTTTATCCAAATCTATAAAATAAGAAAAGGAGGGACTTATGAAATTTGCAAATTACTCTTTCATCTTTGTATTTCTCTTTTGCTTTATTCTCGTCTGTTGTGTTCCACCTGCGACAGAAGAAATGGATGTGGAGAAGGTTCGTATGGCTATTGAAGAGGCGAATCTAAAATTTGGGGAGTTAGTTCGTCAGGGCGATGCTGCTGCTTTGGCCGCCTTATACACGGATGATGCAACTGTTTTGCCACCTGACATTGATATGATTCAAGGAAAGCAGGAAATAGAAGCATTCTGGAGCCAAGGCTTACAAATGGGAATAAAGGATGCAGTTCTAACTACAGTGGATGTATTTGGCAGCGGTGATTTAGCTTATGAAGTAGGCAAGTTCGCTCTCACAATCCAGCCAGAAGGGCAAGAGCCCATTGAGCAAAAGGGCAAATATGTTGTCATTTGGAAGAAAACTGCTGATGGCTCATTGAAGTTGCACGTAGATATTTTTAACTACACCCTGCCAGCCCAGTAATGATAGGCTAAAAATCAGTCTTTTCTGCTAATTTTAAAAGTAACGGTGCCGCCTCCGGTGTATTTTTTCGGATCGAGACACTGGATGTAAGCATCGTTTCCTTCTTTAGCGAGGCCGAGATCTAAAGGGCTGATTCCTTTAGCCAGAGCATTGTAGTAGGGTAGATGAGAGCCAAGGGAGTGCATGCAGATGTTGTCTGTTTCTTTGAGATTAACTTTGTAGCCATCATCGAGAACGATCCTCTCTCCCATCCTATAAACAGGACATTTTCCTTCTATTTCAATAACTTCTATAACAAGCTTCATTGCCATTCTCCTTTCTTAGTTTATGGGTTCAGTTTGTTTATAGGGGTAGACCTTTCAAACTTTTATTATTTTCTAGATTTCTGACATTCAATATTTTTAATTTTCAATTTTTTATTCTAATTTAAAAATTTAAAGTTTTAAAGGTCTGACCCCACCTTAAAGGGAAGCATCCCCAAATCCGTGATTGGAGAAGGTTTTGGGAAATAGCCTAGCTCCCTTCAGATTTTTAACGCCATTCTCCATTCGCTCTTTTATTTTATTATATGAGATTAC
>Ga0209427_10004256_pt1 | contig 16574 bp, 13 predicted proteins | sample DeeMarSWOR136_30_FD_187465 | JGI IMG/M metagenome (GOLD analysis project Ga0209427, IMG submission 187465) | Marine sediment microbial communities from White Oak River estuary, North Carolina - WOR-1-36_30 (SPAdes) (version 2) | ecosystem: Environmental > Aquatic > Marine > Intertidal zone >...
ACGCGAAGCCAAGGAAAAGGCCAGGCGTGAAGCCGAAGAGGCCAGGAAAACCCAGGAGGCTGAGAGGCTGGCCAGAAAACAGGCCGAGGAAGCGCAAAAACAAGCCAAAAAGGAAGTCGAAAGAGAAAAGCAGGTTATCGATAATCTGAAACAGATTGAAAACATCTGTGAAGCATTAAAAGATGGAAAGATAGGCACTGAAGAAGCGCTAGAGAAGCTCAAGGATATTTCGGATAAAATACCGGAGTAGTCGGTGTTTTTCCCGTACCGGCGGACCTGCACCTTTTTCAGTAATCCAGCAGAAATACCTGCGTGCTCGCAGGAAGGCTGGACTGGTTGAAGGAAAGTTTGGCCTGGGAGGCCGGCTGCTCTATTCCCATCTCCTTCAAAAAGCTGCCCACGGGTTCCAGCTCCCGCTTGAGCACCGGTGTCTGATAGTGCATGGGAATCACCGCTTTGGGCTCAATCTGGCGAATCACCTCGGCGGCCGTAGCAGCATTAATCGTGGATCCTCCACCCACGGGTAGCAAAAGCACGTCCACGTCAGCAACTTCTTCCACCTGCTCGGTGGTGAGAACATGACCCAGGTCGCCGAGATGACAGACCGTAATCCCGTCGATCTCTATAAGGTAGACCGTATTCTTGCCCTTTTTCTGGCCTCTATCAGCATCATGAAAGGTAGCAATGCCAATTATCAGGACGCCCTGAATCTCATATTCCCCAGGCCCAGCGATTACCTTGGGATCACCACCTATACCTTTGTGATAGGAATGGCCGGCATGCTGATGGCTTACCGTAACGATGTCAGCAGTAGGTTTTCCTAGCGTGTAGCCTAAATCTGGCGGGAATGGATCAGTAACTATAACTGCCTGTTTGCCTCTGAGGCGAAAACACGAATGGCCCAACCAGTTAATATCCATCCTGCCCAATATATCACAGGCGAGCCCAATAATCAAGAAAGCATCCAGCACCATACCCGCTAACCCATCTTGACAACCCGGGGTTGAGATGCTAAATTATTACTGATTAGCACTCTCGGACTTAGAGTGCTAATTGGAGTCAAAATGATATCACCGCGAGCAGAAACCATACTGAACCTGATAGTGTCAAAGTATATTGACCGGGCAGTGCCGGTTCCTTCCCAGAGCATTGCTCAGGAATCGGCGCTGGGAGTCAGTTCCGCCACCATCCGCAATGAGATGGCGCGACTGGAACAGGAGGGATATATTCTCCGAGCTCATCATTCCGCCGGCGGGGTGCCTTCGAATAAAGGTTATCGCTTCCATGTAGAGTCTCTCAAAGATATCTCGCTTTCTGAATCAGAGCAGCGTTTATTCAGCCACGTCTTTCATCAGGTTGAGCGTGACCTGGAGAAATGGTTGAGCCTGGCGGCTACGCTGCTTGCCCAGCAGGCACAGAATATAGCGATGGTGACCACTCCCAAGCCAGCGGGTTGCCGCTTCAAGCATATGGAATTGCTGTCCTTACAGGATACCCTGGCGCTTATCGTTCTTATCCTTCACGGTGCCCGGGTTAAAGAGCAATTAATCACCTTCGATGAAGCGATTCCGCAGTCAAGCCTGACCGTGATGTCCAACAAACTCAATGCTGCCTTTTCCGGAATGAACCGGGAACAGATTGCCGAGAAAGAAATCGGACTTTCCCCTGCTGAAGAACAGATAAAGCAAATTTTGAGCAATATCATGCAGCAAGAGGATGAGCAGGAGTATGAAGAGCCGTATCTCGATGGATTTCATTTCATGCTCAGCCAGCCCGAGTTCTCACAAAGCGAAAGAGTGCGCAGCCTTATGGAACTGGTGGAAAAGCGCCATCTGATAAAGACAATACTTCCCAAAGAAGTGGCAAGTCAGAAGGTAACGGTTATCATCGGTACGGAAAACAGGAATGAAGCCCTTCACGAATACAGTATCGTTATCAGCCGGTATGGCATCCTCAACGAGGTGGTGGGCACGGTCGGCGTTCTTGGACCTACCCGTATGCCTTACGCACACACCATTCCCACGGTAAATTATCTGTCCAAGATACTGAGCGAGTTGATGTCTGGCCTCTACTGAAGCACGGGAATGAATTCGTGACTTAAGTCATAGGCAAATTCCAGAAGGTAACGTAAGATAAATTATGATGTCATCGGAAGCAGAAGAAAACCAGAACAGGGATGCGGCGCCGGATACCGCGGAAACTGAAGATATAGAGAGCCTGAGGCAGGCTCTGGCCGAGGAACAGTCAAAGGCGGAGGCCAACCTGGCCGGCTGGCAGCGGGCGCAGGCCGACTTCATGAATTTCAAGCGGCGTAGTGAGCAAGATAGAGCAGAGTACGCCCGATTCGCCAATGCCAATCTCATGCTTGAAATCCTTCCCGTCCTTGACGACCTGGAAAGGGCGCTAGAACATGTGCCAGCAAAGCTGGCCAGCATCGCCTGGGTAGATGGCATCAACCTTATTTACCGCAAATTCAAGGCCACCCTGGAGTCTCAGGGGTTGACCGAGATCGAAGCGCTGGGAAAGCCATTTGACCCCAGCCGGCATGAAGCGGTGAGACAGGCCAAAGGCAAGGAAGGAATCGTTATCGAGGAAATACGTAAGGGTTATCAGTTACATGACAAAGTCATTCGCCCGACCATGGTTGTGGTGGGCAATGGAGAAGATACGGAAAAGGAGGAAGAGTAAATGGGAAGAGCTGTTGGCATTGACCTGGGAACAACGATGAGCGAAGTGGCAGTGATGCAGGGCGGCGAGCCGGTGGTTATACAATCGGCCGAGGGCAGTGACCTTATACCGTCAGTGGTGGCGGTAAGCAAGAACGGAGAACGGCTGGTCGGACAGATTGCCAAGCGCCAGGCCATCGTCAACCCGGATAACACCATTTATAGCATCAAGCGGTTTATGGGGAGAAAGTGGGGTGAGCCCCCGGGGCGTGAGCTCCCCGTGGAAGAGGACGCCAAGCGCAAGACCTACAAAGTAAGCAAAGGCCAAAATAATGAGGTGCGGGTGGTTATGGGTGATAAAGAGTACCGGCCCGAAGAGATCTCCGCCATGATTCTACAGAAATTGAAAGTGGATGCCGAGGCCTACCTCGGGGAGCAGGTGACCGATGCCGTGATAACCGTGCCCGCTTACTTCAACGACGCGCAGCGACAGGCCACCAAGGATGCCGGCACCATCGCCGGCCTGAACGTGCTGCGCATCATAAATGAGCCCACCGCGGCCTCCCTTGCCTACGGGCTGGATAAAAAGGGAGAGGAGTCCATTGCTGTCTATGACCTGGGCGGTGGCACCTTTGATATCTCCATCCTTGAGATAGGCGAGGGCACCTTCCAGGTGAAATCAACCGCCGGCGATACGCACCTCGGAGGTGATGACTTCGACCAGAGAATCATGGACTGGCTCTGCGATGAGTTCAAGCGCGACCAGGGAATTGACCTCCGGCAGGACAAGATGGCATTACAGCGACTGAAGGAAGCCGCGGAGAGGGCGAAAATTGAGCTCTCTACCGTCCAGCAGACGGAAATCAACCTGCCTTTCATCACCGCTGATGCCAGCGGCCCGAAGCACTTAAACTACACCCTCACGCGAGCCAAGCTGGAGCAGCTGGTTATGGACCTGGTGGAGAAGACCCTTGGACCATGCAAGCAGGCAATGGGAGACGCTGGAAAGACCGCCGGTCAGATCAATGAAGTCATTCTCGTCGGCGGACAGACCAGAATGCCACTGGTGCAGGATAAGGTGAAGCAGTTCTTCAACAAGGAGCCGCATAAAGGCGTAAACCCTGATGAGGTGGTGGCCGTCGGCGCCGCTATTCAGGCCGGCGTGCTCAAGGGTGAGGTGAAAGAAGTCCTGCTGCTCGATGTTACCCCACTTACCCTGGGCATCGAGACACTGGGCGCGGTGGCTACACCGCTTATCCCGCGCAACACCACCATACCCACCTCCAAGAGCCAGATTTTCAGCACCGCCGCCGACAACCAGCCGAGCGTGGAAATTCACGTTCTCCAGGGCGAACGGCCCATGGCCCCCGACAACCGCACCCTGGGCCGATTCATCCTTGACGGCATCCTGCCCGCGCCGCGCGGCGTGCCCCAGATTGAGGTCACCTTCGACATCGATGCCAATGGCATCCTCAATGTCAAGGCCGTGGACAAGGGCACCGGACGCGAGCAGAAGATAACCATCACCGCCTCAAGCGGCCTGAGCAAGGAAGAAATAGAAAAGATGCAGAAAGATGCGGAAACGCATGCCGCGGAGGATAGCAAGCGACGTGAGGAAGTGGAGGCGCGCAATATGGCCGATACCCTCGCCTATACCGCCGAGAAGACCCTCCGCGACCACAAGGACAAGATACCCGCCGAGCTGAACCAGGAGGTGGAGGGCAAGGTCTCTGCAGTGCGCTCAGCGCTGCAGGGCTCCGATATCGAGGCCATCAAAAAGGCGAGCCAGGAGCTGAATGAGGTGATGCAGAAAGTCGGTTCCGCAGTATACCAGCAGCAGCCCCCGCCACCCGGCGGCGAGGCCCCACCGGAAGGTGAAGGTGGCGGAGAAGGCGGTGAAGGTGGCGACGAAGGCACCGTGGAAGGCGAGTTCAGAGAGGTGTAAGTAAACCCCTAGCAGGCGTAGACTTAATAGTAATTTTTAATACTGCTTGATACGTAGGAGTTCGTTAGCAAAAAGGGTTAGCAAATTAATTTCATTATTGCTTGCGGAAAGCGTCGGCAATCCCTAGGACTTCTGGTCGGGCTTTTTTTAAACCTCCTCGTTCTAGTAAAACATTCATGTTTTCCATAGCCTCTATAAAATTAACAAAATAATCCAATAATTCATCAGATTTTATATTATCCAGCTGTTTTTTAAGTTTATCGTGATTTACATGAAATAGATTATCACGTAGTTTATGAAGTTCTTTGATGACCCTATGTGGATATTGTTTAAAGTCTATTAAAGATTTGACGTGCGGTTTCATTTTTATTACTGGTAGTATAAGCCATTGCTGCTTAAAATTAAGCTGACTGAAGCTTTCTGCTTGATTATCATCTATGAAATTCTCTTCTTTACATTCTTGTATAAGATGGGAAGACCTTGCTTGGGCAGCCAGTATACACCAAGATAGAAGTGAGAGTTTAAGCATGTCTTTTTCTACAAGAGTACCTCCAGCCTTCGGCGTATCCCAGCTGTAACCGGGGTCTTGCCAACTTGAGGATTCATATTGTTTCAACGCTGAAGCACTATCACGAGCAAACTTCAAGAAAGTGTTCCATATTTTTACACGGTCTTTAGAATCCATATTTCACCTCTAATAAAACTTTTTTATATTATTACAAAAGACATCTTCAAAGCATATGAAAATATTAATATAAAAAGTGATTTTTGACTATAACATTTAATTAAAAGATATAAGGGAGTTTAAGAGGGGCTTACGCCCCTCTTGCTTTACCTCCCCTCTCCAAACAAAGTTCCTAGGGGTATTATCTGACCTCACTGTTTGGAGAGGGGACACAGGGGTTAGGTAAGAAATAGACCAGCCTGCCTGCTTTCCCCTCTCTTTATTGATTTTATCCCCTCTGTTAAGATAAAGTCGTATATTGTTGATCGAGCGGAGGAACGGTTTGACCAATCTGGATGATATTCTGCTCAAAGTAACCAGGCCGGGGCGCTACAACGGCGGCGAGTGGAACAGCATCGTCAAGGACTGGGGCAGCACGCCGATAAAAATCGCCCTCAGCTATCCCGACATATATGAAATCGGCATGTCCAATATCGCCCTGCCCATCCTCTACGACCTCTTCAACCACCAGCCGGACGTCCTCGCCGAGCGGGTCTTCGCGCCCTGGGCCGATATGGAGGCGGCAATGAGGGCGAGAGGTATACCTCTCTTCAGCCTTGAGTCCAGGCGCCCGCTGAAGGACTTTGATATCATCGGCTTCTCCCTGGGTTATGAGCTCACCTACACCAACGTATTGAATATGCTTGACCTGGCGCAGGTACCGGTCCTGGCTGCGGAGAGGAATGAAAACCACCCTCTGGTCATCGCCGGGGGCAGCACTGTGCTGAATCCGGAGCCGATGGCGGACTTCATCGACCTGTTTGTCATCGGAGATGGTGAGGAGGCAGTCCTCGAGCTGCTGGATAGCTACCGCGAGTGGCAGAAAGCGGGAGGTGCCAGCAAGAGCGATTTCCTGCAAAAGGCGGCTACCATTCCTGGCATCTACGTTCCCGGCCTGTATCACGCCGAATACCAGGCTGACGGCTGCTTGAAGAGCCTTGCGCCAACCGTGCCGGAGGCAAAACCCCGCATCCAGCGGCGCCTTGTGGCCAAGCTGCCGCCGCCGGTAACAAGTCAGGTCGTCCCCTATATAGAGGTGGTGCACGACCGCGGCGCCATCGAGATACAGCGGGGATGCACGCGCGGCTGCCGTTTCTGCCAGGCGGGAATTATCTACCGTCCGGTGCGGGAGCGCCCGCAGGAGGAGGTGCTGAAGGCAGCGGGGGAAATCATCGCTCACTGCGGTTACGACGTGTTATCTCTGGTCTCACTGAGCACCAGCGACTACGCCGGTATTGAAGAGCTGGTCGCCAGCCTGGCGACTCAGTTCCCGAACCTAGCTCTGTCGCTGCCCAGCCTGCGCATCAGCCGTTTCTCCGTAAGTTTGATGGGCAAGCTCCCCGACCGCAGCCGGACGGGGCTGACCTTTGCCCCGGAGGCCGGCAGCGAGCGACTGCGCCGGGTTATCAACAAGAACACCCCGGAAGATGAGCTCCTGAAAACGGCGGCCATTGCCTTTGAGCGGGGCTGGACGGGACTGAAACTTTATTTCATGCTTGGCCTGCCCACCGAGACGGATGAAGATGTCGCCGAGATAGTCCGCCTGGTGCAAAAAATCCACGCTCTGGGAAAGCAGGTGAGCGGAAAAGTACCGCATCTAAGGGTGAGCGCCGCCACCTTCGTCCCCAAGCCGCACACTCCCTTTCAGTGGGTGGCCCAGGAAGACGAGGAGCAGTTAAATAGAAAACATGAGATTCTAAAGCAGGGGCTGCGCCGGCTGGGGGCGAAGCTTTCCTGGCAGGAGCCGAAGGCCAGCCTTCTGGAAGCGGTTATATCACGCGGCGATCGGCGCCTGGGCAGGACAATCCACCGTGCCTGGGAAATGGGCGCTAAATTTGATGCCTGGAACGAGCACTTCAAATATGAGAACTGGCAATGTGCTTTCGCCGATAGCGGGCTTGACCCCGCTTTCTATGCGCACCGGCAGCGCACCTTCGACGAACTGTTGCCCTGGGCACATATCGACCCGGGAGTATCAACCGCTTTTCTCAAGAAGGAACTCCACGCGGCTATGGGGGGCAAGGAGACACCAGACTGCCGCTATGACGACTGCTATTCCTGTGGGCTGCAACGCCGGCATCCCGCCTGCCGACAAAAGTCTCTGGCCAGAAGTTAGGCCGCAGAAAAGACCGGATACACTCATTTCGCGCCCTCTTTTTCCGTCTTTTCGCCGCCCCTGTTCTTTTCGCCATCGAAGGCAGCCACGGCTACCACTTCGTCCCCGGGTTCCAGTTTCATCAACCTCACTCCCTGCGTGCTCCTGCCCTGAATGGTGATGCCCTGCCTCGGGTCTTTTTCCTTTACCGGAGTGCGGGTGACAATACCGTTGGCCGATATGATCATCACCTGTTCTTCAAGGATGACCACCTTGGCCGCCGCGATTTCGCCGGTTTTCTCAGCCACCTTAAAGGTCCTGACGCCGCTGCCAGCGCGGTGCTGCCTGGGATACTGCTTCAGCGGCGTCAGCTTGCCGAAGCCGCCCCTGGTCACCACCAGCAGGTGTGCTTCCGCATCGGCTCGGTCGAGACTGACCACACGGTCGCCGGCATCAAGGCGCATAGCCCGCACGCCTCCGCTGAGCCGTGAACTCGCCCGCAGGCTCTTCACGATGAACTTGATGGACTGCCCCTTCTGCGTGACCAGGATAATATCGTCATTATCCACGGCGAGACAGGCGTCTACCAGCTCATCGCCTGCGGCCAGGTCCATAGCAATGAGTCCGCTGCTGCGCACCGCGGCGAAGTGGTCCACCGCCGTCTTCTTTATTTCTCCTTTTGCCGTGGCCAGGAGCAGGTACGTTTCCGGTACAAAATCAGTCACCGCCACCAGCGCCGTCACCATTTCTCCCTCGACAACCGGGAAGAGGTTGACCACAGCCGTACCCCGCGCGATACGGGAGCTGTCCACCGGTATTTCATGGCACTTCAGGCTGTAGACCTTGCCCCGGTTGGTGAAGAAGAAGATGACGGCGTGGGTATCGGCCACGGTGAGCAATCGCACCGGGTCGCCTTCCCTGGTCACCACGCCAATAATGCCCCGGCCACCGCGGTGCTGGGGGGTGTAAAGGCGGGCGGGGACACGCTTGACATAGCCACGGTTACTGAGCGTCACCACCATCCTCTGGTGCGGAATCAGGTCTTCCTCGCGAAACTGCACTTCCCCGTCTTCAACTATCTGGGTACGCCGTTCGTCACCGTACTTCGTCTTCAGGTCACCGACCTCCTCTTTAATAAGCAGAAGCATGCGGCGCGGGTTGGCGAGAAGGTCTTCCAGATAGGAAATCTTTTTCAGTACCTCGGTGTATTCATCGAGTATCTTTTTACGTTCCAGATTGGCCAGACGGCGCAACTGCATATCAAGGATGGCCTGCGCCTGTATCTGGGTCAGGCCGAAGTTGTTCATCAGCGCCTGACGCGCCGCTTCTGCGGTCTCCGATTTGCGTATCGTGCTGATAATCACGTCAATCTGGTCAAGGGCAATTTTCAACCCTTCCAGAATGTGGGCCCTAGCTCTGGCCTCTTTCAGCTCGAACTTGGAGCGGCGGGTGATAACCTCGTGGCGGAAATCAATGTAGCTCTGGAGCGCCTGTTTCAGGCTGATAACCCTCGGCTGGCCGTCTACCAGCGCCACCATATTGGCGAAAAAAGAGGACTGCATGGCGGTATATTTGTACAGATTGTTGAGCACCTGCTCCGGAAAGGCATCTCTCCGCAGCTCGATGACGATGCGCATGCCGTGGCGGTCGGATTCATCACGCAGGTCACTGATGCCAGCGATTTTCTTTTCCTTGACCAGCTCCGCAATCGTCTCCATCAGGTCGGCCTTGTTCGTCTGGTAAGGCAGCTCGGTGACCACGATCTGGCTGCGGCCGGTCCGGGCGATATTTTCAATGCGGGCCAGTGCCTGAACCACAATCTTGCCATGTCCGGTAGCATACGCGCTCTTGATGCCATCAACGCCCCTGATAATGCCGGCGGTGGGGAAATCCGGCCCCCTGACAAACTGGGTCAGCTCTTCAATGGTGGCATTGGGACTATCGATAAGATAGGAGACCGCGTCGCAGACCTCGTTGAGGTTGTGGGGCGGGATATTGGTCGCCATGCCAACGGCAATCCCGGAGCTGCCATTGAGCAGAAGGTTGGGTAGGCGGGTGGGCAGCACCTTCGGCTCTTGGAGGCTGTCATCAAAATTGGGCATGAAGTCGACTGTCTCTTTCTCAATGTCAACCAGCATCTCACCGGCGATGCGGGCCAGCCGGGCTTCGGTATATCGCATGGCCGCGGGTGGGTCATTGTCCACGCTGCCGAAGTTGCCCTGTCCGTCTACGAGTGGATAGCGCATGGAGAAGTCCTGCGCCATACGTACCATCGCGTCATATACCGATGTGTCCCCATGAGGGTGATATTTCCCCAGCACCTCGCCGACAATGCGGGCACTCTTGCGGTGGGCACTGTTATAGGTAAGGCCCATATCATTCATGGCGTAGAGGATGCGCCGGTGCACCGGTTTCAAGCCATCACGAACGTCCGGCAGAGCGCGGGATACTATCACGCTCATCGCGTAATCGAGATACGAACTCTGCATTTCCCTTTCTATTGATACCGGCTTCACCGCTCCAGTTGTCATGCGCTCTGCCCCCTATTCTTCTTCGCTGACCGACTCGTCGCTGATGTCAGCAGACTCTTCCGGTAATACTTCAATTTCATCGCCGCCGATGATGGTGTAGCCAGGCTCCTCAGGCAACGTTTCCTCAATTTCAGACTCCAGCTTGAAGACCCTCTCGTCAACGTAAGGCTTGAGTTCCTCTGCTCCCTTTGATGGAAAGGACAGCTTCCCGATCTGGCTCGGGTCCTGATAGACCTCGCGGATGATGACGGTCATCGCCTCCTCCGTGGAACTCACCACCGATGCTGAATATCTATTTCCACCATCCATTAATTTAATCAGGCGCTGGCCATGTTTCGGGTCAACAAACCCCACATACTGCCCGAGGTCATCCTCAACGACCAACCGGGTACCGCTTATCTTGAGAAACACCTCGTCGCCTGCGACGAGCCGGGCACGTACCTGCGTGGGCGCCAGATAATAAAGGCTTACCACCCCGGCTTTGCCGATCTCCTCAATGAATCGGTGCGGCTCAACCTTCCGCGCCGTGCTCTCGACAGTGACTTTCGCCTCTCCAAGATAGCTCAGGCGCTGCAGGTTTTTCTTGGCAATGGTGTTGAAGGGGTCAAGCTCCGCCGTTCGACCGTAGGCCTCCCTGGCCTGCTGGTATTCCCCCAGTTCCATATAAGCACGGCCCAGGCGATTGTGGGCATCGACATCGTTGGGAAAGTCCTCCAGAATTGCCCTGTTGGCGGCAATTGCCTCCCGCCAGCGACCCTGCATCGCCAGGTCGATGGCCTGCTTGGTGCGCTGCCGTTTCAGGCTCGCCAGTCTCTCTTCCTGATACGTCATCATCCCCTCTAAAAAGAAGCTCAATTATAAGCATTATATTCTACATTAAACATCAGAACTAAACAAGAGTATTTGGTACTAATTTGACGAATGACTTTGGCAGCAGATAAAATAAAAGATGTAGCTATTTTTTCACAGGAGTTTTCTATGCAGGACAAAGTTACCGAGATACTAGACAAGATTCGCCCCCAGCTTCAGAGGGACGGAGGCGATGTGGAACTGGTAGGAGTCAATGACGGCACCGTGCAGGTAAGGCTGACCGGCGCCTGCGCTGGTTGCCCAATGTCCACCATGACGCTCAAAATGGGGATTGAGAAAATCCTGAGAGAGCAGATACCGGAAGTCAAAGAGGTGGTGGCGGTATAGCCTAGCGGGGCAACCGTCTATTCTTCCTCAATCTCAAACGCCCGGTGCAGAGCACGCACTGCTTCCTGGACCTCGGCAGCATTGATAATGCAGGTTATCCTTATTTCCGAGGTCGTAATAAGCTGGATATTGATATTTTTCTCGCTTAAGGTGCTGAACATGCGGGCGGCGAAGCCCGGGGTATTCTGCATCCCAGTGCCGATGATGCTCACCGCACCCAGCTTTTCATCGCTGGCGCATTCCCGGGCGCCGATTTGGGCCGCCAGCGGCTTGACCACTTCTATCGCCCGGGCAAGGTCACTCTTGACCACGGTAAAGGTCAGGTCGGTAATGCCCTGAATGCTGGCGTTCTGGACAATGGTATCAACATTGATTCCCGCTTTGGCCAGAGGGCTGAAGATGGCGGCGGCAATTCCAGGGCGATCCGGAACACCGACTACAGTTATCTTGCCTACATTGAGGTCATAGGCGATGCTTCTTACCTTGTTCCGAACTTCCATTGATACTCCTCCGTGTATTAAAGTCCCCGGATTTTCGGTGAAGCTGGAAGCCACCAGGATGGGAATATGGAACAGCTCCCCGAGCTCCACTGCCCGGGGGTGCAGCACTCTTGCGCCATAGGTCGCCAGTTCCAGCATCTCCTCATAGTGAATCTCACCAAGGCACTGTGCCTCCGGAACGAGACGCGGGTCAGCGCTGTATACCCCTTCCACATCGGTGTATATCTGGCATACTTCCGCCCCAAGGCTGGCCGCCAGCGCCACGGCGGTAGTATCCGAACCGCCCCGCCCCAGCGTGGTGATATCCAAGTCCTCGGTTATGCCCTGAAAGCCGGCCACGATGACGATATTGCCTTTATCCAGTTCCCTGACCACCCGCCTGGGCTCTATCTGAAGGATGCGCGCCCGACTGTAGACGGAATCGGTGCGGATGCCCGCCTGGGCCCCACTGAGGCTGATGGCCGGATAGCCCATGCTGTGCAGTGCCATAGCCAGCAGGGTGCTGGTAACAACCTCCCCGGTGGAGAGCAGGACATCCAGCTCGCGGCTGTCCGGTTTCTCCGAGAGCTGATAGGCCAGCTGGAGCAGCTCGTCGGTGGTGTCCCCCATCGCCGAGGCGACCACCACCACCTGATTGCCTTGATCCCTGGTGCGGGCAATGCGTCTGGCTACGTTCTTGATACGCTCGGCATTGGCCACCGATGTCCCTCCGTATTTCTGCACGATTAACGTCATCTAGATACCCGCCTTGGCCACGAATTTATCCATTATTTTATACCCTTCCTCGAGGAAAAGACCAGTTCCTTTCGCTTCCGCCTCGGTAAACCTCACGGCGCCACTTGGCTTTACCCCTGTTCCCCAGGTAAGAAAGGGCACCGGGTCATCGGTATGGGTCTGCACTACAATGGGGGTGGGGTGGTCGGGCATAATGAGCAGGCGGATATCGCCCGGATAGGCGCGCAGCCGGCTTACTACCTCGCCATCGATTTTCTTAATGGCCTCAATTTTGGCCTCGATAGCGCGGTCGTGGGCCGCTTCGTCCGGCGCTTCGATGTGAACCACCACCAAGTCGTGCACCGCTAGCGCTTTAATGGTGCCATTCGCCTGCGCCGCGTAATCGTTGTCCAGGTTGTCGGTCACCCCATGTATCTCCAGCACTGCCATCCCGGCAAGCTGCGCCAGCCCTTTGAGCAGGTCAACCCCCGAGGTCATGGCCGCTTTGAGCCCGTACCTGCCTTCAAACGACGGCATATCCGGCAGGCGGCTGCTCCCCCAGAACAGCCATATCATGGTGGCCGGGATGGCGCCACGGGCTATTCGCTCTCTATTCAGCGGATGGTTAGCAAGGACCGATTGGGAACGTTCCATTAAGTCAAGCAATACCTTGCTTCCCTGGCCGCGGGGCAAAAATCCGGCGATCTCTTTATCCGGAATATCGTGCGGCGACGTGCACTCGGCCTGGAGCGTGTCTTCGTGTCCCCTGATTTTGCAGATATGCCGGTAGCTGACACCGGGGAAGAATTGGACTTCATCATCGCCGAGCTTTTCGTTCAGGGCGCCCACCAGAGTATGGGCTTCCTCAGTGCTGATGTAGCCCGAGCTGTAGCTCCACATCTTTCCTTCCCGTACCGCCACCAGGTTGCAGCGGAAAACGACCTCCCCATCGCCGATGGGGATGCCCATGCTCCTCGCCTCGATGCCCGCCCGGCCTTTATAATATGCTTTCGGGTCGTAGCCCAGCACGGACATACAGGCACAGGCGCTGCTCGCCTCCATCCCCGGCGGCACGGTGCGGGCCAGCCCAACGGTGCCCCCCTTGGCCAGGGCATCCAGATTGGGTGTTTTTGCCAGCTCCAGAGAGGTCCTGCCCCCGCGCTCGGGTATGGGGTACCCGGCAGCGCCGTCCATAATCAAAACAACGTATTTCATCAGCTTCTGCTCTTAGATTGTTATAACCCCTTAAACTCCCCGTGACCGTCTGGAGATTGTTGCCCTATAGATTAAATCCGTCTATAATGGTGCTGGCGGGGCGTAGCGCAGCCTGGTTAGCGCGCAGCGTTCGGGACGCTGAGGTCGGAGGTTCAAATCCTCTCGCCCCGACCATTGACTTGTACTCTTGGCTGTGTCCAGAATCCGCGCTAAAATTACTCCTGTGCTCATTTTAGATAGTGACAGACTCAGTGTCAATCTCAGATGATGACTAAATGCGGGGAATTCATGGGAAGACTATGAACATGGGCAAGTCATTAAATGGGACGGGGGTACTTTTATATCTCTATTTTTTTACCGGTTTTCAGGATTGGAATTACTTTACCCAGACTGGTAGATATCCGATCACACAACTCTTTGTATCGTTCACTTAATAACGGACTTGCAACGTCAAACTCCTTGAGAAACCAGATAACATTGTTCGCTAAAGACATATCCACATAAGCCTGCGTTAATTCCCATTTGAGACTTGCGGTAAGAATATTAGGAACATTTGAATTCGCATCCCATATGTCAGTTTGGAAAGGTTCTGGTTTGTCAGGTCTGGGTTCAGCAGAAAGAGCATGATTTTTCTCCAGTTCAGCTAATAGCTGGTCAATCACCATGGGGTCGGCTTGCTCGACAACAGTTACGGATTCATCATTTTCTCTTTCAAATGTCTCTTCTCTACTCTGTTTATCATCCTTGGCTTTGGAGTCGGTTTGCTCGCCAACGGTTACGGATTCATCATTTTCTCTTTCCGGCGTCTCTTCACTGCTCTGTTTATCTTCCTTGGCTTTAGACAAACTGTATTTCTCGAATAGTTTATCAAATTGGCCGGCTATGGTATCCCTCGGCTCAGATTCTTGGTCGGCTTCGGTTTGCTCGGCAACAGTTACGGATTCATCATTTTCTCTTTCCAGTGTTCTTTCCAATGTCTCTTCACTATCCTGTTTATCATTCTTGATTTTAGGCACACCATATTTCTCGAGTAATTTATCAAATTGGTCAGTCGAAATATCTTGCGACTCAGATTCAGGAAGGGTCCAATTCTTACTCAAAGAGACTTGCTCTCTACGTTTCAGAATTATTCTGCTTAAAGGAATTCCAGCAATCATCCCTATTATGACAGAAATAACACCTGAAAGCACCAAAATTATTATTACTTGCGACCAGTCCACCTTTGCCTGTCCCTCAATTTTTTAACTTAATACTAAGCATATATTTAACTGTGATTCCGTAATATGTTAAATGCCTTAGGTCTCTCTAAGTAGAGATCATAAGCCAAATTTCGCTATTGATTCCCTGAGCGATTCTGCCCTCTCCCAGATCGTTTTTTTCTCCTCTTCCACTACCTGTCTAATAACCAGCCTGTGCTCTTCCACTATTTGTTTGATAGCATTTCTTTGCTCTTCTAATAATTCTTGTGTTGCTTTTTTAATTTCTTCGTCTATGACCTTTTTAACTTCATCATCAATCAATTGTTTTACTTCTAGCTTGTATTGGTTAAGCCGTTCACTTGCCTCGATAGGATCTGAAACCTTCTTATGCTCGATTGAAGTTTCCACCATATTACCTCTCCTTATAAATTATACACCATATAATTACCGATATCTCCTCCAACCGGCAACCACTATAATACTTTCTCCTTCTAATACAATCATAACAGAATGAACAAGTCAAGACCAACTTTTACGTTTTCAATGCACCTGTTATCTCCAATTACACATTATGCTTTATTCAATACGTCTGAGCTTTATTACGAGCATAATACCTATGCCCCCTATTAAACCAGCTGCAACAACGGCAATGATAATCCATACACTTAGCGATAATGGTACGGCAGGCGTCTCCGCTGGCTTTTCGGGTGCTACTGGCGGTGGCGCAGCTGGTGTTGTTGGCGCAATGACCATAAACTGTCCAACCTTGCCGCCAATGTTGACAGAGTAGCTTCCCTCTACGTCCCTCACCACAGTGAAAGTTACAGTCTCACTCTTGCCAACTCCGATGGCTACCTCTTTTCTAGCCTCTTCCGCACCATTTATCTTGAGAACAACAGTACAACTTCCCTCTCTGTCTCCGGTGTTGGTAACCACGGCTGTAATTGACACTTCTTCCGCTGGCTTAACTGCACTCGGAACAACTGACAGATCAGAGATGGCAAAACTTGCCGGTGCTGGCTCCACTGTCGGCGGAGGTGCAGGTGCAGGTGGAGCCTCAGGAACTTTGACTACAAATATACCAAGCAGTTCCATGATATTTACAGTATATTCTCCAATAAAATCCGGGGTGACACTGAAAGTGACTGTCTTACTATCACCCCCGTCAAGTATAACTGCCTTTGTCTGTACTACCACATCATTTATTTTTAGGTTTACTTCATAGTTATCGGTGAGGTCACCGGTGTTGGTGATGAGCACGCTGATGCTCACGCTTTCTCCTAGGTTAACTTCGCCTGGAGTAAACGACAAGTGGGTTACGGTAAAGCTGGCAGGGCGAGTAAGTGCCAGAATTGCAAAGGCGGAAAAGTGACTTATTTTTGCCGTCACAGTATCGTTCACAGTATCAACGATGCTCTCCAAATAAGTCCATTGGCCAGTGCTATCATCAAAGGCGGCCACAAGCAAGTTCTTTTCGGCCACTCCCTCGGGTATATCTGTCTCATCATATTCCATTATCAGGTCAACAGGTGGTTCGAAAGTAGTTCCTGCCGGGCCCATGTCATAAACTAATCCAACCGTCGCGGTACCTTTTGGTCGGAGTGGCGGCTCTGTCATCTTCTGAATTCTTATACTAGATATGCTGGTGCCAAACACGCTCTTGGCAACGGTACCTTCGGGTATATAGATCTCAACCTTGAAGTCATCACTTGTGGCGGTGACGTCTTCTATAAACTCACCGTCCCTCATATATGGGCGTAACGGAGTTATGCCGGCCCCGCCGCCTCC
>Ga0209427_10004260_pt1 | contig 16562 bp, 15 predicted proteins | sample DeeMarSWOR136_30_FD_187465 | JGI IMG/M metagenome (GOLD analysis project Ga0209427, IMG submission 187465) | Marine sediment microbial communities from White Oak River estuary, North Carolina - WOR-1-36_30 (SPAdes) (version 2) | ecosystem: Environmental > Aquatic > Marine > Intertidal zone >...
TCTTGACGAACCCCTGCCGGAGGAACAACAGCAACAGATATTAGCCATCCCCGATGTCTATTCCGTTAAGATGGTAGAGCTTTAATCGATATCTTACAGGCCACTCCCCTTCCCAACCACCCCTTGTTACATATCTATTCCCACACTACCACCCTCGTATAACCCATGGCTTAACCCGTAGAACTCCCGACACCTTTCCACATTCTGGGGGTGGGGCAGGGAAAACTCATGGGATAAGCAGATAATATAACTGGGCGGCCTGGGTGGGAAAAGATATCTAGTAAGGGCGAGGTTGCTAAATGCTACCTATCAATTGACTTGGTATATCAGCGGTGTTATCATACGTCAGGGGATGCTTTATTACTGTAAATTCAGTTGTATGGGGTGGTGAGATGTCATCGCTGAGCGAGCTTTATCAGCAAATAGCACTGTGCCAGCAGTGTGAAATAGCGAAATTCCGCACGAAGGTGGTGCCAGGTGAGGGGGCGGAAGATGCCGATATCATGTTTATTGGAGAAGCTCCCGGCTGGCATGAAGACCAGCAGGGGCGCCCTTTTGTCGGTCCGGCTGGACAGTTCCTGGACAAACTGCTTGAATCTATTGACCTTAATCGCCAGCAGGTCTATATTGCCAACGTAATCAAGTGCCGCCCGACAGGAAACCGAGACCCCTTGCCCACTGAAATCCATAACTGCCGCCAGTGGCTGGACCGCCAGATAGAGATAATCAGTCCCAGGATGATTGTCACGCTGGGTCGTTATTCCATGGCGATGTATTTCCCCGGTAAGAGCATAAGTAAAATACATGGTATGGCTCAAAAGCGGGATAATGTCATCTACTATGCCATGTATCATCCGGCGGCAGCCCTCCACCAGCAGAGTCTCAAGCAGGCTATCGAGGCAGATATGCGAAAAATTCCTGCGCTCCTAGCCGAAACAGAAAGCGTTCAGGAAACCACACCGCAACCGCAGCAGTTAAGTATGTTTGAGGGTTAGGTATATGTCCAAGCCAAAGTTAAAAGTGATTCCTCTCGGCGGACTAGGTGAAATCGGCAAGAATATGATGGTTATTGAATACGCCGATGATATCATTGTCATCGACGCCGGGCTCATGTTCCCCGAAGAAGAAATGCTTGGCATTGACCTGGTTATACCTGACCTCAGTTATGTGGTGGAGAGGCGCGATAAGGTAAGGGGCATAGTTATCACCCATGGTCACGAAGACCATATCGGCGCGTTACCCTATCTCTTACCCCAGATGGATAATGTGCCTGTATATTCAACCCAGCTAACCAACGGCCTTATTCGCGTCAAGCTCAAAGAAAGAAAGACGCGTGACGGTATAAACCTCAAAATATTACCTCCTGGAAAGGAAATTGCCCTCGGTAGTTTCAAAATAGAGCTATTTCCCGTCTGCCACAGCATTCCTGACGCGGCGGGCATCATCATAAACACACCGGAAGGTATCATTGTCCACAGCGGCGATTTTAAGGTCGATTATACGCCGGTCAGCGGTAAAGGCACCGACCTGTCCCGACTGGCACAACTCGGTGCCCGGGGGGTCTTACTCCTGCTTTCTGATTCAACCTATGCCGAGCTCCCTGGCTATACTCCCTCGGAACAGATAGTCGGTGAGTCCCTAGAACACGTTATTGCTAACGCCCCGGGAAGGGTAATCGTGACCACTTTTTCTTCTTTGATTTCCCGTATTCAACAGGTTATTGATGCCGCCGCCAAGTACGGACGGCGTGTCTTTATTGTCGGGCGCAGTATGTCCGATACGGTACGCATGGCCCTTGAAATGGGCTATCTGAATGCTCCTGATGGCATACTGGGACGTATTGACGAAGTAAAGGGTATGCCAAGTGATAAGATTGTTCTGGCTACAACCGGCAGCCAGGGAGAGCCAACCTCCGCACTGGTACGCATGGCCAACCGTGACCACCGGCATGTTCATATTCAGCGTGGCGATACTATCGTCCTTTCGGCAACACCTGTCCCCGGTAATGAATCTCTAGTCAACAGAACCGTAGACAGTATCTTTAAGCAGGGTGCGCAGGTTATCTACGATAAGTTAGGCCAGGTGCATGTCCACGGGCACGGCAGCCAGGAGGAGTTGAAACTATTGCTGAACCTGGTCAAGCCGAAATTTTTCGTCCCCATTCACGGCGAGTACCGCCACCTGAGTCTCCACGCCCGATTGGCGGAATCGGTGGGCATTCCCAAAGAAAATATCTTCGTGCTGGAGGACGGCAATGTTCTCGAGCTCACATCACAGATGGCCAAGATAAACGGCAAGGTTGGCACCGGCCACGTGTATGTCGACGGTCTGAGCGTCGGCGATATCGGAGGCGTCGTTCTACGCACCCGTAGAATGCTATCCAGAGACGGAATTGTCGTTGTCATCATCGCCGTCAACCGGCAGTCCGGCAAGCTGGTAGGACGCCCCGATATCGTCACCCGTGGTTTTGTCGATACGAGGGAATTCAAAGATATGATAAATGAGAGCCGTGAACTGCTGGTACGTACACTCGACCACAGCGGTGGCCGTGTTGCTGAGTGGAGCTTCATCAACACCAAGGTCAAGGATACGCTGGAGAAGTTCTATTACCAGCGAACCAAGCGCCGCCCGATGATTCTTCCCTTTATGGTAAAGGTATAGATTCGAATCTGTAATCCCGGCGAGTTATTTATGGCCAGAAAGAAATTAGACATAGAAGAAAAACCAAGGTCAAGGAAGAAGTCCAGAAAGCGCTCTTCTTCGGGCCAGGTTTTCCGTACCCTAATATCGACACCGGTGCGGCAGCTTATCATGGTGGTCGTCATCGTTGTCCTTCTCGCCGTGTTCTGGGACAATATCGAGGCTGCTACCGGGAATCTCCTTGAGCTTTTTGGCTGGGGACTATTGTTCATATTCGCCGCTATTATAACCCTGATTGTTATGATATGGCGGCGCAAGCTGGCACCACTTGTCTTTCGCTGGCACCAGTGGCTGGGTGGTATTGCCTTCATTCTGGCTATCTGGGGAATACTGGCATTCATTCCCGGCAAAGGTGTACTCAGCAACAGCCTGGGTGGCAGCTTCGGACGTGAAATAATCGCTTTTCCGGCCCCGGACTGGGTCGGAGTACTGCGTATACTGGCGCTGGTGATTATCGGTATTTTCCTTGTAGCCCCACGGCCCAGCTTCCGTGCCCTGGCAAGATTCGCTACCTGGATAGGCCAGTTGTTCAAACCACAGCCAACACCCACACGTCCGGTTGAGCAGAAGATTGAGCAGCCGGTGCGTCACGGTATTCACTCCAGACCATCACCGGAAGAAAAACCGCCCCTCCCCGAGGAGATGGAACAACCACTTATGCCACCCGAAGTGGCCAGTTCCAGGGCAGCACTGGAAGCTCTGGCCGAAAAGGCACAGGCGCTTAAATCCGGCGCTGTTATGCCCAGGCAGGACACGAAGCAGGTGGCACAGGAAGTTTGGAAGAAATACGGCCAGTCGCCGGAACTGGTGGTTGTTGATGGCTGGCGATTACCCCCAATCGACATTCTGGACATGTCCCCCGAAATTGAGTTCACTCAGGCTGATAATATGCAGAGGGCCAAGCTTATTGAGGAAGCCCTGGCCAGTTACGGGGTAGAAGCCAAGGTGGTCCAGATAAACGCCGGCCCGACGGTTACCCAGTTTGGAGTGGAACCGGGCTGGGACAGGAAGTACAAGGAGATTAAAGAAAAAGACATCGACGGCAATGTGCGGAGTCGGATGGAGGAAGTATCCAAGACGAGGGTCAAGGTGGACAGGATTACCTCGCTGGCCAATGACCTGGCCCTGGCGCTGGCAGCACCCAGCATCAGGATGGAGGCGCCCGTACCGGGCAAAGCGGTAGTCGGCATCGAGGTGCCCAACACCACTTCGGATATTGTCAGCCTGCGCGGGGTGGTTGAGACCAACAGCTTTCAGAAGCTAGAGGCCAGGACAAAGCTGGCTCTGGCTCTGGGTAAGGGCGCCGGTGGCGAGGCAATTGCTTCTGACCTGACTAAAATGCCCCATCTGCTCATTGCCGGGGCTACCGGCAGCGGAAAAACGGTCTGCCTGAATACGATTATTTGCTGTCTGCTGCTGTACAATACACCCAACGATATCCGCCTTATCCTGATTGACCCGAAGAGGGTCGAGTTAACGCAGTACAACAGCATACCTCACCTAGCGACTCCGGTTATCGTCGATACTAAAAAGGCTCTGGGTTCTCTGCGATGGCTCAGCCAGGAGATGGACCAGCGGTATCAGAAGCTGGCCGCAGCCGGGGCACGACATATCGAAGGCTATAATAAAAACAGGCAGGGCGATGAAAAGCTGCCATATCTGATACTGGTAATTGACGAACTGGCCGATTTAATGATGGCCGGCTTCGACGAGGTGGAAAGCAATCTGTGCCGGTTAGCCCAGCTTGCAAGAGCTACCGGTATTCATCTGGTCGTGGCGACGCAGCGACCTTCCGTCGACGTGGTTACCGGGTTGATTAAAGCAAATTTCCCGACTCGTATCAGCTTCGCGGTTACCTCACAGGTGGATTCCCGCACCATTCTTGATGGTGCTGGCGCTGAGAAGCTTCTGGGCAGGGGCGATATGCTGTTCATGCCCACCGAGGCTGCCAAGCCCAAGCGACTCCAGGGATGCTTTCTTTCCGATACTGAGATAGAGAGGTTGGTCTATTTCTGGGGAAGCCAGCGGAAAGAAGAGGCCGACAAACTGAGAATGGAGACACTTGTCGCTACCACACCATCAGGGACTATTGCCGGTCACCCCAGGGACCCCCTCCTGGATACCGCTCTGGACCTGGCGCGGGAGCATGACAATATATCCACGTCTTATCTACAGCGCCGACTGCATATCGGCTACCCCCGGGCAGCACGCCTTATGGAGCAGCTTGAGGAGGAACTGGCCAAGGGAGCGGAAGGAGAGGATAACTTCGGAGGTGAAGAGCCTGTCTAACCTCAGTCCTGCATGAGGAGTACACAATGGCTTTTGTCAAGAAAATATTTTCCGGCATTTCGTCGGCAGCAAAATGGCTCACTCAGGATGATGCCAAATTGCGTGAGGCCAGAGCCAGAAGTCTGAAGCAACTGGATGAGACCGAAGAAACAACTGATAACACTGACCAGGATGTAAAGGAATATAATATCGACCCCTGGGAGGAATTAGACCACTTCAGGACAGATATGTGGTTCGGACGGTGGGGTCGGCAATACACAAAGCGCAGCATAGATAAGTTCAAGAAGAGACTGAAGGGGGAGGGAGAGGACGAACCGGAGAAAGGTAAGGACAAAGAGGAATAGAACTTTACTCCATAAATGAGAGGCGGCGAAGAAGACTGAAGCCGCTTGAGGTGGCAGGCGGGACTTAATTCATTATCTAGCTTCCAATCATCCCGAAACACTGGAACACAACCACCACTATTGCCGCCGCCAGCAGGGCTCCGACAGCCACCTGCATCGGTGAGTGGAGCCTAGTCTCAATTCTTGCCCAAGTCACTAGTGGCAGCAGCACTACTGACCAAGCCCCGGCGGCGCCGTAGACAATAATCAGAACAGACACCGAAGCAGCTACGAAGGCAGTATGCAGGCTTATCTTCCAGAAGCGGTTTATCACCATGAATATGATTATCGCCACCAGTCCTGCGACGAATATAACCCTCAACAGCTCTGGTGCTTCCAGATAAAACAGCACAATACAGTCGATAACCGCCAGGGCACTGGCCAGTGAATAAATCCTGTTTCTCTGATGTCGCGGGTTTACGAAGATGCTGTCCAGCTTCTTCCGCCGCACCAGATAAACAACAACGATAAAAATCGGCAGTACGCTGAGAGCTACCGAAATTGAAGCCCATCTGACAGCATCAGCCGTGCCGGTCGTTGCCTCAAAAGCAAGCAGTACCGTTATTGCGAAACTCACCAGAAACGGGTTCAGTATATCGGAGATCAGCCTAGCCAGTCTTTTTATCATCGTCTCAGGCGCTATAATATACTAACCCATGAAGTCTATTTTGCCAAGAGCACGACACATTTCACATCATGATATAATACTAACCATAGGGACTTCATCTGAATAATACTGAAGGAGCCGTAAAATGGCTGTCATTGTGAATGATGATAATATACGTATAGAAAAACTGCAACTGGGCCCATTTGGTACCAATGCCTATATTATGGTGTGTCAGAAGACCCGGGACAGCCTAGTAGTCGATGCCCCCGCCGAAGCGGACAAAATTATGGACAGGCTGCAGGGTACCAATCCAAAGTATATTTTACTCACTCACGATCACATGGACCACGTGGGTGCCCTTGCCGAATTACGTTCCAAATTGAAAGTCCCGCTGGCAGCCCATGCCTCAGACTCCAGCACGTTATCTTCGCCACCGGAAATCCTGTTGAAAGATGGCGATACTGCCTCACTGGGAGATCTCAATCTTGATGTACTGCACACACCCGGTCATACGCCGGGCAGTCTGTGCTTCAGGACGGGCACAAACCTGATATCGGGAGATACACTCTTCCCCGGTGGGCCGGGTAAAACACGGTCACCGGACGCTTTCAGGCAGATAATCGAGTCCATCACTAGTAAAATATTCATCCTGCCCGACGAGACTAATGTGTATCCCGGCCACGGTGAGACGACCACAATAAAGAAGGCAAAGGAAGAATACGCCGTTTTCAGCTCCCGGACTCACAACCCCAACCTTTGTGGCGATGTCCTCTGGCTCTCATCGTAGTCCGGGAGACCGACTAATAACGCATATGCACGCGGTGGAAAGCCTCGGCCAGTTTAAAGTCCTCCCCCTCCGCATTCATCCTGGCCCAATCACGCATTCTGTCCTTCATCTCCGGGGGTATGTCTCTCACCTGGCTTTTATGGCAGCCCAGGGCTTGCATCTTTATGTCAAACGTATCCGTAACATCAGAGCGATAGTTAATTTCATCCGAAGCCCAGAGCCACACCTCCCTGACTTTATGAGGCTGGAGGCCCTCTTCCAATAGATCCGGGTAAGAAAGACGGTCACGGGCGTAGGGAAAAACAGCGTCCAGCACTACCTGGCCGGCAATACGATGGTCGCGATGCCACATATATTTTCGGTAAGGGTCGGCCGTTACCACCACTTCAGGACGGTACTTTCTTATCAAACGCACAAGCCCCTTCCTGAACTCATGCGTATCCTCAAGTCCCTGGTCAGGATATCCCATGAACTCGACCTTACTGACACCCAGGAGCTTGGCCGCCGCCAGTTGCTCCTTCTGGCGTATTTTGACCAGTTCCTCCGGCTTCATATTGATATCATCGGTGCCTTTATCGCCGTTGGTGCATACCACGTAAACGACCTTCTTCCCTTCACGCGTCAGTCGCAAAACGGTCCCGGCTACGCCGAATTCGGCATCATCCGGATGCGGTGTGACTACCATCATATAGGTCTGATTATTCATTATAGACGAAACTCCTTGATAATGGGTGGACATTATAAATTGTATAACATTCTTCAAGCTGATACAATTCTAGCTAGAGGATACGATGGTCAGCATGACTGATTTCCCCTATATTATCAGGAATTACCAGCCTGCAGATTTTGAAAAATACGCCCTGTTATCGCGGGAAGCTGCGAAGGTGGAACCGTTCCACCGGCCTATCTCATCACAATCGATAGCTGAATGGCTGGCCTGGCCTGACTTCTCTCCAGAGCGCGATTTGTTCGTTGTTGAAATAGAAAACGATATCATCGGTTACCTGGATATCCGACCGGAGCTTGGCATCGGTCGCGTTGTTCTTTACTGCTGGCTGCGTCCCGAACACCGCAGGAGAGGCATAGCTACAAAGCTTCTTGATTATGCCATGCACCGTGCCAGGGAATTGGGAGCTAAGACCACCAGTGTGGATATAACCGAAGACGACCCGGTTGCCAGAGCGGTGCTGGCAAAGCTGGGTTTCAAGTGTGTACATCATTCTCTTGAGCTCAAACTGGATATATCGCGTATCGACCGGGAAGAAGCGATACAGGCAACCAGGGGGTACCGTCATTTACAGCCAGGAGATGAAGCCGGGCTATCGGAAATTCAAAATCGCAGCTTTGCCGAACACTGGGGCTACAACCCGAACACACCAGAGGCGATTACCTTCCTACTCAACCTGAGCCACCGTTCTCCCGAGGATGTGATTCTGATGTGCCGGGATGATAAGATTATCGGCTACTGCTGGACAGAGATAATCGGCGAGGGAGAGGGACGAATCAGTATGCTCGGGTCGGATCCCGACCACCGGGGCAAGGGAATCGGTAAAAAACTGCTTATGGCGGGGCTGGCCTATCTGAAAGATAAAGGCGCGAGCACCGTTATATTGAATGTCGATAGTGAAAATAAAGCTGCCCGTAACCTTTACAGGTCTGCCGGCTTTGAGCTATCCAAGACTATTTTAACGTACGAAAAGTCAGTAGATTAAGCTACCGGGGTCATCTCACCAGCCAGTGCCAGCTGTAGTTCTCCGGTTACCGCCTCAGCGATGTTTTCCCATCTGAACCCATTAACAGATTCCCGGATGGAGATTACAGACTCTCTGTTGTAGTCCGGCTTTGATAGCAATAAAGCTATTTTATCAGCAAGGTTCTGTGGAGTGTCCTCCGCTAAGATGTACCCATTCTTGCCTTGACGAATGATATTCCTGAGGTCGCCGACATCCGTCGCCACCACCGGCGTGCCGCAGGCCAATGACTCCAAGGCCACCAGTCCGAAGCTCTCGTAATATGAGGGAATGATACAAACGTCGGCGGCATTGTAGAAATACGGCAGTTCACTGTGCTTTACCAAACCCTGAAAATGAACACGGTCCTCAATGTTCAACTCGCGGGAAATTCTACGCAGTTTTTCCATTTCATCTTTACTGTATTCATCACCACCGATGATGATGAGTCTCAGTCTTTCGCAATCACTCAGATAATGTACAGCCTCCAAAAGGCGGTCGATGCCTTTTAACGGGTCAATCCTGCCGACAAACAATAGAATCTCATCATCGGATAAACCCAGCTTCTGTTTGGCTGTACATTTATCAGAAGGTTGAAATAGTTCCATATTAACGCCACAGGGGATAACACCGATTTTACCCGGATAAGCACCGTAGCGCCGGACAAGCTCCTCTTTCTCTCTTTCGGTGGTGGCGATAATACGATGGCATTCGTCGACAGCCTCTCCTTCGGTGACAATACGCAGTTCCGGCTCGTCCTCACCGATGCCGATACTATTCTTGACGGCACCCAGCGTATGGAACATGGCGATATGAGGGACCTGCCACCATTGCTGCAGATATTTGGCCACCCAGCCGGAGAGCCAGTAATGGCTGAAGACGAGGTCATACCGGAGGTCGTTGTTTTTCCGGAAACTCTCAAGATTGCAGGCGAAGTCGGGAAGATAGGAATAGAGGGCCAGCTTGTGTATATCCTCCTCCTCGCCGGCTTTGAGGTGAATGAGCCTTGCCCGCTGACCAATTTCGATTGTCTGAGGGTCGGCAGGGTCGTGCACGCGGGTATACACATCTACGGAATGCCCCTGCCTGCCCAGTTCATGGGCAAGCTCCCGTATGTACACACTCATGCCGCCCGTGTCTTTAGCTCCCAGGACGCCCACCGGGCAGCTGTGCACACTGAGCATGGCAATTCTCAATTCACTCAAGTCCATTTATTCTACCTCGTCTCCATTGCTAATTGATGGTTATCCGGCACCTATACAGGGGGACTTCTTTCCCACCAAGATGGTATTTATACGACTCGTCACCCTTAAGAAAATCGAACCTTTTTCTGCCCCTCTCGATGCTATCCTTAATGCAGAAGACTTTACTGAGAAGTCCCACGCTTAAAAAAGTATATTCGGTGTCATAGCCGCTATTATAAAGATATACGCTATCATTATAATCAAAGCACATAATGATCGCCACAGGTTGTGTATCCAGCTCAAGGACACCGATTTTCAATAAACCTGCCTTGGCCATATTAGCCGCCAGCAACCTGAAGAATGATTCTATTTGTTCGGTCATGAAGAGCGCCTTATCTTCCCGACTCTCCGTGAACATCTTGAAGAAAGTGTCCATAGCGCCGGGGACAGCAGCACTATCTTCGATAAAGCGATATTCTACCCTGCCTACTTCCGACAGCCTTCTCAGTTTACGCCTTACTTCGTGCCTTTGCTTTGCTGTCAGTGCCGCCATATAGTCGTCCCAGGTATCGGGCAGATCCATTTCCACGGAGATTTCTTCCTGGTCATAGATAACCTGATAATCACGACTCTTCGCTATATTCAGAAGGTGAGTGGACACCGTGGAATCGGATCTCACGTGTTTTAAATCCAACTGATTAATACCCCTCTCTTTCAGATAATCCAGCAGAATAAAAAAGAAATCATCTTCATTTCCGGGCTCAACCACAAAATCAAGATAATCGCAGACGTTTTCGCTGCCAATAAAGGAAACCGTTTCCCCTCGGCTCATCAAAGGCGCCATGCCGATGAGGCTATCACCCCGCCGAACAACCCGTAAAAACAGCTCGCTTCCGGAGCCGAACACCTGCCACCAAGTCTCCAGCCAGTCGGGTGAGACAAACAAAGAGGCCTGGTTTAAATGCTGATTGAAATCGTTCCAATAAGAACTCAGATTCGCCAAGCTCTCTTCGGTAACAGCATACTTCATGCTTCTTTTAACAGTCTAACATGTTAACAGAGCACTGGCAATGCGATATTTACCTCGGACGGAAGTACATAGTATTCGATATTGACAAAAAAACTTCTTTGGAGTAACCTCTGTCATGGCCGGATATGACCCGGTGAAAACTGTTTCAGGAAAGGGGGTAATTAAAATGGCAAAGGAAATCATAATGTATAATCTGGCAGATGGCGTAACCGATGAACAATACAAAGATTTTGTGACTAAAGAGAAAGGCCCGATGTTTGATAGCCTGCCATCAGTCAAGAAGTACGAACTGATCAGGATAACGGGCTCCATGGCGGGAGAGATCCCTTTTCAATACGTTGGCATCGTAGATGTAGACAACCTTGATGAGTTCAACCAGAAGGATAAAACAACCCAGAAATTCCAGGACGTGATGGCAAAATTACAGCCGATGTTAAAAGACCCTCAGATGCTCGTTGGGGAACAAATATACTAGTTTAGCTTAAGTAGAGATAGGAGGAAAAAAATGGCAAAGCGCATCATACTTTATAATCTGGCGGATCACGTGACTGATGAGGCATTCAAGGAATACGTCACCAGTGAAAAGGGTCCCCTGATTGATAGCCTTCCGTCCGTCAAGAAATACGAACTGGTCAAGATAACCGGGGCCATGGGGGGAGAGAGTCCTTATAAATACTGCGGAATTGTGCATCTTACCAGCCTGGAGGACTTCGAACAGAAAGCAGCTCCAACGCAGGCATATCAGGACTTTTTCAAGAAATTCGGGCCGATGGTAAAAGACCTTCTGGTGCTGTCCGGAGAAGAAATCTATTAGTTCTAAAAGCACGGTCTGCTTTAAGAACATATTTCCTTTCCCGGCGTGAATTTAATTAATTTACAGAATCAAGAAATGATTTGTAAAGGGGGATATTTATGCATTTAGAACATCTATTTACCGAGGAAAATCTACAGCTGCGGCAGACTATGAGGGACTTTGCCAATAAGGAAATAATACCCATCGCCAAGGAACTGGAGTCCGACTATAGCCTGGTTGAGAAAGTACACCAGAAACTTGTCGACATGGGAATTCAGGCAATGGAATACCCTGTTGAATACGGCGGAGGCGGCAACCACACCTCTACAAACAGGACCATTATAGCTGAGGAACTCTCCAGAGGTGATGCAGGCATAGCCCTTTCAGTTCACCAGAATATGGGGGCGGTGGGGCCAGCCGCAGCCGTCGGTAACAAAGCAGTCCTGGATAGATTTGCCCCTATTTTCTGTCAGGGCAAACTGGCCTACTCATGCCTTTCGATGACCGATGAAGCCGGCGGTGCTGATACGGAGAACCCACTGTTGCACGGTGCCGGCATCAAGACCATCGCCAGGCTGGAGGGCAATGAATATGTGATAAACGGCAGCAAGATGTGGCCGACCCATGGTGGCATAGCCGAGAGCTATTTAACTATTTGCACCACAGACCCCAATGCAGGTGATGAGGGGATTGCCATTATTGTCGTCCCCAGGGATACGCCGGGATTATCTTTTGGCAAACCGGAAAAGAAGATGCTGTTCAAGACAGTAGTAAATGCCTGCGTATATTATGATAACGTGAGGGTGCCGAAGGAGTACCGGATTGCCGGCCCCGGGATGGATGCCAATTTCTTCTACATGCTTACAGCGATAGCCGGCTGGTCTGGGGGTGCCCAGGCCCTGGGAATTGCCGAGCGTGCTTTTGAGATTGTGCTGGACTATACGGGGTCGCGTATGGGCGGATTCAAACCGGTAAGGCAGCATAGTATAGTGGCCGGCATAATCGCGGATATGGCCATCGGTATCGAGATGATGAGGGCAAGCATTTATAACCTGGCTTTTATGCTTGACCATACGGATATATATGGCAAGATATACGGTCCTCCATGGGGACCGCAGTTCATAGCCAAGCTGGCAGCCTCCAGGATCTATGCCGCCGATACGGCTGTGGAGATAATCAATAAAGGTGCTGAGTTACTCGGCTCAATGGCTATCTCCGAGGACTTTCCTTATGAGAAATGCCTCAGAGACGCCAAGATAGCACAGCTCTGGCTTGGCGGGCAGCAGGTATGCCGCTATAAGGTTGCCCAGAGTTATTATGATTTAAAGAACTGGGCTTAGCGCTGTTTGAGCTCAGATAAGTACACCGTCGGTCAGACTGGCAGTATGTTTCTAGACCTCCGCCTTTATCGGCAGAGTATAGTAGACTATACCAACGATAGTTCTTATCAATTATCCGTTTTCAGGAAGGATGTGTTTCAGGTGAGGAAATTTGTCTTCCATATGAGGGAATAATAGTGCTTGGGTGAAGATGTTGTTGAAATCGGGTTCTACAGTTAGTTCCACGTATTCCACTCGTCTTGCCATGATATCAGCCTCTTTCCTTTTGTCCACGTTGAGCAGTGCTATACGTGCTCCATCACCCGCTGCATTACCGACCGCATAGACATTCTCCAGATCGCAGTCGGGGAAAAGTCCAATGACGGCGGCTGATTCCCTGTCGATATAGCTTCCGAAGGCCCCGGCCAGAATCACTCTGTCTATACTATCAACTCCCAAGCGGTTCATCAATACCCTGCCTCCGGCATACATGGCGCCTTTAGCAAGCTGTATTGCCCTGATATCACTCTGGCAGACCACGATATCGCCTTCAATGGAGGTCTCCTTCGCCCAGGCGATAACGAACTCAAGTTCCTTGCCAGATTTGCGTAAACGAGGAGTTTTTAAACGATTGCTAAAACGACCACTTTTATCGATAATCCCTGCCAGAAACATCTGGGCAGCGATATCGAATATACCCGAGCCACAGATACCCCTGGCCTTTAGATTTTTAGCACCATTACTCCAGCGCTCATTACCGATAATCTTGAACTGCACTTCCTTTGTCTTGGGGTCTATCTTTACCCTCTCGATAGCCCCGGGCGCGGCGCGCATTCCGTGCTTTATCTCGGCTCCTTCGAAGGCAGGGCCGGTGGCACAGGAAGCGGAAAGCAGTTTATTCCGGTTGCCCAGTATCAACTCGCCGTTGGTGCCGATGTCGATAATAAGCAGCGTCTCTTCCTGATTATACGGCTCCTCAGCAATAAGCACGCCGACATTATCCGCCCCGACGAAACCGGCCTCAATGGGCAGCACATGAACATAAGCTCCCGGTGATATCTTTATTCCCAGGTCACGCGCCTTGATGTCCAGCGAATGGTGCACACTCGGTGAGAACGGCGTCTTACCGAGATAACGGGGGTCGATATTGAGGAAAATATGGTGCATACAGGTATTGCCGACCACCGTCATATCGACGATATCCGAACGCTTGATACCCGCCTTGACAGCGGCTCTTCCGGCGACCTGGTTAAGTCCCTTGATGATGGCCTGGTTTAACTGCCTGAGGCCCTCTTCGCTTTTTACGGAATAGCTGATGCGGGACATAACATCTTCGCCGTAAGCGACCTGCGGATTCATCATGGCATCGGTAGCCACGACCTCACCGCTGCTAAGGTCGCAGAGATAGCCGGCAACCGTCGTCGTACCAATGTCAACCGCCAGACCGTGGCTCTTTCCCTCCTGCCCGGACTCGATATTGATAATCTCCCTGTTTTTCCAGACGGATACGGTAACCTCCCAGTCGTCTTCCCGTACCAAATTCTGCAATCTCAGCAGCACCGGATAATCTATAGTCAGTTCACGCAGTTTGAATCGTTCGGCAAGCTCAGTCTGCAGGCGCTCAAAATCGCCGATATTATCGTGCAGGGTAGCCGGTGTTAACGTTACATGGTATTTCTTCACCGCAGGTTTTAACCTGATATCCCTGGCTCCGGCATCCTTGCGAATCACCTGCTGGCCCTTGCGGCTCTCCTCGGGAACGAAGATAACGACATCGCCGCGGATGCGTGTCTGGCAGGCGAGACGGTAGTTATCACGTAGCTGCTGTTTGCTCAGCAGTTTTCTATCACCTTCACTTATCGGTGAGACGGACTCTATCTTCGATGTTATCCCGTACTTTCTGAATTCTCCTTCTTCGATTTTAATGCGGCACTTCCCGCAGGTAGCCTTGCCGCCGCACAGACTCTCTATATCGGCGCCGAGTTCCCGGGAAGCCTCCATTATGGTCACGCCGTCATCCACTTTACCCCGGATACCCGAAGGCTGAAAGATAACCATATATTTCTTGCCCTTCATCGCCCCCAATCTTATCATTATTCAGCTGATATTACAAAAGGAAAGAAATATCGAGGGGTGGGGATATAATTTACGGGCTAAGCTGCAGATGATGCCGGGCGGCAGGGTGGGAATAGATATCTAATTAGGAGACCAGTTTTTCCAGATGATAATCAACATCCCCATAACTGAACTCATGAGCCCTGGCTCTCTTGGTATAGAAGTGTAATACATGGTCTTCGGTAAAGCCGATGGCACCGTGAACCTGGTGAGCCGAGTTGACGACTCTCCGGAAGGCCTGATTGACCCACGACTTGGCTATGGCTACTTCTCTCTCCGCCGCAAGTCCCTCATTCAAGCGCCAAGCAGCCTGATAGGTAACGAACCTTGAGCCATCAATATCAATAACCATGTCGGCACAGCGATGTTGTATACTCTGGAAAGCGCCAATAGGATGGCCAAATGCCGTTCTTTCCCTGGCATAGTCCAGCGTCATCTCAAGCACCTTCTGAGCCCCACCGACCATCTCGGCACATATACCAATAGCGGCCCTGGCCAGCACCTTTTCCACACACGGCCAGCCTTTGTCAACATCCCCAAGAATATTATCCTGTGGCACTCTTACGTTCTTGAAAGTAACCTCACACTGCTTGTCGCCAGTAAGGGTATTTAACGGTTTAATGTCGATTCCCGATGTATTTATATCAACTATAAACAATGTCACGCCATCACGAGGATTTCCTGCTTCCTTCGTCCTGGCAACGCAAATTATGTAATCGGACACATGAGCATCAGGCACAAACAGCTTTGTTCCATCGATAAGAAAATCGCCATTATCCGGCGCGGCTTTTACGGTAATAGCATCTGCTGTGTACCTCGCTGATGGTTCGTTAAGGGCCATGGTCATTATAAGTTTGCCCTCGGCTATATCCGGCAGGAATCTCTGCTTCTGCTCATCGTTACCAGCCTCAATAACAGCCGAAGCACCCAGAACTACGGTGGGGAAATACGGACCGATGAAGCCAACGCGCCCCATCTCTTCCAGCACTACCATCAAATCAAGAAAGTCCCCGGCCCCTCCGTATTCCTCCGGGATGGAAAGTCCCATCCAGTTCATCCCGGCCATCTTACGCCATAACTCAGTCGTAAAACCCTTTTCATCCTGAGCCATCTCGCGGAGTGTTTTCTCAGGATATTCGTTGTTAAGGAAATCCCTGGCCGATGTCTGCAGCATTTCCTGTAGCTCATTGAGGGCAAAATCCACTTTTATCCTCCGCTAAACTGATTCTATACTCTATCTCAGGCGAGGGAGTCCCAGGCCCCGCTGGGCAATAACATCACGGTCTATCTCCGATGTGCCCTGCTCCAGGCTGTGGGCGAAGGCGCGCAGATAGCACGAAGGTATCCGACCGTACATAGGGACCCAGGCCGACTCTGCGTCAAGCTGGCTGTACAGTCCCATCAGCTGCATGCCGAACTCCGTGACCCGCTGTTGCAGCTCGAAGCTGTACATCTTGCTCATGGCCGATTCATAGTTGGGCACCTTCCCCTGGCCCTGCATCCAGGTCACGCGGTAGTGAAGCAGGCGGGCCACTTCGCAGTCGGCCTTCAACTGGGCCAGACGTTTTCTCGTTATGGCATCCAGCAGGCCGTTTTCCCGGGCATATTCCTCCAAGTCCTCGATA
>Ga0209427_10004262_pt1 | contig 16555 bp, 14 predicted proteins | sample DeeMarSWOR136_30_FD_187465 | JGI IMG/M metagenome (GOLD analysis project Ga0209427, IMG submission 187465) | Marine sediment microbial communities from White Oak River estuary, North Carolina - WOR-1-36_30 (SPAdes) (version 2) | ecosystem: Environmental > Aquatic > Marine > Intertidal zone >...
TTCTTTGAAAACAATGAACTACGAACAAAGAACAATGAATGATGAAAAAAACAAACCCAAACAAACCCAAACAAAGCCAATTCCCCCAGCGCGATACGCAATACGCAATACGCGATACGAAATACAAACCCAACCTGTAGTGAGCTTGCCTGCACCGAGCACAGCCGAAGTGTCGAACATATTTCAGATGATTATTTGTTCAGCAGGTTCGGCTCTCTTTGCTGGAGCCATTCGGGCAATTGGTTGCGTGTTATTTTTTCCCATAATCCTTTTGTTTGTCTGCGGGCGCTTGCCTCTAACTGCGAGTACTTGTGATAAAAATTGTGGCGAAATCGCAGGTCGGCGTAAGCGAAGCCTTCGCTTAACAAGACTTCATTCAAGAATCTGCCGTCAGGCAGCTGGACGTATGCCAGAAGTCTGCCATAATATCCTCTGGTACGATTCTTATCGAGGTAAACCTGAACCGGCTTTTGGAGGGTTAAGTTTCTTGTAAATTCAGCGGCCTGTGGGCCAAAGTACATAACCCCGAGTTTTGGATTTTTTGTCTCCGGCGTGTCAATTCCCCAGAGCCGTATTCTTGTGTGATTGTAATTACCATCGGGGACGTCTATATCGATGGTGTCGCCATCAACGACGCCTGCTACGGTGAAGGTTTTTTCGTGATATTTTTCAAAATCATAGGCTCTTCTTTGTTCTGCGGATTTGGGTTGCCGCCGCCACTTGCGCCTTATAGGGCTGTGGTCGAGCCAGATAAAAACGGCTGCCGACAGAAGGCACAGGACGATTATGCCGGTTCGCCGACGTCTGCTCATTGCAAAAGTGCTTTTGGTTTTTTCAGTCAATGGTGGTTTGGTCAATCCTTTTTCGCTCGCTTTTCAGCGGGTTTATCCAGCTCAAAGGCAAAGCAAACGGCCTCAAGGGCCTGCTCGGCCTGGTCTTTATTGACAATACAACTGATGCGAATTTCGCTGGTGGTAATTGAATCGATATTGACCTTTGCGTTGGCCAGTGCGCTGAACATTTTGTCTGCGACGCCATAATGGGTTCTCATACCGACGCCGACAACGGAAATCTCGGCGATATCGTCGCGAGTGAAAATGCGCTCGCAATGAATGTCGTCTTTGATTTGTTCTACGGCTTCCTTGGCGGCGGACAAGTCGGAAATGCCTATCATAAACGAGAGGTTTGCCTTTTCGGGGCTGACTTCTGTTTGCACGATGTCATTGACGACTACTTTGGCATTTGCCAGACAGGCGAAAATTTTAGCGGCATTGCCTGGAACGTTATCGACTCCGACAAGGCCTATCTTTGCCATATCTTTTTGTATTGTTGCTCCTGAAACCACTACACCTTCCATTTGCGGCACCTCATGAGTAATTATTGTACCCTCTTTTTCTTCGATACTGCTTCTTACGTGAATTTTGATATCGTAGTTTTTACCACATTCGACGGCCCGTGTGTATATAACGCCAGCACCAAGACTTGCCAGCTCGAGCATTTCGTCATAACTAATCTGCTTTATCTTCGCAGCGTTTTTGAATATTCGCGGGTCGGTCGTGTAGATTCCATCGACATCAGTATAAATTTCGCACTGCTCAGCTCCCAGCGCTGCGGCGAGTATAACCGCAGTTGTGTCCGAGCCGCCTCTGCCGAGCGTGGTTATATTTTCATTCTCATCTATACCCTGGAAGCCGGCAACAATAACGATTCTGCCTTTGTCCAGTTGTGTGTGGATTCGTTCGGCATCGACACTTTTTATCCGCGCCTTGGTGTGGTCGCTGTCGGTAATCATTCGGATTTGGCCGCCTGTGAAGCTTATGGCATCGTAACCCATAGCGTCAAGAGCCATAGCGAAAAGGGATACTGATTGCTGCTCACCTGTGCTGAGAAGCTGGTCGAGCTCTCGTTTGGGCGGATTTGGATTAAGCTCCAGGGCGTCAGCGATAAGCTGGTCGGTCTGTTTGCCGCGAGCCGAGGCAACGACCACAACCTGATAGCCGTTCATAACCTTCTTGATTACGCGCTCGGCGGCCCGGCGAATCTTTTCAGCATCAGCAACCGAGGTGCCGCCAAATTTTTGCACAGTTATTGCCATAGTATGCCTGTTAAAAGTTAAATTGTTTTTTATAATATATTGAATTCGGTTCTGATGGTCAATTGCTTTAGCTTTTTAAGAAATATTCCATCAACTCGGAACCATTTTCTATTCTAAACCCGGATTTGGCGGCGTTGTCCTCGCTGAAAGTCGTATGTAAGATGCCGCTGATGTCGCGGCCGGCCATAGCAAATGGAACCGGCTCAGGTGAGTGAGCGCAGCTTCTGACGGGGGTCGGATGGTCGGGCATTACCAGTATTCGCCAACTTTCATAATTCTGCAGCGCCTCAAGCACAGGCCCGACAATATATTTATCAATTTGCTCGACGGCTTTTTTCTTCATCTCTGCGCTGCCATTGTGAGATGCTTCATCGGGCGCTTCTATGTGGACAAAAACAAGGTCATATTTGTCGAGCGCTTCTATCGCTGCCGTTGCCTTGCCCTGATAGTTTGTGTCGACAAAGCCGGTGGCGCCGGGCACGTCTATCAGGTCAAAACCAATGAGCTTTGCCAGACCTCTTACGAGGTCAACGGCGGTGATAGCGACACCTTTGATTCCAAACCGCTTTTGGAAACTTTCCATTTGCGCTTTCCTGCCCTGTCCCCAGAGCCAGATGGAGCTGACCTGATTTTCGCCGAGGTCTTTTCTTATCTTGTTAATATCGTGATTGGTGAAAAGCTGCTGTGAACGTGCCATCAAATCGATAAGGATTTCAGCGCCTTTGCCGCGGGGCAAAATCTTTTCTATTGTCTTGCCTATGTTATCGTGCGGCGGATACGTCTGAACATCGAAATCGAATCCTTTGAAGACTAACAGATGCCTATAGCTTATGCCCGGATAGAAGCGAATCCGGTTATTAGCGAGGTAGTCGTTTAATTCTGTTATCAGTTTGTTTGCCTCTTCGGTGGAGATATGTCCGGCACTATGGTCTGCCATTTTGCCGTCGGCAATGGTAATCAGATTACATCTGAAAACCCAGTCGTCCACAGCTAACACGATGTTTCGAGCCACGGCCTCGATTGGTGCTCTGCCGGTATAGTATCGCAGTGGGTCATAGCCCAGGAGGCTCATTAGTGCAACATCGCTGCCGGGTTCCATATCAAGCGGGACTGTCCTGACCAGACCCTGCCTGCCCTGTGTGCTGATTTTATCCATATTTGGTATTTCAGCAGCTTCAAGCACGGTCTTGTTATCAAACTGCTCGAGCGGTTCGTCCGCCGCACCGTCAGGAACTATTATGGCGTGCTTAGTTGTCAATTCTTATCTCCGGAATTAAAACTACAAAACGTAAAACCACGACTTAAAAATCCGAAGTTAGAAAGTGCCTAAAGTGAGCTAAAGTGAAAGAACACTCTATAACTTTAGGCACTTCAAACTTTAGACTCAATCCTTGTCCTCCGGTATATCGACGATTCTTATGCAGACCGGTTTTCCGCTGAGAACATCGAGTTTTTCCAGCTCTTCTAAAGCGGCGGTGATGTTTTTCTGCTGGGTTGGATGCGTTGTTATTACGACCGGCACCGTGTTGTCAGGTCCTGTACCTTCGTGCTGTAATGCGCCGGATATACTTATCTGGTGGTCGCCGAGTATTTTGCTATAGCTTGCCACTACGCCCGGCTGGTCCTTTGCCAGAACCCTGATATAGAACCTGCTTACGCAATTACCGATTTTCTCTATGAGCGACTCTATTTCGCTTCTCGGTTTCAGATGCAGATGGCGAAAAGTGGTGGCGGAATTGCCCAGAGCAACGTCGATAATATCTGCGACGACTGCGCTTGCGGTAGGCATCATTCCCGCACCCCGGCCGTAGTACATTACCTGGCCGACGGCACTACCGAAAACACTGATGGCATTAAACGGGCCGTCGACACGTGCAAGCGGATTGTCCCTGGAAATAAAGGACGGATGCACCCGTAGTGAGACTCTGTTGTCTTTGTCTTTTTGTCCGATTGCGAGCAATTTGAGGACGTAACCCATTTCTCCGCCGTAGCGAATATCATCCTTTGAAATTGCTTCAATACCCTCAACGAAAATATCGTCAAGTTTGATTTCGTATCCGAAGGCGATAGAAGCTAAGATAGCCAGTTTGTGGGCGCTGTCCTCGCCGCTGATATCGAGCGTGGGGTCTGCTTCAGCGTATCCCTTGTCCTGGGCCTGAGTCAGGGCCTCGGATAATTCCTCGTCTTTGCTGGTCATCTCAGAGAGGATATAGTTGCAGGTTCCGTTGACTATGCCATACATTGCGGTGATATTATTTGCCAACAGACCAGTTCGGATGGCTGAAATTATCGGTATGCCGCCCGCGCAACTGCCTTCAAAGGCGATGCAGCGGTTATTTTTGTGAGCGGCTATGTAAAGTTCGCTGCCGTATTCGGCCAGCAGGGCCTTGTTGGCGGTAACGACATCTTTGCCTGCTTCGAGTATTTTAAGCTGGACTTCTTTTGCTGCGTCGGTTCCGCCGACCAGTTCAACGCCTATCTGAATTGTATCGTCATTTAGCAGCCGGTTTATATCATTGGTGAGGATGCCGGGCGGCAGTTTTACCGGCCGAGGAGACTCAGTATCGGTATCGACGACACAAGCAAGTTTGAGGCGGAGGCCGGTCTTGGCCGCTATCGAATCGGCGTCTTCGAGTATCAGCTTTGCAACGCCACAGCCGATAGTGCCAAAGCCGACAAGCCCAACTTTTATTTGTTTCTCAGCCATATCTTCGTATCTCGTATTGCGTATTTCGTATTGGGTATTTCGTATATCGTAATCTAAGGTTCATAGTCTATGATTCCAATAGTAAGTCGTCAATAATCAATAATCAATTAACTGAGGTCAAGTAAAATCCGGCAAATAAACATTATAAGGAAACAAAATATTCAGTATAATCTTTTGGCGTTTATAATCTTAGAGGAATCGCCAGGGTTGTTGAACGCATCAGGGCCATCGGGGTTGTGTTTGGTGAGCATTTTTATGGTTGCGGCGAATTTTTTGTCGAGGCCGGCGATGAAATAATCAGGATGGCTTGCCTTTGTGTTAGGATGGATTCCTGCTTTCGCAGGAATGACAGAGGAAGGTTTTAAGAATTCGATTTGGTAGGCGTGGAGAGTCAGGCGGTCAATAAGAGGTTTCTCTGCCCGCCCTCTGGCGAGGCGATAGTCGGGTTTGAAATCAGAGAGAAATAAAGGTTGGCTGCTGCCATATAACGGGTCAATTGCGAGAGGTAGTCCAATGCTCGGCAAATGGACGCGAATTTGATGTGTTCGGCCGGTCAATGGCTCCACAGCCAAGAGGGCAACTGTCCCGAAATCGGCAAGCAGCTTCCAGTTAGTTATCGCTTCTTTACCTTTTTTGCGAGCGATGCACATAAGGCCCGGTTTGTTGTGACTTTGTGCAAGAGGCGCATTGATTGTGCCTTTTCGGTGAGGGACTATGCCGGTTACAAGAGCCAGGTAGGTTTTTTTGATAAGTTTTTTCTCGAAATAACTTGAGAACGCCGATTGGGTTTCTTTGTTCTTAGCCAGAATCATAACGCCGGAGGTGTCTTTGTCGAGCCGTTGTACCAGCCGCAGCTTGCCGGCTATTTCCAGCCCCAACTGTTCTGCGAGTATATCGACAAGCTGGGGTGCAGCTTTGCGGTCTTTAGTAACCGATATGCCACTCGGCTTATTGATGACGATAATGTCGTCATCGGCATATATCATTTCGATATTTGTTTTTCGCATTTTCATCACCCCCAAACAAGTTTGAGGGTGCCGCCGAGTTTACATTAGTAAATCAAAGGTCAATAGAAAAATAGTAAGCAGCCGTTTTGCATTTCTTGACGGCCGATGGCCAATATCTTATATTGTACAGTGTTTAGCATATAGCGTATAGCGTTTAGTGTATTTGGAGTTTTTATATATGACGACAATAAGTCAATGTGAAAGGTGCACAGGTTTGTGCTGCCGGTATTTTGCCCTGCCAATAGAGACGCCGGAAGACAGGGAAGACTACGACGATATAAGATGGTATCTGTGCCATAAGGATATAACGGTCTTTGTAGAAGACGGCGATTGGTATATCAATATAGAGAACAGGTGCAAGTACCTTTCTGACAAAGACAATCGCTGCAGGATTTACGATAAAAGGCCAAGGATTTGCAGGGAATACCGTCACGCGGTCTGTGATTTCGTCGAAGGCCAATATGACTATGAGCTACATTTTACGAACGATAAGCAAATGGAAGAGTATATAAAGATAAAATTCGACACTAAAATCGGAAAAAAGCAAAAACCAAAGAAAAAGAAGATAGCTATAAAGACACTAAGCCATAAAGATACGAAGGCACAAAGAAAATATGAAGTAGTTAAAAGTTAAGCCTTCGTGTTCTGCTGCCTTAGCGGCAAAAAGGAAAAGAGTAAAAATGAAGATACCGCCGGTAAAAGGAACAAGGGATTTTTACCCGTCGGATATGGCCCGGAGAAACTGGATAATCGATGGCTGGAAGAGGGTGTCTGTCCGCAACGGCTTCGAGGAATACGATGGGCCGATATTTGAGTATTTGAAGATGTTTCAGATAAAAAGCGGCGACGAGATTGTCGAGCAGCTTTTTTCACTGACCGATAGGGGCGGACGAGAGCTGGCCCTAAGGCCGGAGATTACTCCAACGTTAGCGAGGATGGTAAACCAGCAGATCAGTTCGCTGCCGAGGCCTATAAAATGGTTTTCGGTGCCGAGGTTATTCCGGGCTGAGCGTCCCCAGAAAGGCCGACTCCGCGAGTTCTTCCAGTGGAATGTTGACATAATTGGTGTGGAAGATGTCCTCGCCGACGCAGAGACGATATTCTGCGCCCTGGATTACCTGCAGGAGGTTGGTCTGACGCCGGCTGACATCGTGGTGAAAATATCCAGCAGAACACTGTTGGCTGCTGTTCTTAAGAAGATCGGGATTCCCGAAGAACGCCTGGATTCACTGTATCCGGTTCTTGACAAGAAGGACAAGTTGCCACCGGAAACCTTTACAAAAATGCTCAGCCAACAGGTGCCCGATAATGAAATGGCAGCTACGATCCGGGCTTTTATGGAGACCAACAAAGTTTCTGGTATTAAAAAGGTGGTCGATCCGAATGACGAAATTGAGGATGCCATCGGTGAGCAGTCGATGTTGATTCGTCATCTCAATCAAATGGGAGTTGGTGACTATTGTAAATTCGATCCAAGCATAGTTAGGGGACTTGCCTATTATACCGGTGTTGTATATGAGATTTACGACCGCGGAGGTGAGCTTCGCGCTATCGGCGGAGGCGGGCGATATGATAATTTGCTTCGCGATTTTGACGGCCCGGACATACCGGCCACCGGCTTTGGTATAGGCGATAGCGTGCTGGCGATATTGCTTGAAGAAAAAGGATTGTTCAAACCAAAGCTACAAGAATTGGATTATTTTGTTGCCTGCGTATCAAATATAACTTTTGATGATGAGAAAGGAGCGGTTGTATCTACACCGGAGGATGAAGCAGTCAAACTGATAGCAAAGTTAAGAAGACTGGGATTTAAGGCCGATTTCAGTTACAAAACCTCCAATTTGCGCAAACAGCTTAGTGAAGCCTCCAGCCGAAAAGCCAAAAATTGCATAATCATCGGCGAAGAATTTAAGAATAAGCAGCTTGTAGTTAAAGATATGGTAACCGGAGGACAGGAGCTTGTGGGTATTGATGAATTTCTGTCTGGGATGAAGTCTTGATTAGACCGCGTGTCGGGCGATTGTTGTTATCAGGAATGTGGGGAGCATATATAAGATTTGTTTGGAGGTCAGATGATGGGCACTCGTAAATCGGCGCGTGTGGTTCTCTTATTATTATTTTGGGCTTGTTCGGCTCTACATCTTGAAGCGGCTTCGCGATGGCAAAGCATTGTTTCACCTGAGGTTCATCCGGACCGGAGGGTGACGTTTCGGCTAACAGCGCCGAAGGCTAAACAGGTCGGTGTGAACATTCAGTTTCAACGGGGGCTCCAGCCCATGACCAGAAACAAAGATGGAGTGTGGAGCGTAACTTTGGGTCCTGCTGAGCCGGACATTTATGAATACAGTTTCGTAGTGGACGGTTTGCAGATAACCGATCCTTCCAATTCCTGGCTCAAATTCTGGCTCAGAACCGCAAAAAACTTAGTCGAAATACCCGGCGAAGAGCCGATGTTCTTTCAAGAGCAGCAGGTACCGCACGGCACAGTGCATATACATAAATACCAGTCAAAGTCGCTCGGCGTTACGCGGGGACTTTACGTATATACGCCACCCGGATATGAGACAAACCAGGAAACCAAATATCCTGTGCTATATCTGTTGCACGGAATGGGTGACACTGAGGATGCGTGGACTGTGGTTGGGCGTGCCAACGTAATAGTGGATAATCTGCTTGCGAAGAATAAGGCCAGGCCAGTGGTCGTTGTGATGCCCTACGGCCACACACCGTCGGCCCCTCCGGATATGCGAAGCCTGGGTAACTACGGTGCGTTTGAGAAGGACCTGGTTGGGGACGTAGTCCCGTATGTCCGAAAGCACTATCGTGTCAGCAGTAACCGGAAAGACCGGGCGATAGCAGGGCTTTCGATGGGTGGTGGACAGGCACTGACTGTCGGGCTGGGCAATCTTGAGCTTTTCGCGTGGGTAGGGGCCTTTAGCTCGGCCGTGCCGCGAGACCGAGAGTTTGATAACTTGCTGGCCAAATCGGAAGTGATAAACAACAAGCTTCATCTGCTGTGGGTCGGCTGCGGCAGGAAGGACTTCCTGTTCAAGTCGAACCAAAATCTCATCGAGCGATTGAAGACCGACAATATCAAACACGTTGCCCACATCACAGATGGCGCCCACGAATGGCGGCTGTGGCGGCGATACTTGAATGAACTCGTTCCGCTTTTGTTCAAGGCCGACAACTAAGATTTGAAGCCGAACCACCTTGATAGACGAATATGATATCCCGGGCAGCGAGTGGGAACTGAGCTGAGATGAAGGACTCCTTTCCAAATCACTATGAGCGGGCGTTCGAGAATTGGTTGATTGACAATCGCGTTCAGTATATTGCGGTGGACGAGCATAAAAGAGCAACCTTCGCACGTTCAAAGATTAAGACCTTCGATTTTTTATTGTATCCACCCAACGGGCAAATAATAATTGCAGAGGTGAAGGGAAGAGCGTTCAAAGGGACCAGTTTCGCCAAATTAACGGGCTTTGAATGCTGGGTTACTACGGAGGATGTCGATGGGCTGACAAGGTGGCGGGAGGTTTTCGGCCCAGGCCATCAGGCTATATTTGTTTTTGCCTATAAGGTCGAAAAAATCGACGTTGATTTCGACGGCAGAGAGTTTTACGATTTTGGCGCGAACAGATATGTATTTTTTACTGTTAAATTGGATGACTATCGCCGGTTTATGAAGCGCCGCAGTCCAAAGTGGCAGACCGTAACACTACCCGCCGATAAGTTCCGACAGTGTGCGATGCAAATGCAGAAGCTTTTATTTTGATATCGCGCGGGTTTTCGGAAGAAGCAAAACCTTAATTCCCACCTCTAAAGCATTTCCCTTTATCTGAACAAAATTTCTCGCTCAAAACAGCCTTGTATTGTATATTGTAATGCAATGAGAATCATAGCCGGCGCAAAACGAGGAATGAGATTGCTTAGCCCGAAGGCGCAGGTGTCACGTCCGATTACCGACAGAGTTAAGGAGTCGCTTTTCAGCGTGCTTTACAAATATGACCTGCCGAATTGTAAACGAGTAGCCGATTTATTCTGCGGGGTCGGCTCTCTGGGGCTTGAAGCATTGAGCAGGGGGGCTGAGTCTGTTACTTTCGTCGAGAAAGACCCGAAGATTATCGCGATTTTAGAGAAGAATATAGAAAAGGCCGGGTATGCCGGCGAGTCAAAAGTTATAAGGGCCAACGCCTTCAAGGTTGGCGCTGTGCTTAATTTCAATGAACAAAAGTATGGCCTTGTTTTTGTTGACCCGCCGTATTTGGCCACGAGGGATATTTGCGCCGATTCGCCTTTGAGCGGATTGCTTACTTTATTAAGTGAACAGGTGGCCGCCGACGGAATTGTCGTTGTCAGGACTCATAAACGCACAGAATTGTTAGAGCAGTATGGCCGACTGGAAATAATAGACCGACGCCAGTGGGGGACTATGGCCGTAACTATATTAAAGCAGGCAGGCAGATGACAAACAAACAGGCAGCTATAAAAATAATTAAGCGATTAAGCCGTGACGGTTTCAAGGCATTGTTGGCCGGCGGCTGTGTACGCGATATGCTGCTGGGCAGGCGCGCCCACGATTTCGATGTCGCTACGGACGCCGCGCCCGCAGACGTAATAAGGATATTCAAGCGCACGTTAAAGGTCGGAGCCAAGTTTGGCGTAGTGATTGTTCTTCTCGAAGGCCGACAAGTTGAAGTGGCCACGTTTAGAACCGAAGTCGGCTATGTTGACGGCAGACATCCGGGGCGGGTCAAATTCGCCGGCGCTGCTGAAGATGCCGGGCGAAGAGACTTTACTATCAACGGAATGTTTTACGACCCTATCAAAAGGGAGGTAATCGATTATGTCGGTGGACAGGCAGACCTGGAAAAGCAAATAGTGCGGACTATCGGTAAGCCCGCCGAACGCTTCAGTGAAGATTACCTGCGAATGCTGCGGGCGGTGCGATTTTCTACTCAACTCGGCTTTGCGATTGAGCGGCGGACCTTCTCGGCGATTCGCAGCAACGCAAAAAAAATAGCTAAAATAAGCGGTGAACGCATAGCAATCGAATTAGAAGGCATCCTGGCCGGCCCCAAACGCTCTGCGGGGGCATCGATGCTGGCTAAAAGCGGATTGGCTGAAGCAATCTTTCCCGGTTTTCCTTTCAGAGGGATGAAACTGGCAATCAGGGTGTTGAGTCAACTGCGAAAGAAGGTTGATTTTGCTCTGGCATTGGCCGGGCTTTTTGCCGGCTGCGAGGCGGAGTTTGCACTTGAAAAATGTCGGATTCTAAAACTAAGCAAAAGTCAAAGCAGGCATATAAAATTCCTGCTGACCAATCGTGGCAAGCTGCTCGATGACCGGATGTCCGTGGCTGAACTTAAGTTGACTGTTTCCGAACCGTATTTCCGGGACCTTTACGAATTGCAGAGGGCGATTGAAAAGGCCAGGCGTAACGGCAAGGGGGGCATCGCTGCATTGGGTAGATTGCGGAAAAGAATAAAGGCACTCGGTGATGTTGAATTAAGGCCCAAACCGCTGCTCAACGGCCACGATTTAATTCGATTAGGTGCCGTGCCGGGGCCCGGCTTAGGCCAGTTGGCCGAAGAGATGTACATCGCCCAGCTCGAAGGGGAACTGCAAACAGTCGAGCAGGCCCGACAGTGGGCGCAAAAGTGGTTACAAAGGCACAGAATGGTTGAAAAATAAATGCAGCCTTTCACTCTTCTAATCAAACCATCCGGCTCAGATTGCAATATTGATTGCAAATACTGTTTTTACAAGGAAAGAGCGCCTGAATTCGGCAAGGGCAGACAGCGAATGAGCGATGAGGTGCTTGAGAAACTTGTTAAAGATTATATGCGTCTTGGTTTTCCGGTTTCGGGCTTTGCCTGGCAGGGGGGTGAGCCGACGCTGATGGGCGTCGATTTTTTTGAAAAGGCGGTGGAAGTACAAAAAAATTACGGCACTGTCGGCCAGCAGGTAAGTAATACCCTGCAGACCAATGGAGTCTTGCTTGATGATAATTGGTGCCGGTTTTTTCACGACAATAAGTTTCTGCTCGGCATTAGTATCGACGGCCCCAGCGAATTTCACGATTACTACCGCGTGGATCATTCCGGTGCCGGCACCTTCGATAGAGTGATAAGGGGTATTCAAACCTGCAAAAAATATAAGGTTGAATTCAGTGCTCTCGTCCTGCTGAACAACAAAAATGTTGAGCATCCGGATGAGCTGTTTGATTTTCTCGTTGAAAATGATATGACGTATTTGCAATTCATCCCTTGTGTCGAGCTTGACCCGGCGACATGCGAGACAGCGGATTTTTCAATTTCGCCGCAGCAGTATGGCGAATTCTTGTGCCGGATATTCGACCGCTGGTACAACTACGGCTCGGAAAAGCTGAACATCCGTGACTTTGACTCGATAGTAACATATTACGTTTTAGGCAAACACACGATTTGTACATACAGTAAACAGTGCGCCGGTTTTTTAGTCGTCGAGCACACAGGCGATGCCTTTTGCTGTGAGTTTTTTGTGGAGCCGAGGTGGCGGCTGGGCAACATTTTAGAAACGCCGATAGAGAAACTCGCCGCCGACAGTAAAAAGCGCTCCTTTGCCCGCACGAAGCAAAATCTTTGCAACAAATGTCTTGTCTGCAAATATCTTGATATCTGTCGGGGCGGCTGTATGAAAGATAGAGTCCGCTTGAACGACGACCCCCACGGCCGGGAAAGCTATTTCTGCGAAGGCTATAAGCAGTTCTTCGATTACACATTGCCGAGGTTTACACAGGTAGCAGCCGCTATTAACGCCGGTTCGGCTGTTAGACACACGCGTTCGGCTGATAATATCAGGCTGCAGATCCGGAAGCAGTCACGAAAAACCGCCCTGCAGAATGATTGAAAAATAATAACATAAACCTCTTTATGATACATTTTCAGTGGTGTGGAGAAGGTGAAATTCCTATCTTTTTTAACATCAAAAGAATATGATAAGTACCAGTATTGACTAAGGAAGTTTTCCAATGAATGCAGAATTAAATCGGCGTGATTTTATAACGGCCGTGGGCTTGGGGGCGGCGTCTCTGGTTCTGCCGGGATGTGCAAATACTTCCGGAAGGTTTTTTGGAAAGAAAGCTGCGGACAAGCCCAACATCATTCTTATTATGGTTGATGACATGGGCTATTCGGACATAGGCTGTTATGGCGGGGAAATCAACACGCCGAACTTAGACAGACTTGCTATGGGCGGCCTGCGCTTTACGCAATTTTACAACACCGCCCGCTGCTGTCCGACACGTGCGAGCCTGATGACGGGGCTCTATCCGCACCAGGCGGGCGTGGGCCACATGATGTCCCACCGCGGTCTTGAGGGTTATCGCGGCGACCTCAATAACCGCTGCGTTACTATTGCCGAGGTGCTCAAGCAGGCCGGCTACGCCACCTATATGACCGGCAAGTGGCATGTGACCAAACAGGTCGGACACTGGAGCGGCAACCAGAATCTGGCCTCGAAACACAACTGGCCCTGCCAGCGGGGGTACGACCGCTTTTATGGGACGATTCACGGTGCAGGCAGCTTCTTCGACCCGATTACACTGACGCGGGACAACGCACCGATTGAGCCTGAAACGGACAGCTACTACTACACAGATGCCATCAGCGACAACACTGTCAAGTACATCGATGAACACAAAACCGACAAGCCGTTCTTTTGCTACGTTGCGTACACCGCGCCGCACTGGCCGCTGCACGCGCTGCCGGAGGACATCGACAAATATAAGGGCCGGTACGATAAGGGATGGGACGCGCTGCGCGCTGAGCGACTCAAGCGAATGGTGAAGATGGGTCTTGTTGACTCGAAGTGGAAGCTGACGGCTCGCGATGGGCGTGTTTCGCCGTGGGAGCAAGCTGCCGATAAAGAATGGCAGGCTCGGCGGATGGAGGTTTACGCAGCTCAGATAGACCGCGCGGACCAGGGCATTGGACGGATTGTCTCGGCTTTGAAAAAAACCGGCTGGTTCGACAACACGCTGATTTTATTCCTGGCTGATAACGGTGGCTGCGCCGAAGAAATCGGGGAGCGATGGGGCGGGCTGCATATCCCAGAGAAGACGCGGGATGGCCGAGCGGTGCGACGCGGCAATAATCCATCGGTTATGCCAGGCCCCGAAGAAACGTATCAGAGTTATGGCGTGCCGTGGGCAAATGCCTCGAATACCCCTTTCCGTCTTTACAAACACTGGGTCCACGAGGGCGGTATTGCCACGCCGCTGATTGTTCACTGGCCGAGGCGAATTAAGGCCCGCGGCGAGCTGCGTCACCAGCCGGGGCATCTGATAGACATTATGGCAACGTGTACCGACGCTGCCAGTGCAAAGTATCCCTACAGCTATAACGGCCACAAGATAGTTCCGTTGGAAGGTAAGAGTCTTGTTCCTGCCTTCGCTAACAAGCCCATCAAGCGTGAAGCGATTTACTGGGAGCACGAAGGCAACCGGGCAATCCGCGTCGGCAAATGGAAGCTGGTCGCCAGGGGCAAAAAAGGTCAGTGGGAGTTGTACGACCTCGACGCAGACAGGACCGAGACCGACAATTTAGCCGTGGTGCAGCCCGACCGTGTTAAACAGATGGCCGCGATGTGGCAGCGCTGGGCCGAGCGCGCCTATGTCCTGCCGTGGCCGTGGAAATGAGGTGAAAAAAATGGGAAGTTTGTTGAACCGTCGTGACTTTTTGAAAACCGTAGGTATGGGAACGGCGGCGCTGGCGATGCCGGGTTGCCTGTTTGCCGCTGGAAAGAGAATTACCGGTGGGAAGAAACGCAACGTTCTCTTTATCGCCGTGGACGACCTTCGCCCACAACTTGGCTGCTATGGACACAAACAAATGCTCTCTGACAACATAGACGGTCTGGCTGCAGATGGTGTTATTTTCCTGCGTTCCTATTGCCAGGTCCCCGTCTGCGGCGCTTCACGTGCCAGTCTTCTTACGGGAGTGCGACCCACCCGGGATAGATTTATTAGTTACAATGTATGGGCGGAGAAGGACCTGCCGGGTGCGCTGAGTCTTGGCAAGCACTTCAAAAACAACGGTTACCACACAATATCAAACGGCAAAGTCTTCCACCACGCAAACGACTGTAAGGATAGCTGGAGCGAAAATCCCTGGCGCCCGCGAGGCCCATGGATGAATTACCTACTGGAAGAAAACAAGAAGCTTGTCAGAGAAGGCTCGGATGGAAGAGGGCCTGCTTTCGAGTCCGCGGACGTCCCCGACAACGCATATTTTGATGGAATGATTGCGGATAAGGCAATTTCAGACCTCGGGCGCCTTGCAGATATAGATAAGCCATTTTTCCTTGCGCTTGGCTTTTTTAAGCCTCACCTGCCTTTCAATGCTCCCAAGAAATACTGGGATTTGTATAACAGGGAAGAGATTGACCTTGCGGATAATCCATTCAGACCCAAAGGTGCCCCCGATGCAGCTCTGCACAACTGGGGCGAATTGCGGTCCTATGCAGGTATTCCCGGAAAGGGGCCCTTGTCCGATGAGTTGGCCCGCACACTCATCCATGGTTATTATGCGTGCGTCAGTTACACTGATGCGCAGATAGGCAGAGTGTTGGCCGAGCTCGAACGCCTTGGCCTACGAGATAATACAGTCGTGTTACTCTGGGGCGACCACGGCTGGAATTTAGGTGAGCACGGCTTATGGTGCAAACACTGCAATTTTGAAACTTCTCTGCATTCGCCGTTGATTGTAACTGCTCCGGGAATAAAAGGGGGCACCAGGACCAATGCCTTGACCGAGTATCTGGATATTTATCCTTCCCTTTGCCAGTTGTGTGATTTATCCCTGCCCGCTCATCTTCAGGGCAAAAGTTTTGTGCCGCTTATGAAAGAGCCGAATCGTCCCTGGAAAAAAGCCGTCTTCAGCCGATATTATAACGGCGACTCCGTCAAAACGGACCGGTATCGCTACACAGAGTGGCGCAAAAAGGACGGCCAGGTGTACGCACGAATGCTGTACGACCATAGTGTTGACTTGGTAGAGAACGTGAATATTTCTGAGAGGCCGGAGAACAAAGAGCTGGTCGAGAAATTGAGCGAAATGCTTCAGGAAATAAGAGTGTGATGCAGCCGTTTACTCTTTTAGTCAAGCCATCCGGCTCAGATTGCAACGTTGATTGCAAATATTGTTTTTACAAGCACAGAGCGCCCGAAATCGGCCAGGGCAAACAGCGAATGAGTGACGAAGTGCTCGAGAAACTTGTTAAAGACTATATGCAACTGCGATTTTCGTTGGCCGGCTTTGCCTGGCAGGGGGGGGAACCGACACTGATGGGCCTGGATTTCTACAAAAAAGCAGTGGAATTGCAAAAAAAATACGGCATTTCCGGTCAGGAAGTAGGCAATTCCCTGCAGACCAATGCAATCTTGCTTAACGACGAGTGGTGCCGGTTTTTACATGATAGTAAATTTCTTGTCGGCATCAGTATCGACGGCCCAAAAGAATTGCACGACTACTATCGCCTCGACCATTCCGGCTCAGGTACCTTTGACAAGGTAATGAAGGCCATTCAAACCTGCAAAAAATACAAGGTTGAATTCAATACCCTAACATTGTTAAACAATAAAAATGTGGAACATCCGGACAGGTTATTTGATTTCTTCATCGAAAATCGTGTACGGTTTTTGCAGTTTATCCCCTGTGTCGAGATGGACCCCCGCCGTTTTGCTTCGCAAAATCGAAGCAG
>Ga0209427_10004263_pt1 | contig 16552 bp, 13 predicted proteins | sample DeeMarSWOR136_30_FD_187465 | JGI IMG/M metagenome (GOLD analysis project Ga0209427, IMG submission 187465) | Marine sediment microbial communities from White Oak River estuary, North Carolina - WOR-1-36_30 (SPAdes) (version 2) | ecosystem: Environmental > Aquatic > Marine > Intertidal zone >...
TCATTTCTTTTATTATCCAGGATTATATCATCAAAAGTTTATATACTGTCGTAAAACGTTTGGTAAAAACCAAATAACTAAACAATAAAAAAAATTGTTTATTGAACATTTGTTTTTTCAGAGAATTTTATTCCAATTTCTTCAAGTTCATCAAGTATTGGATTGTAAATCTCAGGAATAACTGGTATTTCAACCCCAGTAATATCAATTTTTTCCTCTAATATCATCTTTACAGCGATTGCTGCTGGCAATCCAACAGTACGTGAAATAGCTGTATCACCATTTGATATCCCATAACTAATCAAAGTTGAAGTAATATATTCTTTTTTATTAGGATATTCAGCGATAAATTCATGATACATCACAATCATATCCCGGTCTTTTTTGTCTAATAACATTTTTTTTAAGGTTATCACATTTAGATAATCTAGTGGATTGTTTTTATCTTCAGGTAATTGTTCGTTACTAAAAAGACCGAGCCATTCTAATCTTTTAATAATCGCAGAATGAATTTCTAATCCTAGAAAATCTGCTGCCGCCTCTGGAAGATTATCCTTAACTCCTGCTTTGATTAGATGTCTTGTAAGATCGCCATAAGTTATACCAGAAAAACCCTTAACTGGTACATCATTCAACCAACCCAAAGATACTATTTTCCTAAGTGTTTCACACCATCCGATCATTCTGAAGGTCCCACGATATACTGTTTTTGCATCTTTTAGGCTATAGATTTTTTTATAAGGAATAGAATTTCTATTTGGATAATTTTCAAATGTACCAACTCCTGGTACATCCTGCAAATAATAATGCTCAAAAAGATGTTCACCAGGAATTGTTATCTCCTTTCCATCTTCTAGCCATTTTGCGGAATTTTTTGAGGCTAAAAGAACGCCCCTAGGGGACCATGAAAATTTATAACCAAAAGGATTGGTATTTGCTTCATGAGAAGGAAGAGCACCAGTTGTGGATTTGAAACTTATGACCTTTCCACCTTTATTTTCTATTTCATGGATAATTCTCATAGCAGACATATGATCCATCCCTGGATCAAGACCGCATTCGTTAAGAAGCAGAATTCCTGCCTTTTTTGCCATATTGTTTAATTTCTGCATTTCTTCGCTTACATAAGAAGTGGTAACTAAGTGTTTTTTATTTTTTATACAGATTTTTGCCACTTTTACATGGTATTGATATGGTATTAAACTGACAGTTACGTCTGATTTTGAAATTAAACTTTTTAATTTTTCTTCGTCATTAACATTCAATGATTCTGTTTTTCCTCGTTTATGTGAACCTATTATTTTTTCAGCTTTACTTACTGTTCTACTTGCCATTGTAACATAGTAGTCCGGTTGATTCAAAAGATATTCTACCAAAGGTTTAGAAATCATGCCTGCGCCAAGAATTAAAACATTTTTCATTTTTATCACTATTAATCAATAAAATCTTTGATGATGAAATAGATTTTCTTATAAATATTTGTCCATGTATTGATAATCTGGAGTTAGTTGTCCATGATATAAGATAACTCCTTTTTTTATTTCAGGGGAAAGTTTGCAAGTATCAAATTCAACGTTAAAATCGGCTTTTACAATCAATGGTACAAATGGATGAAGTACTTCGCTAAAATAAATTGAGGATTCTTTAGGTAACTCACATGGAAGATTATCTATACCCATAACAATAACTCCTTCACCCAAGTATCCATCCCTTATTGTATCAGATAAAGGATTGTAAACAAAAACAGGACTATCTGGTGTAGTTGATTTTTCAGTAAATTCAATCGCACCATTAATATCAATACTAATATCTCCAATTATTTGTAACCTCCATCTATCCCCATAGTTGTTTTTTACGAAATCCTTGGTAACAAGTCGAGGATATCGATTATCCCAATAAATGCAATTCATGAGAATTGTCAAATCAGGTATATATCTGTCAAAAACAGATTTATATCTTCCTGGATTTTGATAATAATCCTTAAGATCAAATTTATCATTAGAAGAAATAGGTTCAACTGTATCCTTTTCTTTAAACACAACTTTATATAAGCATTTATTTAATGGATTTTCAAAAGTCTTTTTAATATCATCTGGAGAAATACTTTTAATAGGTAGAAAATCAAGGATTTCCTGTACCCCCTTAGATACATTTCCGTAACCAGCAATACCAATTATTAAAGGTGAAATTGATTTTGGAAGCCCATTTTGTAAGATGTTGCTTCCAATTTTGATAAAATGATCTTTTATATCATCTAGATTTTCATAATAGATAGTCTGTTTTATTTCATTCAACGGTGAAATTATATTTTTTGATTGTAACCTTTGTCCATATGACCATAACGTGTCAACCATTCCTGCAAGACCAGCAAATCTACCAAAAAACAACAGACGGATTCCATTTTGATCAACAATTTTCTCATAATCAATCAGGTTACATTTAAGATCCATCATTTTCTTAAGCATTTGCATATTGTATTTCTGACCTTTAGTTGTATGAGAAAAAAATATGTATGTTTTTCCTGTTTCAAAAAAATCTAATGGAATTTCCTTAATTGCAAAAATGGTTTGGCATTTAGATAAATCTTCTTGAACCTCTGCATCTACATTTTTATACGATTCGTTTGAATAAACCCTTATCGATGATGGTTGAATGATTGTCTTGATACCAAACTGTTCCTTCAACTTTTTTACATGTTTTGGGATTAATGGAACCCGTCTTTCCCACCGGTTTTTATCTTCTCTTCTTATTCCTACAATTAAACTCATAACATAATTCCTGAAAACATATGATATACAATAGTTTTAAGAATATTATGAATAACTTTTTTATTTTTTTATATTTCAATTAAATGAGGATTATTTGAAACGCAAAATTGCTCCAATACACCCTAATTTTTCTAATTCTTTATCATCTGTAAATTCAATAGATGCGTCGGTTCTTTTTGCAAATTCTAAAATTTCTTCTATTACATCCACCTCAGAAACTGGTCCTCTACAAACTGGGCAATTTCTTAAAAAACCTGTTTTTACAACCTGACAATGTTCACAGATAATTCCTTTTATTTTGTAGTTTTTTTGAATGATTAGCAACTCTACTTGTCCATTTTTTACAGCTTGTAGAGTTTGTTCTATTCCATAACTTGCAAGGCCGTCTTTTAGTATTTCTTCTTTTAACTGTTTTACTGCACTTAGGCTTTTCTTTTCTTCTAATTCAGATATTAAATTAATTGATTCCCTTAATAGTTCTTTTTCATCGTCAATACTAATATCAATTATTGCAACAATTCTATTTTTAAGTTTATTAGATAGCATTTCTTTAAACTGTAGTTTCGCTTGACCAGGACCTGCAAGAACTATCTGATTATCTGCAATTTTCGTAAGTGCATCTTTGACTTCTGAAAAAAACGCATTTATTGCTCCTTTTCTAAGTCTTTGGAAACGTGCTTGGGAACAGCCTCCTTTTTTATGCTTATTTATAATATCTGCAGAGAGATTTTTTTCTTGTTCCACTTTACCCAGTGAAATAGAGAATATTTTTGAATAGTTAGAATTTAAAAGCACAAGTGTAAATGATTCCCATTCATCAACAATCCTTGCAAGAGGTCTTATATAAGGCGAAGAATCAACAATCAATGAGTTATTTATTTTAACAGGCAGTTCAATAGTTTTAAAATATTGATATTTATTGGATCCAAAAATAGCTCCTTTAAAATCTACATTTTTTTCAAGAAACTTATTAATTGTTTCCATTGTTTTTATGAAATTTTTTCGTTCATCACCTGAAAGTACAGCTTTACAAGCGTTCTGACGTTTTTCAAAGAATTTCCTATCTGATTCTTTTTCAATATACAAAGTTACATAAGTATTTTTACTTTCTACATCGTAAATTTCTGATAACTCTCGTACTAATTCATCTAAAGCATTTTTCATTTTTACACATTCTGAATTTAATGTAATAAGTTATTTTGATTTTATACTTTCAATGATGTATATAAAAGAAATAAATAAAGTAATTATTTCATTTTACCTATTATGAAACAAGAAAAACCGTTGAACAGAAATGAAATTATAAGTGCTTCAGAAATTGGACAATACACATATTGTTCAATATCTTGGTATTTGTATAGATGTGGATATGAATCAAGTTCACCTTCGCTTGAATTTGGTAAAAAAACTCATGTTTATTTAGGTAATACAATAGACAATATAGAATATGAAATAAAAAATTCAAGATGGTTTGCCGTTATTGGATATTTATTATTAGTTGCGGCAATTATTTTCATTATTTATGGAGCGATATGACAGATATTTCAATAATCATAAGCATTATTTTAATTATATTGGCAATTATTCTGATTTATAATTCAAGAAAAATACATAAAAAAGCTATAAGTAAAAAGAAACAATTTAGAATCCCTGAAGGAAAAATTACCTATTCAGACTTGAATCTACCTTCAAAACCATTATTTTCAAGACGATACAGAATAACGGGTAAACCAGATTATATAGTGAAAAAAAATAATCAATATATTCCAATAGAGGTAAAATCAGGATCAAATCAACAACCACATAAAAATCATATTCTACAACTTGCAACATATTGTCAATTAATAGAAGAAAATTATGGAAATTTTGTACCATATGGAATTATTATGTACAGTAACTCTGATTTTAAAATACCATTTAATCCATCTTTAAGATTTGAGTTAGAGTCAGTTATCAAAAAGATGAGGAGTGTGTTAAAAAATAAAATAGTAGTATTAAACCATGAAGATCCTAGTAAATGTAGATATTGCTCGATGAGAATCTATTGTAACAAGAAACTTGTGTAAAACTAGATATTAAAAAACTTTTAATAAACACTTATCTTCCTGTTTTCGAATAATGCGGATAGCAATACTATTAAAAGATAGATGTAAATCAAAAAGATGCGCTTCAGAATGCATAAAATATTGCCCCAGAGTACGAGCTGGAGATGAAACTATTGTTATGGGCGAGGAAAATAAACCCATTATTTCAGAGGAACTATGTGTTGGTTGTGGTATCTGCATCAATAAATGCCCATTTGATGCTATAAAAATAATTGGTCTTGCGGAAGAATTAAAAACTGACCTTGTTCACCAGTTTGGAAAAAATGGATTCAGGTTATACAGATTACCAATGCCTAAAAAAGGCATTTGCGTAGGAATACTTGGTCAAAACGGTATTGGAAAAACCACAGCCATAAAAATCTTAGCAGGACAACTAATGCCAAATTTAGGGGATTATGATGATAATTCTAAATGGGACGATGTCCTAGATTATTACGCTGGAACAGAACTATATGAACACTTCAAAAACCTATCTGAAAATAAAATAACTTGTGTATTAAAACCCCAATATGTAGATAGACTACCAAGGACAATCAAAGGAAAAATAAAAGATATACTGTTAAAAGGAGACGATTCAAATAAGTTTGATATCGTTGTTGAAAAATTAGGAATAGAAAACATACTTGATAAAGAAATACAAAAAGGAACTATTTCCGGTGGGGAACTTCAGCTTGTTTCTATTGCCGCGGCATTAATCAAAAATGTGGACCTCTATTTTTTTGATGAACCGACTTCCTATCTTGATATCTATCAGAGATTAAAAGTTGCTAGGATTATCAGAGAATTGTCACTAGAAAAAAAGGTTATTGTCGTTGAGCATGATCTTGCGGTGTTAGATTTCCAATGTGATAACGTTCACATTATGTACGGTGATGAAGGGGCCTATGGTGTGGTTACCTTTCCACGTGGCGTTAGACATGCAATAAATACTTATCTTTCAGGCTACCTTAAAGAGGAAAACATAAGATTCGGAGAGAGTATCGAATTCTCTGCTCATCCTCCTAAACCAAGGCAGGATATGAGTATTTTTATAACATATAATGATCTAAAAAAAGAATTCAAAGATTTTACTCTCAAAGTCGAAAAAGGCATAATTAGAAAAGGCGAATTAATAGGCGTTGTAGGGCCAAATGCTATAGGGAAAACAACTTTTGTAAAAATGTTAGCTGGTAATATAAAACCCACTGAAGGAATAATAGAATATAATCTAAAAATAAGCTATAAACCTCAATATATTTCTCCAGAATTTGAAGGATCTGCAAGAGAGTTTTTAGAAAAAAATGCTCAATCGTTGTTCACTTCATCTTTTTTCCAAGCAGAGGTATATGAGCCACTACATCTGAAATATCTACTTGATAGACAAATAGAAACCCTCTCAGGCGGTGAATTACAAAGAGTGGCAATTGCTTCTTGTCTAGTAAAAGATGCAGACATCTTTTTAGTTGATGAGCCTTCTGCATATCTTGATAGTGAACAGCGAATGATTGTATCAAGGATGTTCCGTAGGATAATGGAAAAATCTGGTAAATCTGCATTAGTTGTTGACCATGACGTTTATTTTATAGATATGGTAAGTGATGCGTTGATAGTTTTTGACGGTGAATCAGGTAGGCATGGAAGAGCGCAAGGACCATTTAGCTTACATGAAGGTATGAACCGGTTTTTAAAGGATGTAGATGTAACATTTAGAAGAGATGAGGAAACACACCGACCACGAGTTAATAAACCAGGATCATATATGGAAAGGACACAAAAACAAACTGGGGAATATTACTATAGAATGTAAATATTAATTTTTAAAAAACTAGATAAAACAATTCGGTGTTTCAGATGATATGATGGAATGGCTCTTATCAAATAAAGAATGGTTTCTATTATTATTTTTTTCATTTTTACCACCCCTAATTTATACGATATGGATAAGAAACACAGAAAAATATCATCGTGAAAAATGGAGAACTATATTAATTTGTTTTCTTTGGGGAGCTAGTATAGCAATAATAGCTGCACTTATTTTAGAAGTATTATTAGAAATTCCCTTAGCTGCTTCAATTGATGATTATGATGCCCTAGCTCTAATGACAGTAGTAGTTATTGCGCCTGTTGCCGAAGAATTTACAAAACCATTAGCATTAAGATTAAAATCAGTGAAGAAAGAAATTAATGAGTTTGAAGATGGTTTAATTTATGGCGCGGTTGCAGGTTTAGGTTTTTCTGCAACAGAAAATCTATTTTATGGATGGAGTTTCCTTGAAGAAGGAATAATTATTTTTCTAATTTTAATAAGTATAAGAAGTTTTGCCGGATGTTTACTTCATGCTTCAGCTACGGCATTAACGGGTTATGGTTACGGGAAAACGATTATGAAACATACATCGGCTGTTCGAATAATTCCTTATTTTATTTTGGCAATTTTCGTTCATTCTTTCTATAATTTTCTTGTCACAATAGAGCTAATAGGTGCAATAACAGGTCTTTTGGCCGCATTAATTTTTGTAACCTTCACAATAACACTTGTTAGAAAAAAAATTAGTAGTCTTGATAGGAATTCCAGATAATACTATCAGCCACCTGGATTAACATTTATGAAAAAGAAGTATACAAATCCACCTTGTTTATGACTATCCGAATGACCATCTTCTATCCAAGCTTCAACCTTAACTTGTGTCGGTCCATATCCAATTATAAACCTTGAAGATACAGTTGTTTTATCTTCCATGGGAATAGTGACTTTACCAGTAGTTTCTTTACCTATAAAAGCACCGCCTTCAAGTAAAATCCTCCAATTTATGTTTGTCGCTTCTATTGCTCCAATGTTTTTAATTGTTGAACTTACTTTGAATAATCCTCCCTTAATTGAATCAATTTCAAATATCGGCCTATCAGAGATTCTAATGAATAAAGGATCTGACCAGCTGGTTTGACTATGAGAATCAGTAGCTTTAACTTTTATATTGTATTTGCCGTATTCTGACCAAGAATGTTTTGCTTCACAGGTTTCTCCAGAGTTATATGGTCCAAGCCAGCCAGTGTATGTCTTATCTCCCCAGTCAAACTTATAATAAATATTGTCTCCTTCGGGATCAATCGTACTAATAGAAAATTCATATTCTAAACCTGTAATTCCTACTGTAGGTCCAGAAGGTGGTTCAGGTTGATTTGGTGAAGTATTAAAATTTGTTTTTGCTAAGTTTTGAATTGCATCTATATCAACCCCGGGATTATCTTCGTATGGATCACCATCTGCGTCATCTTCAATTTTTATATATCTAGCGGTTTCAACTGATTTATCCGCAAGATCAAATTCAGTAGTGCCTTTAGCTAAGCCCATATATATCCATGGACCATTCCATTCTTCCGAAACGTATACATGATATTTATCCTCGGTTTCATCACCTTCAAATATTTTGAAATCCGGTTCATTTGGTAGATCAAAAATCTCTGTTCCCTCACCCATATCTAAAACGATTGTTCCACCATTACCAAGCGATGCAGAAATATCATCTTTATGGCCAAGAGCGAAAATTGCTTCAGTAGGGTTGTTTTGGAAGTTATTTGGATAACTATATGGGTCATAAAAATTACAAGAAGTTACTTGATAAGCATAATAATTATTACTTGGTGTAAGAGTAACATTAAAAACCTTTGGTTCATCAGTATCTAAAATTTCAATATTGTATAACTTTTCTTCATAGCCATTTGACTGAAAGTGAACGATATATGTTCCCGGTGAAAGTATGCGATGATAATCACCTAACTTTGGATCTGTGAAACAAGGCCAATACACCTCCTCAACCCAGACAGTGGCAGCAAGTGGATCGCCTGTTAATTCATCTTTTATTGTACCAGCTAAGCCTATATCTGCAGCATCAATAATTTCTATAATAGCTTCTCGGTTAAGATCCCAAGCCTGCTGAATATCTTCATTCTGAATTTCTATAGTCCAATCAATATCTCCACGACACCCGTAACTAAAATCGTTTGTATCCCCTCGAGTCTGATACCATTCATATCCTTCAACAACCCAATAGCCATTATATGATCCATACTGTTCAGAAAGAAGTACAACCATTTCATTATCTGCAACAGGTTCACCTTTATAATTCCAAATATAATTTACGATATCACCATAGCAATGAAAAGATAAAGATAATACAAAATTGTTATCTAGAGCATTGTTCCTGATGGATTGTGTCTCAGGTTGAGAAAACGGTAAAGGACTGTTGCCCTGTCCATCCCACATATATCCATAATCACGGTTAATATCAACACCATTTGCATTATAACGCGTGGATGCTTCTCTACCATCTGGGTTAACCATTGGTATAATCCATATTTCACGGGATTCAATCAGATCTTTGATAATTGGATCGCTTTCATAATTTTCTACAAGATACCACGAGAGAAGTAGAGGTATTTCCACTGACATAAATTCATTACCATGGTGAGCGCCACATATTCGAACTTCAGGTTCATTTTCTTCAACATTTGGATTATTAGTAATTTTTAGACCCCAGATTGTTCGTCCTTGAATGCTACTTCCAAGAGAATATAGCTTTGTGATTTCGGGATAATTCTCAACTATTTCTTCAAGTTCAGCAGTCATTTCAGCATATGAGTGAAATTGAAGCATAATTTCCGGAGGAAATAATTCTTCATTCATATCTTCAAGATTTTCATAGAGAATCTCAAGTTTAAAATCAGAATCATTAAGCCACTTGAGTTCAGAATTATTTATGTATGCTATAACTTTTAAATCTTTAAAATTAATTATATCGAGACCTTTTTTAATTAATTCTCCTAATTTATTTGCTTGAGAAATTTGAATGGAAACTACCTTTAAATCAGGTGTGTAAAATTCATGAAATTGACAATTGTTTACATCTTTTCCTTCAATATTTTTCCTTATTGTTATAACACTTGCTAAAAAAGTTGAGATTAATATTAAAGATATAAATATTGAAAATATCTTCCTTTTATTCATCATTATATTTTCCCTGTGGATTAATACTATAGAATAATATGTTATATAAATTTAATCAAATATATCAATTTTTAATGGTTTTTTTATATAATGATTTCAATTTTTATTAACTATGACATCAATTACAATAAATATTTTATCTTTTACAAATAAAGTTCTAAATAAAAAAGAAAAAAGAGAAATATTAAGTGATTTATATATTAAAGAATTGCCTTAAAAATGGAAAAATATTTGGAAACCGTTCAAACAACCAATTCAGCAAAGGAAAATTGAAAATGAATGGTTTGTTTTTCGGCATTATAACTTCGAAATACGTCCAGCCGCTTTCAGCACCCTTATTATCTTTAGCTTTTGCTTTCATAGTATAAGTTCCTTTGTCAGGCCAAGAATGGCTTAAATTGAATTCTTCACCAGAGTTATAAGGACCATACCATTCTACTACATTTCCGTCTCCCCACTCTATCCACAACCACACTTTGCTGCCCTCAGGGTCGGTTGCTTGGAAGGAAAATTCATGTTCTTCTTTATATTTTCCAGATTTAGGTCCTTGAATTTTTGGTGCATAAGGCGGGTCATTGGGTTCAAGTTCCGTTGTGAATTGCCAAATATTTCCAGATTTTGTTAAACCCTCTTTATCCCAAGAAACAATCTGCCAATAATAAGTTGTATTCAAGTCCATTGTATCCGGATCATATGCTTCTGAAGATTGGTTACTTGTAACCTTGGGTGGCGGATTGTTAGTTCCGAAATACACATCATATTTGACTATATCACCAGAATTTGGATCCCCACCAGTCCACCAAAGAGTCACCCCGATCGATACATCAGTTTCTCCATCTTCTGGATCGGGTTCACTAGGTTCATTTGGTGGTAGATTTTCTTCGGTTGAAAAACTCCATTCTGGTCCTGTTGACGAATAACTAAATTCATCCCATGCAACAATTCTCCAATAATAATCTGTATCAAAATCAAGTGTACCAGGAGGATTATATGTTTTATCTGATTGATTACTTTTAACTTTTGGTGGAGGACTATTAACACCAAAATAGACATCAAAAGTGACGTCGTCACCATCTGGATCTCCACCTGTCCAGCTAAGAATTTTGTCAATTGCTACATCAGTTTCTCCATCTTCTGGATCAGGATTGCTCGGCTCATTTGGTGCTTCATTTCCTCTCGTTGTAAAACTCCAAATTGGCCCAGAAGTCGTGGCACCACTGTCATCTTCTGCAACAATCTGCCAGTAATATGTCGTATCAAATTCTAAAGTACTTGGGTTATATTTTGTTTGGTTTTGATTTTCAGAAACTAAAACATCTGGAGTTGGATCGTCTGCTTCAAGATATACATCATAAAAAACAGGATCAAACCATTGGGGGTCACCACCTTCCCAGCTAAGAGTAGGATTAACATGTACCTCAGTTTCTTCATCTTCAGGATCAGGATCACTTGGAGCATATGGCGCTTCATTGTCACCAACCATAACTCCGGCTGTTTCATCAACATAACCATATTGGGAAGCAAAAACAGAAGCAATAATATACGTATTATCCTCAGTGATTACATCAAAGCTATTTCCATGACCATCATTATAATCAGCTCCATCCCACGTTACTGTATCAGACCAAGTACCTCCTGCAGGTATAGATATTGATTGTTCAAATGCATAATCTAAAAATGGAAATGTATAAAGAACTCCTCCTGAATCATACCATCCCATAGAAGATTCAATTTCTGTTACATAACAGCGAAGATATCCAGAATAAGAACTTACTTCATTATTGTCAACTGTTACTGTAATCGACATGGTTGCAGACCCTTGCCAAGTAACACTGATATCTAGATCTATATCTGCGACATCTCGAGAGCCGCAAGTTTCAATACTTGAATTATAAGCAGCCATTGCACCAGGTATACTACCTGAACCAACATTTTGTACATAGTTACCATCCCACCATACTGTTGGAAAACCAGATATACCATATTCATCAATTCTATTTTCTGCATTTATATTCTTATCATCAACTAAAGAAACATAGTAAAAATCATGCCATTGACCTTTAAAAAGTGCTTTTAATGCTCCATGTGCATATTTACAATATCCACACCAAGTAGCAGTGCCAAACTCACCTAAAACAGTATGAGTTTGAGTTAATTCATTTTCAAAAGGATTTTCAATGTTTGTTTTTTTAACTTGGTTTGCAGAAACCATTGATCCAGCAAACATTGACAACACTAGCATTCCAACTAAACATAATGTAATTTTCTTCATTATTTTCAAACCCCCTGATAAAGGTATAAATACTATAATGGTTCATATATATAAATATTTATGGTAAAGATTTTGAATATATAGCCGCAAAATTATTTCCTACTTTCAAAAATGTTGAGATTCCTAATAACATCCAATTGAACTGATTAAGATATTGTACTATAATAATTTTAATCATATTTTTTATAATTTTTAATCTTTAATTTTTTGATGAATTCGAATAAAATTTGCTATACTTCTGTCGTAAGTTTTTTCAATCTCATCTGGAAAAAGACAGGCAGGAAGCTCTCCTCGGTTTTTATGATAAATTAAACATTCACAGCACATACCTTTTTTGTCACAAGGATAAGTACAATTACAATTCGTCTTGTTTTCCTCTGATTTACATTCTACCATTTAATATCACCTATTTTCCAATGATTCTTTTAAATTCTTCCTCGCTTAATATTGTAATTCCTAATTTTTTTGCTTTTTCATACTTTGAACCAGGACTTTCACCAACAACTACATAATCTGTATTTGCACTTACTGTTGATGTGGCTTTACCACCAAGTTCTTCAATTATGCTCTTAGCCTCATCTCTTTTTAATTCCTTTAATCCTCCAGTAAATACAAAACTCTTGCCACTAAGAAGAGTGGATTTTTCTTTTTGTTCTGAAATAAAGACAGCTTTTATACCAAATTTTTTCATTTTTTCAATTTCGTTTTGGTTTCTTTTTTCCTTAAAAAAGGATAATATACTATTAGCTATTTCAGGGCCAATTTCAAAAATTTCTAGTAAATCTTCTTCGCTTGCATTCATTAAATTTGAAAGGCTTTTAAATGAATCCGCAAGAACTTTTGCAATATGTTCGCCAACATTTGGAATACCCAAGGCATAGATAAAACGAGCAAGATTTTTTTCCTTACTTTTCTCAATTGCATTTATAAGATTCTCTGCTGATTTTTCAGCAAAACGAGGAAGTTTGAGAAGGGCTTCCTTCTTTAGATAATATATATCACTAACGGTTTTTAGCAATCCATGTTCTACAAAAAGACCCACGTTCTTACGTCCTAAATGTTCTATATCCATTGCACCTTTTGATGCAAAATGTGCTATACTTCTTTTTAGTTGAGCAATACATGAAAGACCACCTGTGCATCGAAAAAAGGCACCGTCTTTAACAACCTTTGAACTACATACAGGGCAAGTGTTTGGTAAACGATATTTTTTTTCCTTACCAGTTCTTTCTTTTTTAATAACTTCAGTAACTTCAGGAATAACGTCACCTGCTCTACCAACCCGTACCATATCACCTATTCTTACATCCATTTCATCTATGAAATCCTGATTATGGAGAGTTGCTCTAGAAACAGTTACTCCACTAATATCTACAGATTTTAACAATGCAACCGGTGTTAGCGCACCCGTTCGTCCGACTTGAGCCATAATATCCATAACACGAGTTTTTTCTACTCTAGAAGGAAACTTGTATGCTATAGCCCATCTAGGTGACCTTGCTTTTACACCAAGTGTTTCCTGTGATTCTATGTTATTAACCTTTATGACAACACCGTCAATTTCATACTCCAAGTTTTCCCTCTTTTCCATCATTTTCTGGTGATAACTTATTACCTCAGCTGGTCCTTTACACAATTCAATTAAAGGGTTAATCTTTAAACCCCATATCTTAAGGTTTTGCAATGATTCCCATTGAGTTTTAATTTTCAAACCTTTAACATCCATTATTTCATAGAAGTTGATATCAAGCGGTCTCTGTGCAGTTTCATTTGGATCAAGACGGCGTAGCGTTCCAGCAGCAGCATTTCTTGGATTAGCTAATGGTTGTTCATTCTGCAAGATTAACTGTTTATTAAATTCTTCAAAATCTGAGATATTCATTATGACCTCGCCTCTTACAGCTAACATCTCAGGTACAGCAAGATCTTTTTTTCTTAGCACTAGTGGCACAGCACGAATCGTTTTTATATTCTCAGTAACATTCTCACCATTTTCCCCATCACCTCTAGTTGAGCCTCTAATGAGATGACCATTATTATAGATAAGTTCTACAGATAAACCGTCGAGTTTTGGCTCAACAGAGTATTCAATTAAATCAATATCTAGTTCTTTTTTTAATCGTTCATCAAACCTTTTTATATCCTCTTCTTTAAGAGCAGTATCAAGACTAAGCATCGGTTTTGTATGTTTAACCGTTTCAAATTCATCTAATGGGGCAGCTCCTACTCGTTGTGTTGGAGAGTTAGGGGTAATTAGATCAGGATATTGGTTCTCAATTTTTTTAAGTTCATCCATCAAACGATCATACTTTGAATCAGAAATAACGGGTTTATTTAACACATAATAAAGATAATCGTTTTTTCTTATCTCTTCACGTAGCGTCTTTAAACGTTTCTTTGCTTTTTCTTTATCCATATATAATTTCCGTGTCCATCTAATTTATTTTTTTTTCAATTTCCTTTACTGAGAAGGTGTTTAATACATCTTTTTTTTCAAGCCAACCTCTACGAGCAGTTGCAATGCCAAAACGTATGTATCTTAAATGATCAATACTATGTGCATCAGTACCAATTACAAAGGTTATGTTCTTTTCTTTAGCTAGTCTTATATTAATGTCATTTAAATCAAGTCTATCAGGAAAGGAATTAATTTCTAAAAAGGTGTTAGTATCTCTGGCAGTATCAATAACTTTCTCTATATCCAATTCAATAGGTTCTCTTCTGCCAATTATTCTACATGTTGGATGAGCAAGTATATGCACATATTCATTTTCCATAGCTTTCAAAATACGTGCAGTCATCTCTTTCATATTCATTTTAAAACGGGAATGAACTGCAGCATAAACAAAATCAAACTTCTTTAGTATTTTATTACTATAATCTAAAGATCCATCAGTTTTGATATCACATTCTGTTGCTGAGAAAACTCGGAAACCTGATAATTTCTTATTGACCTTAATTATTTCTTTTAACTTCTTTTCGACATTTGTTTCAGATAATCCAAATGCGATCTTAAGAGATTGGGAATGATCTGCAATACCTATGAAAGAAAAACCTTGTTTTTTTGAAAAAGCTGCTAATTCTTCTATTGAATCTGAGCCGTCGCTCCAATTTGAATGGACATGAAAATCGCCTTTAATTTCACTGTAATCAACAAGTTTTGGCAAATCCCTTGTCTTTGCTGCTTCTATTTCACCTTTGTTTTCTCTTAATTCAGGTTCAATATATGGTAAATCCAATATATTGTAAACCTCTTTCTCGTTTTTTCCAACAACATACTCTTCTGTATCTTTCTTAAATACTCCATATTCACTTAGTTTCAAACCCTTGATTATTGCAATGCCGCGAAGAATAACATTATGTTCTTTAGAACCTGTAAAATATTGTAGTGCTGCTCCATAACTTTCTGGTTTGACAATTCTAAGATCAACTTGGATTCCATCATCTAGTAAAACACTCGTTTTTGTACTGCCTTTCAATAAAACTTCTTTTACATCAGGATAAACCACAAAATAAGCCATAACCTTATCCGCTTTATTTGAGGAGGCAAGAATGTCAATGTCACCAATAGTCTCCTTCATCCGGCGTAGGCTGCCAGCAATGCTTATGTCTTTAATTTCGTGTATTTTTTTTAAGTAATCTAAGTAATTATTTCCATCTTCATATGCAATACTAAGTAACACCCGTCCACTTGATTTCTCCAGCATTTTAATGCCGCGAATAATATTACGCTCAGTTATTTCTCCAAAGCCTTCAAGATCTCTAAGTTTTCCTCCTTCGCAAGCTTTCTTCAGTTGCTCAATCGTTGTTATACCCATTTTCTTGAATAAAACAGACGCTTTCTTAGGTCCAACTCCAGGAATACTAACCAAGGTAGCTAAACTCCCAGGAACTTCTTTTTTTAACCTTTCAAAATATTCTAGTCCACCTGTTTCTACAATTTCTTTAATTTTCTTAGCTAAACCTTCGCCAATGCCTGGTAGAGAGGTTAATTTATCTTTACGCACAATGTTTTCAATATCTTCATCTAAACCTTCAATCATCTGCGCAGCTCTTCTATAAGCACGCAATTTAAAAGGTATATCACCTTGGATTTCTAATAGATCAGCTATCTGGTAGAAAATCTCTGCAACAAGGCGATTTTTCATACTTCTTTTCCCTATCTTTCCAAATAGATAACTATCTCTACTTCATCATCATCTTTTAAATGTAATTTTTCACGTAAAAAATGTGGTGATATAAATTCAAGAATGTTTGAATAATGACTGCGCATAGGTAGGACAATTACTCCCTCAGAATTATTTATCTGAGCTTTAAAACATAGTACTTTACCAAATGTACGATTTTTGGTTTTGAATTCATCGATAATAATTCCACCATAGTTTTTTAAAAGTCGCAATTTGTTTCTTTCAACATATTCAAT